>Ga0114931_10001771_pt1 | contig 27405 bp, 28 predicted proteins | sample 2SBtaG_FD_89579 | JGI IMG/M metagenome (GOLD analysis project Ga0114931, IMG submission 89579) | Deep subsurface microbial communities from Kolumbo volcano to uncover new lineages of life (NeLLi) - 2SBTROV14_V59a metaG | ecosystem: Environmental > Aquatic > Marine > Volcanic | place: Kolumbo... | reverse complement strand
GGTTGATAAAACCCTTCACATCGGTTCCTATGATTTACTCCAGATGCTGATAAAAGCCGGTGTGCTTAGCCAGGAAAAAGCGGATGAATTACTGGCGGAACAGGCAGCTCAGCAGCTAGACAAAACGCATCCGGTCAAGGAGCAGGGTACGGATATCGGTATCAAGCCCAAAGAAGTGCGGGTTCCCTATGTGCCAAAATTTATCAAGAACGAAATCCGTGATCAAGTCCGAGTCAAGTTGCGCGAGGAAGTGGTGAATGCGGTTATTGCACAAGCGGAACAGGAGCGTTGGGGTATACCGGAAGCCTTACCGGAATGGGTTAATCGCATCAAGTTCAAAGGTGATTTTCGCCTGCGTTACCAGGGAGATTTCTTTTCTTCCATGAACGATGCAGACCCGGACCAGTTGGCCCCGGGTAACCAGTTCCAGAACCTGTTGCTGGACGTTGGTCGGGTTAATGCGCGTGGTTCGCTGGACGCCAATGACCTTGAGTTACTGCACAATATTACCGATGATCGAAACCGGTACCGTGCTCGAATGCGACTCGGTATAACTGCCAAGGCTACCGAGGGCGTCAAGGTCGGGATGCGCCTGGCGACCGGCAGTTTCACCGATCCGGTCTCTACCAATCAAACCATGGGTAACAGTTTTCAGCCTTATCGCGTCATCATGGATCGCGCCTTTATCCGGATGGACGCCCAGTACAAGGAATGGACTTTCTGGGGCGGAAGAATTCCAAATCCCTGGGTAAGTACCGATCTGGTGTGGGACAGTGATCTCAATTTCGATGGCCTGGCGTATACCTATCGGCCACTCCAGTCGGATGATATGGATAATGACGAACGCATCTACGATACCCGTATTACCGTCGGCGCTTTCCCGTTATCCGAAGTGGAGTATTCATCCAAAGATAAATGGCTGCTGGGTTTTCAATGGGCTATGAGCTGGAATTACCTGAGCCAGAATAAACTGGCGGTCGCACTGGCTTACTATGATTACCAGAATATAGAAGGTGAAAAAAACAGTCTTGATTCTCATTTGCTGGATTACACCGCGGTTGGTTTTAGCCAGAAAGGCAATACGATGTTCAATATTGCGAATCCATCCGACCCGAGTTCCAATGCCACCCTGTTTGGCCTGGCGGCGGATTACAATCTTGTCGACCTGGTGGTCTCATACAAGTATGCCCTTTTTGCACCCATTAACGTCAAGCTGACGGCGGACTTCGTGTCCAATGTGGGGTATGACAAACAGAAAGTGCTGGCGCGTAGTGGCGGCGAATTATTAAGTAGCTACGGCAATGACGACGGCAGTGCGCAGGTTAACGGTTACATGATCCGGTTCGATATTGGCTGGCCCAATATCAAGTTACGGGGTAACTGGGATATGTCCCTGGCTTATAAATATCTCGAGCGGGATGCGGTACTGGACGGGTTCACGGATTCCGATTTTCACCTGGGTGGAAGCGACGCCAAAGGCTGGGCACTGCAGGGTCGTTATTGTATCCAGGATAATACCTGGTTGAGCGCGAGGCTGATCAGTACCGATGAAATCAGTAGCCAGGTGTTTGGTGTGGATACCTTGCAACTGGATCTGGCCGCCAGTTTCTAAAATACCGGGAGACGTTATGAAAACCTCGATACACTTGCTTTTACTGGCAGCTATATTGTCTCCTCTCCAGATCGCCAGCGCCAGTAACGATGCCATGGCCAAGGCGCAATACATGATTCGCCAGTTGAACGCGGAAAAAAACCGGGTTACCAGCGAAAACCAGAAACTGCTGGCAGAAAAAGCCGAACTTGAGAAGAAGTTTGCCAGCCTGCAGAAAAAATACGACAAGCTTTCCAGTAACTCCAGAAACAACAGTAAATCCATGTCGACAAAAATTGCCGGCCTGAGTGACGAGTTAAAAACGGAGCGTGATGCTCATCAGGAAACGGCGAAACAACTGGCGGCGATGACCGGCGAGAAGGATCGGGTGTTTCATATTGCTGTAGACCAGACCCATGCCATCGATCAGTGCGTATCCAATAATCACAAGTTATATGACATCAACCAGGCATTGCTGGGTAAGTATGAGAACAAGGGGATATGGAGTGTGATTTCTCAGGATGAACCTTTTACCGGTTTAAAACAGGTGGAGATCGAAAACCTGGTGGATGATTACCAGTATCGGCTGGATGACTTACGTGTCGTCGAGAAGAAAAATGAAACCCTGTCACAATCTGATATGTAACCAGGCGATGGGTTATACAGGAATATGGGAGTTAATATGAATTTTTGTCGAATCGCTTTGCGAGTCATGCTAATGGTTGCAGTGCTGGTTTCATTATCGGCCTGTGGCGGTGCTGATCAGCGCAAAGCGGCATACATGAAAAAAGCCACGGATTTTTATGCGGAGAAACACTACGATAAAGCACGTCTCGAATTCAAGAATGTATTACAGATCGACCCGAAGTTTGCCGCTGCGTATCTCTACCTGGCGAAGATCGATGAAAAAGAGCTGCGTTTTCAGCGGGCATTGTCAGGTTACCAGAAAGTTCTGGAACTAGATCCGAACCAGTCCGATGCGCAAACAGGGGCGGCGGGTATTTACCTGCTGGCGGGGTATGTGGACAAGGCGATTGAACTGAGCAGTAAGGTGATAACGAAAGATTCAAAAAATGCCGATGCACTGGCGATACGAGCCAGTGCATATGCGAAAAACAATAATATGGCCGATGCACTCAGAGATGTACGTAACGCGTTGGCGATGGATCCATATCACGTTACTAGCCTGGCGGTTTTGTCTCGCATCTATATCGAACAGAACCAGCAGGAGAAGGCCATTGCATTGCTGGAGTCAGTTGCGGGTCGTGTGTCCGAGGACGATTCGCTGGCGCGCATGCTGGCACGTATGTATGTCAAGCTGGGTGAATATGACAAGGCGATCAAGGTCGTCAGCCAGCTGGTACAGCGTCACCCGCATGAACTCGGCTATCGTGCCCAGATGGCCGGATATTTTGACAAACAGGGTAAGCTCGCGGAAGCGGAAAAAATCCTGCGCAAGGCGGTGGAAGATCTGCCTGATGATCTCAAGGCAAAGCAGGGGCTGATTCGTTATCTGTCCGAAAAACGGGATCTCATGTTTGCCCAGCTGGAGCTGTCACGTTTTATCAAGGCTGATCCGGATAATCCGGATTTAAAACTGATGTCGGCCAACCTGTATCAGAAATCCAGTGACATGAAACAGGCCGAATCCATTTACCGAAATATCATTGCAAAATACGGCGATGAGCCGGCTGTCGATGAAGCGCGCTATCGTCTGGCGAGTCTGCTATTTGAACAAAAACGTGTAGCTGAGGCGAAACGTGAGCTGGTCGATTTGCTGAGTAATAATCCCGAACATATCAACGGCCTGAGTTTACGCGGTTCGATAGCACTCAGGGAAAATAATCCAGACCAGGCGGTTGCTGATTTCAGGACCATTCTAAAACAGCAACCGGATGCGGTGAATGCCATGAAATGGCTGTCCCAGGCTTATATGCTGAAGGGCAACAGCGAACTGGCGCAGCAGCAGTTGCAACAGGCCGAGTCACTGAAGCCCGGCGATGCCAGCATTCATTTTGCGCTGGCGAGAATCCTGGATCAGAAAAAGTCCTATACCGATGCCATAGGCCACCTCGAACAGGTGCTGGCCCAGCATCCGGAAAACAGCCAGGCAATCCAGTTGCTGTTCCAGACCTATTTTGCGGCCAGACAACTGGATCAGGCGGAAATAAAAGCTGAGTCACTGGTTAAAGCATATCCCGACAAGGCTTTGGGATATTATTACCTGGGTCGGGTATACCAGGCACAGAAGGAAAATGCGGAGGCGATCAAGCAGTATAAAAAAGCCCTGGCGATATCACCGGATGCCATCGAACCGCTGGGTTCCCTGGTACGTGCCGCGCTGGCGATGAAACAACCGCAGACAGCGATTGATGTATTACAGTCACGTATCAAACAACAGCCAGACAATGCCATTGCGCAAAACCTGTTGGGTGAAGTGTATCTTTACCAGAAGCAGACCGCCGCGGCGGGACAGCAGTTTCATCTGGCGATTGCAGCAGCGCCCCAATGGTGGCTGCCTTACCGCAACCTGGCCGCGGTGTATATCGGTGACAAACAGATGTCGAAAGCGGAGGATATTTACACCCGCGGTCTGGCTAAGGCAGAGCAGGGTGATCGCCTGATCACCCCACTGGCCGAATTCTATGAGCAGCAGGGCCAGGTGGGTAAAGCCATCGACCTGTACCAGCAGCAACTCGACCAACAACCGGATTCCGCCATGCTGGCGAATAACCTGGCGCTGTTGCTGGTGGATTACCACACTGACCAGGCCAGCCTGGATCGTGCCCTGAAGCTGAGCGCCGCTTTCGAAACCAGCAATAATCCGGCATATCTGGATACCCTGGGCTGGGTACGCTACAAACGCGGCGAACTGAAGGATTCCCTCAAGGCCCTGACCCGGGCGGACAAACTGGCGCCGGAACTGCTACTGATCCATTACCACCTGGGTTCGGTGTATTTTGCCCTTGGCAACCGTGAGCAGGCGCGTATTTATCTCAAAGGCGTGCTGAACAACCCGATCCAGTTCAAGGGCAAGCAGGCAGCTCAGCAGATGCTGGACAAAATCGAGCAGGGCGCCTGAGGCGCCAGACGCTCTCAGAGTAATTTTTTTCGCGATCTGGCAGTCTTGAATTGGCAGATCGTCGCCCCATCATTATAATATCCCGCCGTTTTTCAGTATTTGACACCTATGCCTATATACGAATATCAATGTAAAGCCTGTGGCCACGTGCTCGAGGCCCTGCAAAAAATGTCCGATGCGCCGCTGACGGATTGTCCCCAATGCGGTAAATCCGAGTTGAGCAAAATGATCTCTGCAGCTGGTTTTCGTTTGAAAGGCGGTGGCTGGTACGAAACCGATTTTAAGTCAGGCAAAAAGAAAAACCTGGCTGACTCGGGTAAAAGTGAGTCAAAATCGTCTGGTTCGGGCGGCAGCAGTTCAAAAAGCTGACAGTTTCAAGATCCCGGACATCTTTTGAAACCCTGGCAGGCCAGGGTTTCCTTACATAAACAAACTGGATAAATAATATGCGCAGTCATTACTGTGGACTGGTGGATGAAAGTCTCATTGACCAGCAAGTTGAACTTTGTGGTTGGGTCAATCGTCGTCGTGACCACGGCGGGGTAATCTTTGTTGACCTGCGGGATCGTGAAGGTCTGGTGCAGGTGGTGTTCGATCCCGACCGGCCGGAAATGTTCACCCAGGCTGAGCGTATTCGTAATGAGTATGTTTTAAAAGTAACCGGCAAGGTACGGGCCCGGGCCGAAGAAGCCATCAACCCCAATCTCAAAACCGGCACTATCGAAGTGCTGGCGCTGGAGCTGGAAGTGCTCAATGCTGCCGAGACGCCGCCGTTCCAGCTGGATGATGAAGGCGTGCACGAAGACAATCGGCTGCGGTATCGCTATATTGACCTGCGTCGCGACGAAATGCAGAAACGCATGCGCCTGCGCTCCCAGATTACCCGCTTCCTGCGCAATTATCTCGACGATAACGGCTTTATGGACATCGAAACTCCGATGCTGACCAAGGCCACCCCGGAAGGGGCGCGGGATTACCTGGTTCCCAGCCGTACCCACCACGGTGCGTTTTTTGCCCTGCCGCAGTCGCCCCAGCTGTTCAAGCAGTTGTTGATGATGTCCGGCATGGATCGTTACTACCAGGTGGTTCGCTGCTTCCGCGATGAAGACCTGCGTGCCGACCGCCAGCCGGAATTCACCCAGCTGGATATAGAGACTTCGTTCATGGATGAGCACCAGGTGATGGAACTGATGGAAGACATGATCCGTGAGCTGTTTGCTAACGTGCTGGAAGAAGCCCTGCCCAATCCGTTCCCGCGGATGACCCATGCCGAAGCCATGCGTCGTTACGGTTCCGACAAGCCGGACCTGCGCATTCCGCTGGAGCTGGTGGATATCGCCGACCTGCTGAAAGACGTGGAATTCAAGGTATTTTCCGGTCCCGCCAACGATCCCAAGGGCCGCGTAGTGGTACTGCGAGTACCCGGCGGCGCCAGCCTGTCGCGCAAGGAAATCGACGAATACACCAATTACATCAGTCAGTTCGGCGCCAAGGGTCTGGCCTGGATCAAGGTGAACTACCTGGTCCAGGGCCGTGAAGGCCTGCAGTCCCCCATCGTCAAGTTCCTGCCGGACGAAGCCATCGGCCCGATCCTGGAGCGCAGCGGTACCCAGACCGGTGACCTGCTGTTCTTCGGTGCCGGCAATGTGCATGTCGTCAACGAGTCCATCGGCGCCCTGCGGGTACGCCTGGGGCACGACCTGGAACTGGTAGAGCGCAGCTGGAAACCCCTGTGGGTGGTGGACTTCCCCATGTTCGAATGGAACGACCGGGATGATCGCTGGGATGCACTGCATCATCCTTTCACCGCGCCTTCCGTGGCAGACCCGGAGCAACTGGCCAGCGATCCCGGTGCGGCCCTGTCCCGTGCTTACGACATGGTGCTAAACGGCACCGAGCTGGGTGGCGGATCGGTACGTATTCACACCACGGACATGCAGAGCAAGGTGTTCGAAATCCTTGGCATCGGCGATGAGGAAGCCCAGGAAAAGTTCGGCTTCCTGCTGGAGGCTCTCAAATACGGCTGTCCACCCCATGCCGGCCTGGCTTTCGGCATGGACCGCCTGGTGATGCTGATGACCGGCGCCAGCTCCATCCGCGACGTCATGGCCTTCCCCAAGACCCAGACCGCCGCCTGTCTGCTAACCTCGGCTCCGGCAGAAGTCAGCGAAGCCCAGCTGCGGGACCTGAATATCCGCATCCGCAAACCGGCCAAGTAAGTCGCTAGTCTGGAGTCGGTAGTCATTAGTTGTTAATCGACTGGTGACGACCGACGAATGACGCATGACTGAATCCCCCCAATCAGAGATAGTTTTATTACTGAATTCATAACGGTATATTCGAGGCATGAATCAGGAATGGAAACGGCCAGAATCGGTACTGGTGGTGATTTACACCCGCGATTTGCAGGTGCTGTTACTGGAGCGCCGACAGCCGGCGGGTTTCTGGCAGTCCGTTACCGGTAGCCTGGAATGGGGCGAAAATCCCCAGGCGGCAGCGATGCGGGAGCTGGCGGAAGAAACCGGTATCCAGGCAGAGCCCCGGGATTGTCACATGCAGCAGCGCTTTCCTATTCTGCCCCAGTGGCGGCAACGTTATGCGCCGGAGGCAAGCACGAATCTGGAACATGTGTTTGCCCTGATGCTGCCGTCCAGCTGTGAGATTCGACTGAATCCGGCCGAACATAGCCGCTACCAGTGGCTGGATAAACACACCGCCATGGAACGGTGTTTTTCCTGGACTAACCGGGAAGCAATTGAAAAACTCGTCAACAACCCACAGGTTTAATGCCCATGAATGCTGTTGCCATACAACCCTATGCCTTACTCGACGACGCTGAATGCGAACAGCGCATTCTGGCTGCGCGGGAGAAACTCGGTAAACGGCTGGTGATCCTCGGGCATCATTATCAGCGGGATGAAGTCTTCAAACACGCCGATTTCTCCGGCGATTCCCTCAAGTTATCGCGCGAGGCGGCCAGTTCCGAAGCGGAATATATCGTGTTCTGCGGTGTGCATTTCATGGCGGAAGTGGCAGACATTCTGTCACGTCCGGAACAGATTTCCATCCTGCCGGACCTGGCTGCCGGTTGCTCCATGGCAGACATGGCCAACCTGGCCAAAGTGGAAAAAGCCTGGCAGGAACTGTCGACGGTCCTGGACCCGGATGAAACCATCACCCCGGTTACCTACATCAATTCCGCCGCCGACCTGAAAGCGTTCTGTGGTCGTCACGGCGGTATCGTGTGTACCTCAACCAATGCCCGTCATGTGTTGGACTGGTCGTTTAGCCAGCGGGAAAAAGTACTGTTCTTCCCCGACCAGCACCTGGGCCGCAATACCGGTTACAGCATGGGTATTCCACTGGATGAAATGGTGGAGTGGGATTTCGATCAACCCATGGGGGGATTGACCGAAGACCAGATTCGCAAGGCGCGCATGATTTTATGGAAAGGTTTCTGTTCCGTGCACCAGATGTTCCGGCCGGAGCAGATTGATGCTTTCAAGCAACAGCACCTCGATGCCAGAATTATTTCCCACCCGGAAAGCGCATTCGAGGTGTGCCAGAAATCGGATTATGTCGGTTCCACAGAGTACATTATCCGCACCATTACCGAAGCCGCGCCCAACACGACCTGGCTGGTAGGCACCGAGCTGAACCTGGTGAACCGCCTGGCGGAAACCCTCAAACCCCAGGGCAAGGATGTACGTTTCATGTCACCCACGGTGTGCATGTGTTCCACCATGTTCCGCGTAGACCCCCAGCATCTTGCCTGGGTTCTGGAAAACCTGGTGGAAGGTCATGTGGTGAACCGCATCAGTGTGGCGGAGGATGTGGCCGAGTATGCGCGCCTGGCTCTCAATCGCATGCTGGAAGTGTCGCCCTGATTCAGGCTATAGTCCGCAAATGCACGCAAATGTTTTTTCGCGGAGGCAGGTGCGAATTGATTCGCACTAAGGTGTTGGATCGATGTCCGAATGAATTCGGACCTACAGTACTGACGACCGGGCTACCTCTGAAGCGTGAAGTGTATTGATCGACATCACCGGCATTACGCTGTTATTCGCGTTAATTTGCGTGTATTTGCGGCCTTCGTGCTTTTGCTTCCCGCCCCGTCAATCTGAAATATCCAGCATCCAAACCTGTTAAACTAGGGCCTTTTTGGGCAATAGCTGATTATTTTATGAAAGAGTCCGTTGTACTGGTCCACGGTATCTGGATGACGGGCGCCGAGATGTGGCGCCTGCGTCAGATGCTGACCATGGCGGGTTATGAGTGCCATATCTTTCGTTATTCCAGTCTGCGCCATTCCCCTGAACAGAATGCCGAGCGCCTGGATTCCTTTCTCCAGACCCTGGACAGCCGGGTGGTGCATTTCGTGTGTCATTCCTTCGGCGGATTGTTGCTATTGCATTTGTTCGATCAGTTTCCACAGCAGAAGCCGGGGCGCATTGTGTTTCTCGGCGTTCCAGTGAATGGCAGCCAGATTGCGCAGCGCCTGAATCGCTTTCGTGCAACGCGCTGGTTGCTGGGTCGAAGTATCGAGCACGGATTACTGGGAGATCGTCCCGACTGGCTACGCTGGCGCGACCTGGGCATTATTGCCGGCACCATGCCGGTTGGTGTTGGCACATTACTGGGAGGGCTGGACGGCCCCAACGACGGTACTGTCACCGTGGCAGAAACCTGCCTGGCCGGGGGCACGGATTTTATCAGTTTGCCGGTGGGGCATTTTGGCATGTTGTATTCCGAGCGGGTGGCCATCCAGGTAGTGACATTTCTGCGAGCCGGCAAGTTTGGGGATGAGCTGACCAACCTGCTGGTGGATGGTGCGATTTAGCCAGGCCGGAAGCCCTGTTATCCTGGTCGCAGGGCTGAACTCCAGCGCCCGGAATGATACACTAGTCGCCAGTAACACATAGGCTGAAAGCCACATAAGGTTTTCTTTTTACACATATTTTATTGGGGAAGCTGAATGGCTGCTGAAGCTGTCCGGGAAGTACAGGTCCTTGCCGATAGCGCGGCGGAAGTCAGGTTTCGGTGACAACGGGGATGACGGTTCGCATCATCGGTATTGATCCCGGTTCACGCCAGACAGGCTATGGCATTATCGAATCCGATGGCATGAGCAGCCGCTATATTCACAGCGGCTGTATTTACGTCAAGGGTGAGAATATGGCTGAGCGGCTGGGCAATATTTTCCAGTGCGTTAGCGACATCATCGCCGAATGGCAGCCACAGGAACTGGCCATCGAACAGGTTTTCGTCAACAAAAATGTGGCATCGGCCCTGAAGCTGGGGCAGGCTCGCGGGGCCGCTATCTGCGCCGCGGTGCAACATCGCCTCAAGGTGGATGAATACACTCCCAAGGCGATCAAGAGTGCGGTAGTGGGAACCGGCAACGCCACCAAGGAACAGATTCAGCATATGATGGGTATGTTGCTGAAAATCCATACCCAGTTACAGGCGGATGAGGCGGATGCCCTGGGGGTCGCCCTGTGCCATGCCCATCACCGTACCCTGGCGGCACGGCTGCCGATACCGCCGACGCGCCGGGGCAGGGGACGCTGGTAGTGCCACAGGCGTAAAGAATTCAGTGGAAATATGACATACATGATAACAATGACAAGGGCACAGCCATGATCGGCCGATTACAGGGGACCATTCTGGAAAAACAGCCACCCCAGATGCTGGTGGACGTACACGGCGTCGGTTATGAGGTGGAGGCGCCCATGTCCACTTTTTACCAGTTACCCGCCGTCGGCGAAACCGTGGTCCTGCATACCCACATGCTGGTACGGGAAGACGCCCAGTTACTCTATGGCTTTGCCAGTCAGTCAGAGCGCAGCATGTTCCGTAACCTCATTCGCATCAACGGTGTCGGCGCCAAGCTGGCACTGACGATCCTGTCCGGCATCAGCGCCGACGAGTTCGCCCTGTGTGTGCAGAACAACGATACGGCCGCCCTGGTGCGTTTGCCCGGCATCGGCAAGAAAACCGCCGAACGCCTGATTATCGAATTGCGGGACAAACTCAAACACAGCGAGGCTCACGAGGGGATGCCAGCCAGCCTGTCCCATCCCAGCCAGCCGGCGGATGAGGTGAGCGAGGCGGTGAGTGCCCTGGTGGCGCTGGGCTACAAACCCCAGGAGGCCAGTCGTATGGTGCGAGCCATCGAGCCCGGCGACAAAACCACCGAAGACATTATCCGCCTGAGCCTTAAATCGGCGGTGAGCCAATGACCGAAGATCGCATCATTACCGCCCATCAATCCCATGAAGATGAGGCTGTCGACCGGGCCATACGGCCACGGTTTCTGAAGGAATACTCCGGCCAGCCGATGGCTAGCGAACAGCTGGAAATTTTTATTCCGGCTGCCCGGAATCGCCAGGAGGCGTTGGATCATCTATTGATTTTCGGCCCGCCGGGACTGGGTAAAACCACCCTGGCCCACGTGGTGGCCAACGAAATGGGCGTCAACCTGCGCCAGACTTCCGGCCCGGTGCTGGAAAAACCCGGCGACCTGGCGGCCCTGCTCACCAACCTGGAACCCCATGATGTACTGTTCGTGGACGAAATTCACCGCCTCAGCCCGGTGGTGGAAGAAGTGCTGTATCCTGCCATGGAAGACTACCAGCTGGATATCATGATCGGTGAAGGCCCGGCGGCACGCTCCATCAAACTGGACCTGCCGCCGTTTACCCTGATCGGCGCCACCACCCGTGCCGGCTCCCTCACTTCACCGCTGCGGGACCGCTTCGGTATCGTGTTGCGGCTGGAGTTCTACAACATGGAAGACCTGTCTTCCATCGTGAAGCGTTCCGCCCATATTCTCGGCGTCGAGCTGGACAACCATGGCGCAGAAGAAATCGCGCACCGTTCCCGCGGTACGCCGCGCATTGCCAACCGCCTGCTGCGGCGGGTACGGGATTATGCCGAGGTCAAGGCGGACGGGCGGATCAGCCGGGAGATTTCCGGCAAGGCCCTGGACCTGTTGAATGTGGATACCCACGGTTTCGATCACATGGACCGCAAGCTGCTCACCACCGTGATCGAAAAATTCGACGGAGGTCCGGTAGGGGTGGAAAACCTGGCCGCCGCGATTGGCGAAGAACGGGATACCATTGAAGACGTCATCGAACCCTACCTGATCCAGCAGGGTTTTCTCATGCGTACACCCAGGGGTCGTGTCGCCACCGCCAATGCGTACCGCCATTATGGCCTGATTCCACCCTCCAGTCGGAATAGCAAAGACGCGAATCCCGATTTATTTGATGACGGCGAATAACCCCTTTGATGCCCTTGCCGCGTTAACCTGAATAATGATGAGGACCTCACATCCATGAACTTTGACTGGCCTGTACGCGTCTATTACGAGGACACGGATGCCGGTGGTGTGGTGTTCTATGCCAATTATCTCAAATTTATGGAACGCGCCAGAACCGAACTGTTACGCCATTATGGATTTGAACAGGACCAGATTCGTGAGACGCATCACGTCATTTTCGCAGTACGCCAGGTGCAAATTGATTATCATAAACCGGCACGCTTCAACCAGTTATTAACTGTGCATACAAAAATTACTGAATGTAAAAAAGCCAGTCTCGTATTCCATCAGTCCATTACACCGGATGGTGACGATGTGTGTCTGTGTTCGGCGAATATCAAAGTTGCCAGTTTGAACCCGACATCGTTTAAACCGGTAGCCATACCTCAGATTATCAGGGAGAAAATAAGTGTCGACTGACCTATCCATACTGCATCTCATTATGGATGCCAGTATTCTTGTGCAGATCGTGATGCTGATACTCATGGGCGCCTCGGTGGTGTCCTGGTTTCTGATCATGAACAAAAGCAAATTGCTCAAGCAGGCGAGCGTGGCGGCGCTGAAATTTGAAGACGAATTCTGGTCCGGTGGCGATCTAAGTGAGTTGTACACCCAGCTCACGCGTCGACGGCTGGACCGCACTGGCATGGAAAAAGTATTCGAAACCGGTTTTGCCGAGTTTGCGCGCTCCTACAAAAACACCAATGATGCGGCATTTATGATGGCCAGCATCCAGCGCAGTATGAAAGTGACCCTGGCGCGTGAAGAAGACAAGCTGGAAGCGAATCTGTCGTTGCTGGCAACCATCGGTTCCATCAGCCCCTATGTCGGTTTGTTCGGTACCGTGTGGGGTATCATGAGTTCTTTCTCGGCTTTAGGTGAAGTCCAGCATGCCACACTGGCGATGGTGGCACCTGGGATTGCGGAGGCTCTGATCGCGACTGCCATGGGCCTGTTTGCAGCGATTCCCGCCGTGGTGGCCTACAACCGCTTTTCGGATAAGGTGAATCGCTTGCTTGGTCGGTATGATAATTTTGCCGAAGAATTCGTGACCATTCTGCAGCGTCAGTACCAGAAAAAACTCCAGGATAAAAAAGCGCCCGCACCGGTAGCCGAGGTGGCAGTGGAATAATGGCCAACCAGGGTAAGCGCAAGCAGATGGCGGAAATCAATGTGGTGCCTTACATTGATGTCATGCTGGTGTTACTGATTATCTTTATGATAACCGCGCCGCTGTTACAGACCGGCGTGGAAGTCGATCTGCCCCAGGCATCCGCCAATCCATTACCACCGGACCAGCAGGAACCCGTCGTGGTATCCGTGGATCAGGCGGGCAAGTTTTACCTGGATATTGGTGATGAACCCGGGAAGCCGGTGGATGAGGAATTACTCGTGAACCGTGTCGCCGCCGTGCGCCAGCTTAAGCCGGGAATACCGGTGCTGGTTCGGGGCGATAGAGACGTACCCTACGGTCGTGTAGTCGATGTGATGGTGTTATTGCAGAAAGCCGGTATCGATAAAGTTGGTCTGATGACGGAGCAACCGGATAGCTGATGGAATACAGCCTCTGGCACCAGATTAAAACCAATCCCCTGGCGCTGGGTGCGTCGGTATTATTGCATGTCCTGTTACTGGTGATTGTGAGTGTCAGCCTGAATTATTCTTCCCATATCACCAAACCCGCCGGCGCAAAAGTGAAAACCATGCAGGCAGTGGTAGTGGACGCCAGCCAGGTGGATGCCGAAGCGAAAAAGCTGAAACAGGCGGAACAGCGCAAACAGCATCAGGAAGCCCAGCGCAAGAAAAAAGCCCAGTCGGAACTGAATGCCGCACGTAAAAAACGTCAGCAGGAAGAGCGTCGCCTGGCGGAGCTGAAACGCAAACAGGCAAAGCAGAAAAAACAGCAGCAACTGGCGCAGAAAAAGCTCGAGCAAGAACGCAAACAGAAACAGCAGGCACTGGAAAAGCTGAAAAAAGAGCAGAAACTGCTGGAACAGAAGCGCCAGGCGGAACAACAAAGACTGGCCGCCATCGAAGAGAAACGCAAAGCCGAAGAAGCCGCGCAGAAAAAACAGCAGGAAGCCGCGGAAGCCGAGGCACGGCGTAAAGCGGAAGAAGCGGAGCTACAACGCCGCCTGGCGGAAGAAGAAAGGCAGCAGGCGGAGCAGAATAGCCGTCTATCAAAGTTGCGCTCACAGTATATTCTCGCCATTATTCACCAGGTGGAGCGCAACTGGTTACAACCGGCGAATACCCAGAAAGGCTGGCAATGTGATGTACTGGTGCACCAGAATCTGCTGGGAGAAGTGACCGATGTGAAGATTATCAAATGCACCGGTAGTGATGCTTTCCGCGCCTCGGTTGATCGAGCGGTAAGAAAGGCATCACCCCTGCCACCGCCGGCAGACCACAAAATATTTGAAAAGAAACTGCAATTTACCTTTAGACCGGAATTATGAAAAAAATACTCCTAGCCCTGTTTGTCCAGCTGTTTATCCTGCAAAGCGCATCTGCCGTGCTGCGCATCGAAATCACCAAGGGTGTTGAAGGTGCCGCGCCGATAGCGATTATTCCGTTTGTGGTAAAGGGCAATATTCCGGTCAATGTTTCCGATGTCGTTACCTCCGATCTCCAGCGTAGTGGAAAATTTGCACCACTGGAAAAACAGAAGCTCCTGGCAACACCAACGACGCCGGAACAGGTTAACTATAAACTCTGGCGCGTTGCCGGTGTCGATCATGTAGTAATCGGTGAAGTCTCGGAAGTAAGTCCGGGGCAATACGACACGGTGTTTCGGTTACTGGATGTGTTCAAGGGGAAACAGGTATTGGGGTATCAGTTTCGGGATACGGCAAAAACCCTGCGCAGCCGCGCGCATGAAATCAGCGATCTGATTTATGAAAAAATAACCGGTCAGAAAGGCGCATTCGATACCTATATTGCCTATATCACGGTGGAACGCAAGGTGGGTATGCAACCACGGTATAAATTACAGGTTGCGGATACGGATGGTTACAATCCGCAGACGGTGTTAACGTCCAGCCAGCCTATCATGTCGCCTTCCTGGTCTCCGGATGGTACACGCCTGGCGTATGTGTCGTTTGAAGATAAGCGTTCGGAAATTTATATCCAGAACCTGGCTACACGCCAGCGTGAAAAAATTGCCTTGAGCCGGGGCATTAATGGTTCGCCTGCCTGGTCGCCGGATGGTACGCAGCTGGCAATCGCCATGTCGAAAGGCAGTGGTAACCCAGATATATATCTGCTGTCACTGGCAAGCCGGAAACTGACTCAGCTAACCCGCAACTGGGGAATCGATACCGAACCTGCCTGGATGCCAGATGGTAAATCACTGGTGTTTACTTCCAGCCGTAGCGGTAAGCCGAAGATTTATCGCAAATCTGTCAGTGGTGGCCAGGCCAAGCGTCTGACATTTGAGGGTGACTATAATGCCAATGCGCAAATTTCGCCCAATGGTGAATCCATGGCCTTTGTGAATGGCAGCGGGAATGTGTTCCGCATCGCCATCATGGATTTGGCAACGGGTTATACTCAGGTACTGACCGATGGCAAACTGGACGAATCCCCCAGTTTTGCACCCAACGGCAGCATGATACTTTATGCTACACAGGATGGTCAGCGTGGTGTGCTGGCGGCCGTATCCAGTGATGGCCGCTTTAAACAGAAACTGGTGCTATCGGAAGGGGACGTGCGTGAACCGACCTGGGCGCCTTTTAAAAATAACGCTCATTAATTCCATTCGTGGAATATAACGAGCACCTGGACAAACTTAAAGAGGAATGACCATGTTAAAAATTATGTTATCGGTTCTACTGGTTGCTGTATTCGCTACAGGCTGTGAACCCAATGTAAAACCGGATGCCGGTGCCTCCACCGCGCAACAGCCGTCACCACAGAATACCCAGACCGATGAGGGCGCACAGGTGGGCGGGCTGAATGAAGCCGGCGCCAGTGGTGGCCAGGCGATTGCAGGTCAGGAGCAGAATGTGTCCTACGAGAAGGCTGCCATTAATGATCCCAACAGTGTTCTCGCGGAACGTGTGATATATTTCGACTTTGATAGTGACCAGATCGGCCAGAATTATCTGACACTGCTGGAACATCACGGCAAATATCTGGCCGCTAACCCGGATGTTAAACTGCGCCTCGAAGGCCATGCGGATGAACGTGGCACCCGAGAATATAATGTGGCACTGGGTAACCGACGCGCCCAGGCGGTTAAACGCCTTATACTCTTCCAGGGTGCCAATGCCAGCCAGGTTGACGTGATCAGCTACGGTGAAGAAAAACCGGTTGCCCTGGATCACGACGAAGCGGCCTGGCGTCTGAATCGCAGGGTGGAGCTGGTTTATATCGTGAATTAGGAAGCTCTGGTTTATCCGGCGTTTATGCAGCTCAAGGATGTGTTGCTGTCTTCAATGGCTTAACCGCCATTGAAGAAGAAACTAAAATCGTATTGTATTTATGGTGCTCTGATCACTGTTCGTCTCATCCATGCGACTCACTCCTTCGGGGTTGAGGTTATTCGCTTCTGGCGTATGATTCAGGGCTGCATTTAATGATTAAGTAAAGGTGAAGCATGCATAAAACCTGGTCTGGCCAGTTTCTGGCCATTGCACTGGCGCTAGCGCCATTCTCTACATCAGCGGCGGACGCAAGCCTGGAGCAGCGGCTGCAGCGTCTGGAAAAGCTCATGAATAACCAGGTGCTCATGGATCAGATGCAGCAGATGCAACAGATCCGCCAGGACCTGTCGGAAATTCGGGCCATGGTGGAAGACCAGGGGCATCAGCTAGCGCTGATTAAACAGCGGCAGAGAAATCTGTATCAGGATATGGATCGGCGCATCCATGACCTGGAGGCCGGTGGTAGTTCCGGTTCCATGCAACAGGCCACTGCTGTAGCACCACCGTCGGCTTCACCTGTGGCGCCGCCATCTACATCAGCCAACACTCCCGTAACAGCCCCGGTAGTAGTGGCTTCTTCGCCTGATGATACCGACGGTAAGCTGGCCTATAGCATGGCATTTAACCTGCTCAAGGATGGTCGATATCAACAGGCTATTCTTGCTTTCCGGAAATTCCTGAATGATCATCCCCAAAGCAGATATGCGGATAATGCCCAGTACTGGTTGGGAGAAGCGAACTATGTATCTCGTGACTACAAGACTGCCCTGGCTGAATTCAAAAAACTGCTGGCCAATTATCCCAAGTCTACCAAGGCCCAGGGCGCGGAGTTGAAGTTGGGATACACCTATTATGAAATGAAAGACTGGGCGTCTGCACGTTCATCTCTGGACCAGTTGATCAAGAAATATCCCAACAGTACGATATCGCGTAAAGCTGAAGAACGTCTTCAAAGAATGAAGCGTGAAGGTCACTAGGCCAACCTCAGTATGGGTTTCTACAGCCACGGCTGAGCAGTAATGAAGCAGTCCGACGGAAACCAGCTCCGTATTACGGAGATTTTTTATTCCATTCAGGGCGAGTCCAGCTTTGCCGGTCTACCTACCGTGTTTGTGCGCCTGACTGGTTGCCCGTTACGCTGTCATTACTGCGATACTGCCTATGCTTTCAGCGGCGGTGAAAAGCATAGTGTCGTCGACATACTCAATGAGATTCGTCGTTACAACACGCCCTACGTGTGTGTCACCGGTGGTGAGCCGCTGGCGCAGCCCGCATGCCTGGTGCTGCTTTCGCGATTGTGCGATGAAGGTTACCATGTGTCGCTGGAAACCAGTGGCGCCATGGACGTGTGTCCGGTGGATGAGCGGGTTACAAAAATTATGGATTTCAAAACCCCAGCCTCCGGCGAAGTGGCAAAAAACCGCTATGAGAATATCCAGTGCCTGAGCCCTCAGGACGAAGTGAAGTTCGTCATTACCGACAAGGCTGACTATGACTGGTGCAAACAGCTGATTCAGCAGCATGATCTTGCTGAGCGAGCCAAATTACTGTTATCACCAGTGTATGAAACCCTGAGTGGTGCCGTGCTGGCAGAATGGGTGTTGCAGGACCAGCTACCAGTGCGGGTACAGGTGCAGCTACATAAACTTTTCTGGGGGGATAAGCAGGGCGTATGAGTAAAAAGGCCGTTGTATTACTCTCAGGCGGGCTGGATTCAGCCACGGTTCTCGCGTATGCAACCAGTGAAGGCTATGATTGCTATTGCTTGAGTTTCGACTATGGTCAGCGGCATGCAGCCGAGCTCAATGCGGCGCGAAATGTAGCGTCTGCTTTTAAGGCCAGGGAGCACCGGGTCATTCAGCTAGACCTGGGGCAGCTGGGGGGCTCGGCGCTAACGGATTACGCCATTGATGTGCCCACCGAAGCCGCTGAAGGCATACCGGTAACCTATGTGCCTGCCAGGAATACGGTGTTTCTGTCATATGCTCTGGCCTGGGCTGAGGTACTGGCTTGCCAGGATATTTTTATCGGGGTTAATGCGGTGGATTACTCCGGTTATCCGGATTGTCGACCCGAATACATCCAGGCTTACGAAACCATGGCAAATCTGGCTACCAAAGCCGGTGTCGAGGGGAAGCCGATTCATATTCACACACCGCTGATTCAGTTATCCAAGGCAGACATCATTCGCCAGGGCATTTCTCTGGGTGTGGACTACGCACTCACGGTATCCTGCTATCAGGCCGACGTCAAAGGCAGGGCCTGCGGTGTGTGTGATTCCTGCCGCTTAAGAAAGCAGGGATTTGAACAGGCGGGTATCACCGATCCAACCCGCTACAAAAGCTAGCCATACTCGGCGATAACCGGAAATCTGAATTTTCCTCGTTCCTGCAACCTTGCGGTCCCGTTTGGCGATACAGCTCGGATTCGATATTTGTTGCGTTTTTATGACTTGTTTTTCCCGGAAATTCAGGTAGTATACCCGCCTCTTGCGGGGGTCAGAGCAGGGGGTATTGAGAACCTTTGTGGACCCAAACGGTAGCATGCAGTGTTTGTTGAATATCTGGATATGCCAGTTAATGTAAGACGGGCCGTTAGCTCAGTTGGTAGAGCAGTGGACTTTTAATCCATTGGTCCTGCGTTCGAGTCGCAGACGGCCCACCATATCACTGGTTTGTAGTTGTTGAAGGTGATTTTTGCAAACCAAAAAAAAGCCCGGTTTTAGCCGGGCTTTTTTTATGTCTGAACCTCAGGGATTATTCACGTATGCTGGGTCCGTTTACTTTAAGTCCATTGCTCATATAGGTCTCAAAGTATTCGAGTGCTTTGTATTCATCACTCTGCGCCGGGAACGGCTTGGCACGTACCTGCTTGTTACAGCCTCCATAACGGCGGTCCAGTGTACCCAGGTTAGCCCATTTGTTGCGGTATACAGGGAAACCGGTGGGATGTCCAAGTGCCGGGCTTAATGTGTTAGCACGGATAAGATTGCCAGAGTTGTACTGGTGGCAGTCCGCACAAGACATGTTCAGCTGGCCGCGTTTTGCATAGAAATGCTTCTTGCCGCGTTCGTAAATGGCCATTGCTTTTGGGTCATTCGGGATCTTGATGTTAAACGTTTTACCGCGAGACTGGTAAGCAATGTAGGCGCTGACTTGAGCAATAGGGCCTTTTTTCCATTTGAACGGCTTTTCACCATTGGCCGCCAGGCAGGCATTTATAGCGCCTTCTAGAGTGACGACCTCGCCTTTGTTGCTGTCGAAGTAAGGATAGTTCTGACGAATCCCTTTCTTGTAGTTGGGGAAGCAGTTTGCAAAGCTCTTGCCGTTAGCGAATTTCTTTTCGAAAATTTCCTTGCCCTTATCGATAGCGATATCGTAGGGAGGAAATTCCTCAAAGGCTTCCCACTGCTCGCGGTGACCTTTATCCACTGCATAGACGCCGTTGGCGAAGTCCTGGAATGAAACATTAGGGAAACGATCAGTGAAATATTTTCTGAAATTTTTCAGATCCTGTTCCGGACTGGATGCCTGGGCCACAAAAGGCGCTGCTAGCATGCAGATCACGGAAACGATGACTGCTAATTTTTTCATAGTCATACCTTCTATTGTTCTTTGTTAGAGAAGTGATTACTTGATTTTTGCTTCAACTGAATCACTCTTACCAGTATTGTCCATCCAGCTAATTTTCAGTGTGTCACCGGACTTGGCGCCTTTGAACTTGAACGACAAATAGGGGTTTTTGGAAATTGCAGTACCCCAGTTTGCGGTTAGTACATTGTTGCCGTTGTGCATGCAGGTGACTTCCTGAATGAATTTAGCCGGGATTTTCTTACCGGTTTTCTTGTTCTTGCGCAACCCGGTTTCCATAGGATGACTGATAAGCGTTTTTACAGTAGTCACTCCGCCGTTTACTTTAGCGCGTACTTTAATTGATTTTGCCATTGTATTTACCTCGTAGTATCTCTTGATTAACCGCCACAGCCACCGATGGTGACCTTAACTTCTTTCTTGGCGCTGTAGAGTTTTCCGCCTGCTTTCACGACAGCGATCACATCGGATGTTTTACCCATTTTTATACGGGTTGAAACATAGCCTTCTGTGTTGCTGGCGAGCATAAAGCTGGCGGCCAGAGGGGTAGCATTTTTGGCAACGACAATACCGATTTCTTCGGTACCAGGAATGTTGCTGGTGATGGTTACAGGAACAACGGCACCGTTTTCAGCGATATCGGGTGCTTTCAGTTTGATATCACTGCTGCTGGCCATGGCTGAGGAGCCATAGGCGCCTTTGACGGCGTTATCGACATCAGTCGCTTCAAAAGCAGCTTTGGGCCAAGCGGCCATTACGGAGCGTGGAGTAATGAGTCCTGCGGTAACAGCAATACCCATAACGCTTGCTGCGGCAGTACCTTTAATAAATGTTCTACGTTTTGTATTCATTGTATGTACCTTAAATTCTTACAATGTGTAAATAAATTCAACCACTTTATCAATTTCGCCCTTGGAGATGATTTCATGTGGACCAAAGGGAGGCATGATGGTGTTGGGGTTGTTTTTACGGGCATCCCAGATCTGTGCTTTTAGCTTTTCTTTATCCGGGTATCGGTCTTTCATGGCTACGAGCGGTGGCCCGATGTTGCCAGCTAGTGATCCGCCTTCGATTTGATGGCAGGCGAGGCAGTTGCCTTTTTTTCTGTTAAAGGCGATTTTTTTGCCTTCAGCTACCGTTGCATCATCAGCTGCATGGGTGATGACCGGTACAGAAAAAGCAATACTGCCCAGAAGTGCAGCAACGGTTGTTGCTGTAGATAGTACTTTTGCGGTTTGCCGCATAGCTCACTCCTCAAACATATTTGCGTGGGTTAAAAGATAAGGTTTGTAGTGACCATATATTCCAAACAAGAACTTTCCCTGGCAAACGACATAGTTTGCGAATTTTTAGGTGATCCAGTTTAGGTTCGGAAAAGAGGGTTACCACGGTTTTTCATATAATTAGATCTCATAGCATACTGATTCAGCAGGTTATGGCAAGAAAAATTTATCACACGGTAAATGTTATATATATAGAATATGCGGAAGAACTAATATAGGTTGGATTCCTGTTTCAGCTCATCCAGTAATGACTTCTTCCTGCTTTCCAGGCGTTGTTGCATGGGATTTGAGATGTCGTCCTGTTTTAGTGCATTCTCGACTTGCTGCAATGCCAGCCGGTTATACCCTTCCAGTTCATACTGGTAACTGGCGTTCTCCAAAGCGGCGGCAATCTGGCCATTACTAAAATAGGCCTGTGCCAGAAGCTGGTAAAGAACGGGGTGCTTTTTGTGCTGCAGGGCTTGCCTGAGTAGCTGTATGGTGCCTTTGTACTGGTGTTGCTGAATCAGCAGGCGTGACAGATCAGCCGTCACAGGCAGGTAGAAAGGGTACAGTTTTTCCAGTTTTTCCAGTAGTTTTAATGACTCGCTGTACTGATGTTTGATTTGATAGGCCCTGGCCAGGTCCAGCTGGAACCAGGGATGGTTTTTGATGGAGATAAGATGTTTTAAATGCGCAATCGCCTGTTTGGGTTTATTTTGCTGGATATAGGCAAAAGCCATGGCATATTCGGAATTGATATCATGCCGTTGCTCGAATGTGGCGCGTTTTCTGGCGATATAATCATCCAGAGAATTGCTACTGAGCACTTCTATGCGTGCCTTAACCAGGTGAAAGTCCAGGCTGTCACGTGGCAACTTCAGATCCTGGGGTTTAAGTCGGTTGCGCGCTTCGGCTACCCGGGTTGAACTCAAAGGATGGGTGCGTAAAAATTCCATTTGCGAGAATTCATTGTTGCTTTCTGATTTACGTAATAAGGTGTCAAAAAAGTCTGCCATGCCTTCCGGGTTGATGCCTGATTTCCGCATCAGGTTAATGCCGACACGGTCGGCTTCATATTCGTTACTGCGAGTGAAATTAATCTGCGACTGGGCCATGGCGGCAGTACTACCGTAAATGATGGCAGCACCGGCGGTAGGATCCTGGGCGCTCACTAAAATACCGGCCAGGATGGCGGCAATGATAGCGGCCGGTGATGTTTCTGACTCTGACATGGCACGGGCGAGATGCCGTTGGGTCACATGGGATATTTCATGTGCCAGAACGCCGGCCAGTTCACTTTCATTCTTGGCATTAATAATTAATCCGGAATTAACCCCGATATAGGCGTCAGGGCCGGCGAAGGCATTGATGGTTGGGATTTTTAACAGGAAAAACTTGAATTGTCTGTCAGCCTGGTCAGAGTGAGATACCAGGCTTTGTCCGAGTGAATTGAGATAATCGTTAACAATCAGGTCTTCGATCATAGGCGCATTGGCCTTGATGGATTGAAAGAATTTTTTCCCCATCAGATACTCTTCATGAGGGGACAGTTCTTTGTGTGTTGGGTCACCCAGTTTGGGTAAATCGGCCAGTACACGAGTGGGGAGTGCCAGTATCAGAATAAAAATGAGAAGGTATCGAATCATTAGATAGGTGGAATGTGCATCTGCTCTATTGCATAGAGATGTTTATATCATTGCTACTTCGACCGTGGTTGTAAAGCTTAGTTGTACTCGTTGCCGCCAAAAAAAAGCCACACATTGCTGTGTGGCTTCCAGGTTCGAATCTGAGGGAAGTGATCAGATGAACAGGGACTGTGTTGCGTCTGAAGAATCTTCAAAGTAAGTTGCAGCGCCAACGTAGTCGATGCCGTCGATGAACTGGCCGTGGTTGTAGCCAAACAGTTCAACAGTCATCTGGCAGGCAAGGAATTTAACTTCTGCTTCCTGGCACAGCGAACGTAGTTCGTGGATAGTGGCTACGCCATTGTTGGCGATGGTTTTCTTCATCAGGGTAGTAGCGATACTGTCCATGAAGGGGATACTCCACATTACATTGGGAATTTTGGGACCAAAATCGATATTCCGCAGCCATTTGGGGCCCATCGGCATTTTCATTGGCATAGAAGGATTGCCAACAGGGGTCACTTTCAGTGCCGAGGTGTCTTTTAGTAGAAGATTCAGTCCGTAGAAAGTAAAGAAGATTGAGCATTCCATGCCCAGTGCAGCGGATGTGCTAGCCAGGATAAATGGAGGGTATGCCCAGTCCAGTGTGCCCTTGGTTGCGATAATAGTTAGTTTGCGATGATCACCACTCATTAGAGTCTCTCCTCAATTGGGTATGGGCAGCCAGTGCGTCGCGCTGATGCTGTATTGCTATGCTGGCCCGATTTTGATTGATTGTGTAAAAATTAGTCGATCGTATGATTTTTCAAATAAAACAATACCTTTATATACGAATAAAAGGCAAGTACCTTCAATAAAAATTTTTTTATCGCCGTTATTAGTCAGCTTTCTGAATAAGATTTATGGTTCAGTAAATGTTAGCTATCTTATTGATAATAAAGTAATTATATCTGTATCTACTATTCTGGTCTGTATCAAATTATATACTTATATATGTGTAATTGTCACACAGTGCGTTACTGGTGTATTGGCTTATAAAAACACACTCTATATAATATAAGTTTTTTGTAAATTGCTTATATTCAAGAGGCTAAACCACTGTGATCAAGGAAATCGACGTAAGCCAGCTCCAGGCATGGCGCGAGGAAGGTAAATCTGTTCGTCTGGTGGACATTCGTAGTGAGGCAGAGTTTGCTGCGGGTATGATTCCTGGCGCCGAAAAGCTTCCTATGCACCTTATTCCCCTGAAACTCAACGAGTTCTCTCCAGATGAGCTGGTAGTACTGTATTGCAGGAGCGGCGCCAGGTCTGCTCAGGCAACGGGTTACATGCAGCAGCAGGGTTATGACCAGGTGTACAATCTCCGTGGCGGTATCATTACCTGGGCGCGTTCCGGGCTTCCCCTGGTTGCTTGAGACGATCTACCGTGCGGGGCGCCCTGCACGGGGCGTTCGGCGACTTTCCTCTCCTTACCGTACAGATTCGCTGTCCAATAATTTTCCCCGGCAAATTTGCTAAGTCACGAGTTTTGAACTACATAAAGCCTAGATGTTCGTGCACGTCCTCGTACACAGACTGGTTTTGCCGGGCATTCCCAAAGCTTTAAATAAATAAAAGCGCGTCTGCGCTTAAATTCCATTTGAGGATACAAAATATGTCTAGTTGTCTTAAAAAATCCTTAATTGCCCTCTCCCTGACAGGAGTGATGGTTGCACCTGCAGCGTATGCAACCAATGGCTATTTTGCACATGGTTACAGCACCAAGGAGAAAGGTCTGGCAGGCGCCGGCGTGGCTTATTCACAGGATTCACTCGCGATTGCAACCAACCCGGCAGGTATCGCTGGAATGGGTTCGCGTATGGATGTGGGTGCAGCCATCTTTAATCCAAATCGTAGCTATACCACAACAGGTGGTCCAAGTAATCAATGTATTGCTACTGGCTGTACATTTAGCGTTGGGCCGCAATCCATCGATAGCGATTCAAGCTATTTCCTGATCCCGCATTTTGGTTATGTATGGAACCTGGATGCGACCAGCAACATGGGTCTTGCCGTTTACGGTAATGGTGGAATGAACTCCGATTATAAAGGTGGAACGGCGACATTCTTTAACCCAGGTTCTGGTACTTTTGTCTCACCATCAGGTACTTTTGGTGCAGGCCGTACGGGCGTCGATTTGTCACAGCTGTTCATTAATGTTGCTTACGCAAAGCAGTTGAATCCCGATCATTCTGTTGGCGCAAGTCTTGTGTTCGCCTACCAGCGATTTGAAGCAACAGGGCTTTCCAATCTTGCAGCTTTCTCGTCTGATCCTGCCCATATGAGCAACAATGACCATGACTCATCTACTGGTTTTGGCTTTAAACTGGGTTGGCAGGGTAAGGTGACACCTGATGTCGTTTTAGGTGCTTCTTACCAGTCCAAGATGCAGATGAGTGAATTCAGTGATTATGCAGGCCTGTTTGCCCAGGGAGGCGATTTTGATATTCCGGCAACAGCGACTATTGGTGCCGCCTGGAGTATCGATGATTCATCAAAATTGCTCTTCGATATACAGACGATTTATTTTTCTCAGGTAGATTCCATTGCCAATGGCATTGCACCACTCACCAACGGTTCGTGCGATCCAATAGGTTCTGCAACCAATCCAACTGGGCCGACTGCCAATGGTACAGGCTGTCTGGGTGCGTCCAGTGGTGCTGGATTTGGCTGGGAAGATATGACTGTGTTTAAACTGGGTTATGAATGGGGTGTGAATGACATGACCATGCGTGTCGGTGTAAGTCATGGTTCACAGCCTATTCCCGATACAGAAATGCTGTTCAATATACTGGCACCAGCAGTTATGGAAACTCACCTGACTTATGGTTTGACTATTCCTATGGGATCAGGTGCTGAGTTCTCGTTTGCTGCACTATATGCGCCAAGCAACAGTATTTCAGGAACCAGTCCGTTTGATCCTGCACAAACAATCAAGCTGGAAATGGACCAGCTCGAATTACAGGGATCTTATTCTTTGAAATTCTGATACATCACTTCATTCAATCAGTGAAAGAAGGGCCGCAGGATCTGCGGCCTTTTTTATTGGATGAAGCTTATACATAAGAAAATAAGAATATCTTGATATTATGGCGGCCTTGTCGTTTTGTTTCGCTGATCGTATTGAAACAGAATTATCTCCTATAAAAAATTATTTTTCGTTGACAAGAAAATGTCTGAAGGTTAGTTTCTATGCCCTTGATCTTATGCGTGGTCAATAAAAAAATACACCTTATGGGGAGTTAGGAGGAATTTATTATGAAAAAAATCTATACACTAGTTCTTGCACTGACGGTCATGATAATGGCAGTTGCTGCACAGGCCGATAAAAAATACATGCCATTCTCGTTGGCATCCGATGAGTCAGGCACAATTGCAGACAAACTGGAGCCTACCAAGAAAGCACTCCAGGATAACGGCTTCACTATTGTTGGTGAATACAGCCCTTATGCCGGTGCCCACATCATTGTCGTTACCAATGATGAACTTAAAAAGGCTGCTGCATCCGGGCCGCGAGCTGGTTATATCGCAGCACAACGTGTTGCTTTGACTGAAATGGGTGGCAAGGTTCAGGTTTCCTATACTAATCCTTACTACATGTCCAAGGCTTACAGATTAAAAGCCGATTTGCCAAATACAACTGCTGCTTTCAAGAAATCACTGGGCCATATGAAAGATTTCGGTCCTGCTGAAGGTCTGGATAAAGACGATCTGCTGGATTACCACTACGCATTCGGTATGGAATATTTCGACGAGCCTTATGAGCTGGCTAATGCCAAGAGCCATGAAGCCGCTGTAGCTACCGTCGAGAAAAACCTGAAAGCCCACATGGGTGGTACCAGCGAAGTGTATCGTATCGACATTCCCGGTACGGACCAGACTCTGTTCGGTGTCGGTATGAAAGCATCGAAGGAAAGCAAAAAGTATATGGATGACAAATTCATTATGAGCGAAATCGATTTCAAACCACTTCGTTCTACCGCTCATCTGCCTTATGAAGTGCTGGTTACCGGCAAAAGTATCGAAGCACTGCATGCCCGTTTCCGCATCGCTATCAATTTCCCGGACCTGAGCATGATGGGTTCCAACAGCTTCATGAACATTATGCCTACGCCAAATGCCATTAAAGATGTACTGACAATGGTTGCCGGTGGCGAGGAAGAAGAAGATTTCTAATCGAAATCGACTGAGAAAAACCCGGCCTGGCCGGGTTTTTTTTTGTCTGTATTCCCGCGATGTTTGCAAGGATAAGTGAATGCTTATTTTTTCCGCCTGGCGGGATGACCCGGCAGGCATTTTAGGATAAACTGCTGGGCTCGCGAGCTCGTGCTTGATTTCGAAAGTATATGATTTTTAAAGAATTTTAATGGTCCGGAGATGCGGAAGTGGAATTGACTGGTGCAGAAATTGTTGTTCAATGCCTGATTGAAGAGGGTGTGGAGCATCTTTTTGGATATCC
>Ga0114931_10001770_pt1 | contig 27408 bp, 23 predicted proteins | sample 2SBtaG_FD_89579 | JGI IMG/M metagenome (GOLD analysis project Ga0114931, IMG submission 89579) | Deep subsurface microbial communities from Kolumbo volcano to uncover new lineages of life (NeLLi) - 2SBTROV14_V59a metaG | ecosystem: Environmental > Aquatic > Marine > Volcanic | place: Kolumbo... | reverse complement strand
GCCTGTCGCCCGCGGTAGCCCGTGCGGAGGCACTTGAGGCACCCCACCGAGCGGTACACCCGCGTCCTGCCGCCCAGGTACGAGCCGATCCGCGTCGCCTGGCCCGGGCTGACGCGGCCGCGCTTGGAAGGCGTCGGCTTGGCGTAGGGCGGGATCGAGCCCGACGGCGTGTGGGGGCCGGGGGCCGCTGCACCGATCGCGCCCAGTTCTGCGATGCGTCGGGCGGTCGCGAGCACGAACGCACACACGGCCTCGCGTCCGAGCTCATACACCCGCGCGGCCTGCTCATCGCCCACCCAGCCACGCAACGCCGCGTCGATGATCGCGCGGAGTTCAGCGCTGGTTGCAGCATCCATGCCCCCTGTCTACCGCGGCGTGCGCCAGGGCGCAAGTCGGCTTGTGTTCGGGTCGAGGCGCTGCAGACGGCTGAAGAATCACCAAAAAAGAACGAAAGGCCGGAATAGTGCTCCACCCGCAGGCGTTCGTACACCTGGCCAAACTGCGAAAAACGGCGGATCGCGTCAACCGCCGGGAATAACGCGATAACCCAGTGTGCTGCAAGGAGTTGCTGATGCGAAGACGAATCTCATCTGATCGTACCCTGCTCGCTTCATCGGCCGCCATGACACTCTTGGCCGGTGCGGCTCTGGGCTTCAACGAACCCCAATGAGCCCGCCTGCGGCACGCCTGGCTGGCAGTACGGAGGATTCAACTGCGGATGCGCGGCAAACAAGAAGGCAACTCTGACCAGCTGCAATAAGTGTTGCAACGACGCTGGCACCGACGGGAGCATCCCCGCGGAAGAGCGCGACAACTGCCTGGCATTCTGTGCCCAGGCCACGTTCCCTTGCATATCGAGCACTGACCCGGTCGTGCCGCAGTAGGGATCCTGCTGGAATCGAAAGGACCATCCGTGCATTCCAGCGTGACGTGGAGATCGCTCGTCTCGGTCGCCTTGGTTCTGGCGGCCGGGGCGATCCTCTTCACCGCGATCGCCCGTTTCCGTTCGCACAGATCAGCCCCGAGCCAAGGTCGCTGGGGCATGCCGCTGCACACCTACACCCCTAAGGCGTCGGACGAGTACAACGACCAAATGAGTTGGCTGCTCAACGACGTGGCCCAGAGGAGTCGGTGGACAATCACGGAAGCGAACGCTCTGCGCGATCTTGCGGTCTCATTGGCCGACCAGTATTCCGAGCCTGGACGCGACGTCACGATTGTGGACATTGAGCCGGACATGATCCACAGTATCGTGGTGTCGCTCATGGGTGACTGGCTTCGCATTGGCGCACCGATCGACCCCGAGGCCAGGCGCATCGTGGTCAGCACCCTGCTGCAAATGCTGGATCATTCGGACATGCGCGTACGCAGGGGCGCCGTGGCGTCCATCGCCACCTCCGGCCTGTTGGACGATCCATCGGTGCGTGCCCGATTGGAGCAGATGAGGGATCGGGACCCGGACAAGAGCATAGCGGCGCTGGCCGATCGTCATCTGAGACTCTATGACCAGAGGCAGAAGAACAACCCCGGCGGCAGCAGCGATGACGAGAAGCCCGGCGGCTAAGCAGGGTGGCGTGAATCGGCTTCGCGAGCCGGGCACTTGGAAAAGGAGTGGGACGAGGAATATCCCCTCTGTCCGCCCGCGCTTGACATCTCCTCCCGCCAGAAAACGGGGGGAGATGACCCTTCACCCCAGCCCTCTCCCCCAAGGGGAGAGGGAGCGGAATCGCGGGAAGGTGTTTCGAGAGACCAGCATCCATGCGGGGTGAACGCTCTTGCCAGGAACGCAAAGACATCGTGCATCGCTGGGATTCTCGCTCACCGAGTTGATCGTCTCGATCGGCGTGATCGCGGTCTTGATCGGGATCGTGCTTCCATCATTACGCGGCGCGCACGAGGCCGCCAAGCGCACCGCCTGCCTGGTCAATCTCAGGGAACTGGGGCTGGCCGCGATGCTGTATATGAACGACCACGACGGGGTTCTGCCGTTCGCCGCCAGGGTGTACTCCTTGCCCCACGGGCAGATCCGGCCGATGGATGCGCTGGGGCCCTACATGGACGCCCCGCTGCCTCGCCTTGATTCGGAAGGTCGGGTCGTGACCGATGCCCCCTTCTTATGCCCGGCGGATCGACAGTTCCGCCCAGTCGGTTCGATCGATGGCATGAGTTACGCCTACATGCCGGCTGCGTTCATGGGTGTGGCTGTGCCGCCTCTCTCAGAGTTTGCAGCCGCACGAGGCGTAACGAGAGTATTCGAGTCAACGCCCTCTCTGCCGTTATTTCGGGATCTGGCTTCGTGGCACGCATCGCGTGCGCCAGACTCTCTCGCATCGCGCGTCGGGCGCAATCACGTCCGCTATGACATGGTGGTGGGACACGCCGACTCGAAGTGAATCAGGCGTGGCACCAGTCTTGCACCGACGCTCGACCCCCGATTCCACCGCACCTCACCCCTGTCCCGCGACGCGGTCCACCTCGTCGATTGTGGTGGTTCCCTCGGCCACGAGTCGCCAGCCGAACTGGGCCAGCGTTGTGAAGTGCCCGCTGGAGATGATCTTCTTCATGGCGTGGATGGACGGATCCTTGAGCACCACGTCGCGCAGGTCGTCTGTGAAGTCGAGCAGCTCGAAGATCGCCTGTCGCCCGCGGTAGCCCGTGCGGAGGCACTTGAGGCACCCCACCGAGCGGTACACCCGCGTCCTGCCGCCCAGGTACGAGCCGATCCGCGTCGCCTGGCCCGGGCTGACGCGGGCCGAATCCTTGCAGTTGTTGCACAGGACACGCACGAGGCGCTGGGCCAGCACGAGGTCCAGGCTGTTGGCGACGAGGTACGGCTCGACCTTCAGATCCAGCAGGCGGAAGACGGCGGCGATGGTGTCCTTGGCGTGGAGGGTTGTAAAGACGACGTGCCCGGTCATGGCGGCCTGCATGGCGGTCCGGGCGGTCTCCTCGTCGCGGATCTCGCCCAGGAGGATCACGTCCGGATCCTGGCGCAGGACGGAGCGCAGGAGCGAATGAAAGGTGTTGCCCTTCTTCTCGTCGATGGGGATCTGGGTGACGTTGTCGATCTGGTACTCGACGGGGTCCTCGATGGTGACGACGTTTCGCGCTTCGCGGTCGATCTCGCGCAGGGCGTTGTAGAGCGTGGTTGTCTTTCCCGAGCCGGTCGGCCCGACGCACAGGAGCAGCCCGTGGTCCTGGTCGCAGACACGCCGGACGCGGTCCTGCATGTACGGTCGCAGGCCGAGTTCCGAGAGCGAACGGGGGGCCCCGCGCTGGTCGAGCACACGGACGACCAGTTTCTGCCCGTGGACCGAGGGGGTGAAGGAGACCCGGTAGTCCACACGCCGGTCGGGGAAGCGGGTGGCGAAGTGGCCCTCCTGGATCGCATCGCGGGCGGCGGACTGCATCTGGCAGGCGGCCTTGACCATCCCCGCGGTCAGTTCGCCCACGCGATTGGGCATCTCCACGATCCAGACCATCTGCCCGTCAACACGCATGCGTACGTTGACCAGCTCGCCCTTGGGCTCGAAATGGATGTCCGTGGCCCGGGCCTTGGAGGCGAGGACCAGGAGCAGCCGCAGCGCCATCGGACCCTTGTGGTTGGCCCGATCGCCGGTGAGGACGTCCGAGGCCTTGCCGTTGGCGGCGATCAGCAGGATGTGGTCCTCGCGCTAGCCCTTTGGCGGGAGGCTTTCGATCAACTTGTCGATCTCGGCGGCCCAGGCGGGCAGGTCGGGCGAACCCGGCTGCCCGTTGCCGCCTTGCTCGGGCTCGACGGGATCTCGGTTCTGGACCTCGAAGACGTGGTCGCCGACCTTGATTTCGTCGCCGGGCCCGATGGGCTGTTCCTGGATGCGCTGCCCGTTGACCCTGGTCCCGTTGCGTGAGCCCAGGTCGCGGATGACGTGCTCGCCGTCGGCGACCGGCTCGATCACGCAGTGGAATCTGCTGGCCTTTTCGTCCTTGATTCGGATCGTGTTGTCGGGGTGGCGACCGATCGAGACGGGTTCGTCGTGCAGGCGGATCGGGCGTCCCTGGCCGTCCACCTGCCTGATCTGGAGTACCGCCATCTCACCTTCCGCTGGGCCGGGCCGAATGCACGGATCGTATCGCCCGACCGGGATCGGCGGCAGGGCGCATTGCCCCGCGTGCCCGGCTACGCTCCGGGCATGAAGGCGATCACGGTCCAGCGCCGGGGCACGCCCGTTGCCGGGAACGTCCGCATCGTGGACGATTGGCCCGAGCCTGTGGCGCCTGCGCCCGGGCAGGCCCGCATCCGCACGCTGGCGACCGCGTTCAATCATATGGACCTCTGGGTGGGCATGGGCGTGCCGGGGCTGGAACTGGCCTATCCCCGCGTGTCCGGCTGCGATGCGTGCGGCGTGGTCGAGGCCGTGGGAGACGGGGTGGAGGGGGCGTGGGTCGGTCGGCGGGTGATCGTCAACGCGGCGGTGCGCGTTCCCGAGCGCGACGGGCCGGACAACCCGCCGGCGGCGACGCTGGCGCCGAACTACGAACTGATCGGCGAGCACCACACCGGGATGTTGGCCGAGCGGTTCAACGCGCCGGTCTCGAATCTGGCCTGCGTCGGTGACGGGGCTGACCCGGTCGCGGCTGCGGCGTTCGGGCTGTGCGCCCTGACGGGCTGGTCGATGATGGTCACCAAGGGCGGGCTGCGCCCCGGGCAGTCGGTGCTCATCACGGGCATCGGGGGCGGGGTGGCGACGGCGGCGCTGTCGATCGCCCGTCACCACGGGTGCCGAGTCGCGGTTACGAGCCGGCACCAGTGGAAGCTGGACCGGGCCAGCGACCTGGGCGCCGATCTGTGCGTGCTGGACGACGGGAGCGACTGGTCCGGGCAGGTTCGCTCGTGGACGAACAAGCGCGGCGTGGACATGGCTGTGGACTCGGTTGGCAGGGCCACGCACCTGAGCTGCATCAAGAGCCTGGCTCGCGGCGGGGCGTACGTCACGCCCGGATGCACGTCTGGCCCGGAGGCGACGACCGATCTGGCCCGGATCTTCTGGAACCAACTGCGAGTTCTGGGCTCGACGATGGGGACCAACGACGAGTTCCGGCAGGTGGCGGCCCTGTTCCAGAGCGGTCGCCTTGAGCCCGTGGTCGATACGGTCTTCTCGCCAAGCGAGGCGGTCAAGGCCTATGAGCGCCTCGAAGCGGGTGATCAGTTCGGCAAGATCGTCATCCGCTGGTAGACCGCCCGGGGTCGCCCAGGCAGGCGGGGTAGACGTCCAGGTCATCCGGGAGGATAAACCAGGCGCGCCCGTTGCCGTTGCCGGTCATCGGGGGGCCGAACGTGATCGGCTCGACATCGCCGAGCGTGATCAGCGTTGCGTAGCGAGCCTGACGCTTGGCCTGCCAGTAGGCATCCTCGCCCAGGATGCGATCGTTGAACTGCTCGCACAATCTCGCCACGGCGTCGGGCGTCAGATCCTCAAATGATTCGACCGCGCGGACGACACCCGTGGCGGCGAATCGACCCGATGAAACCTTGAAGTAGATCCGCTCACCGGGCGCGATCCGGGCGAATGGCTCGCAGCGCACGCGCGAGAGCCGGGCTTCGATGGTCTTGGCCCCGCCCAGAAGCGGGGTGAGGTATTCGGGGCGGATGATTGCGGCGTGGATGGGCACGGGTCGATCGCCGGTCTGATCGCGCTGCGGGCGGCCGGGCTCAATCCGCCCGGTCACGCACGAATGTATCGGCGATCGCGGCGTCGCGCCTGACCCCCGCCCGTGGGTCGCCGAGCCGATCCAGCGTTTTGGACGTGCTCTGCCCCCCCATCATGGGGATGCGCACGACCCGCCCCCCGCTGGACTGGACGAATGCCGCCCCGGGGATCTGGTCGAGCGAGTACTCGTCGCCCTTGACCAGCACGTCGGGGCGCAGGCGCTGGATCACCTGGGCGGGGGTGTCCTGCTCGAAGACGAGCACCGCGTCGACCGAGGCGAGCCCGGCCAGGACGCGCACGCGGGCCTCGGCCGTGTTGACCGGGCGATTGGGGCCCTTGTATCGGCGGATCGTCTCGTCGGTGTTGGTCGCGACGATGAGGAAGTCGCCCTCGTCGCGGGCGCGATCCAGGAGCCAGACGTGCCCGGCGTGGAGCACGTCGAAACACCCGTTGGTGAAGACGATCCGCTGGCCTTGGGCTCGGCGCAGGTCCACCTCCACGGCCAGTTGTTCGAGCGTGCGCACCTTGCCGTCCAGGGCGCCCTGGGCGACGAGCACGGCGTGGTGCAGGCGCTGAAGGGGGATCGGCTCGACGCCGAAGACCTCGACCTCGAGCCCGGCGGCGGCGTTTGCCAGGCGAACCGCGTCGGGCCAGGTCAGGGCGTTGGCTCGCGCCGCGGCCAGCGCAGCCACGACGACGTCGCCAGCCCCGGTTACGTCGTAGACCTCGCGCACGACCGTCGGCACGTCGATCGGCTCGCCCCCGCCCTCGAGCAGCAGCGCCCCGTCCCGGTCGAGCGTTACAACCACGGCCTCCAGATCCAGGTCGCCGAGCAGGGAACGGGCCAGGTCTGCGGGGCTCGGAGATCGGGCGGCGCGGGCGCCCACGGCCAGTTCCGCCTCGCTGCGGTTGGGCGTGATGGCCGAGGCGCCGCGGTATCGGGCGTAGTCGTCGATCTGGGCCGGGTCCACGAGCACGGGCACGCCCGCGGCCCGGCATCGCTCGATCACGCCGCGACAGACGGGCGGGCAGCAGACGCCCTTGGCGTAGTCCTCGATGCAGACCACGTCGGCCTCGGGCAGGAGACGGTCCAGGTCGCCCAGGATCGCCTCGACGATGGGCGCCGCGATCGGCTCGGTGGATTCTTCGTCCACTCGGAACATCTTCTGCGGGTGGCGATGCTGGGCCAGCCCGACGAGGCTCTGCTTGAGCGTTGTGGGGCGGGAGGGGTCCGGGTGCAGGGCGTCGGCGTCCACGCCCGCGTCGGCCAAGGATCGGCGCAGGAGGCGACCCGCCTCATCGTCGCCCGCAACGCCCAGAGCGTGGACCGTGCCCTTCAGCGCGGCCAGGTTCAGGCAGACGTTGGCGGCGCCGCCGGGTCGGTGCTCACGCCGACGGACGCGGAGGACCGGCACGGGCGCATCGGCGCTGAGGCGTTCGGCGTCGCCGAAGACGAGCTGGTCGAGCATGAAATCCCCCACGACGATGGCCGTGAAGGGCTTCCAGCGGGCGAGATGGTCGATCAGCGTGCTCACGCCTCATTCATCCGGGCTGACCCCCTCCGCCCCGGAACGTGCCCTGAGCGGGTCACAAAGGGTAGGTGCCCGGATGATTGATCGACGGGAGGGTGATCAAGGCGGCTCCGGCGGCGTAGGTGTTGGCGCGAAAGTGGGTGCCGGGAATGGGCCTCGCGATCAGCTGTCGTGCGTTGATGACGTTCGTGTATACTCCCGCATGCCCACGAGTTTCCGACGGGTTCAGCAATGGCGGGCCGTCGCCCTCTGGATCTTGCGATCGGCGGCGGTCTGGCTCATTGCGTGGGGCGCGTTCCAGGTGACGGCCCGTTTGATCTACGGCGTGTCGCGATTGGATTTACAGGCCGCTATTCAATATGACACCGGAGTCGGTGAGACGCATGGTGTCTTCCGCGGCGGTTCGGCGCTGATCGTCGGTATCACCCTGGCGTGGTTCAGCCGCGGCATCGCTCGATGGATCGTCCGCCCGCCGGAAGATGCGTGCCCGGGCTGCGGCTATGAAGGCGGCGGGACCGAAGGGCGGTGCCCCGAGTGCGGATTGAGGGAAGAAATGGGCATAGATCGCAGCCAGGACGAACCCAGTGATTGATGCCGCGCTCCGTGCGGAGAAGGCGCCATAGATTGTGCCGATCGGCACGCGCCGTGACGAACGAACCGCGGGCGGGACGCCCGCGCCACCACTGATGTGCTCCTGATCGAGCGGCGGCACCCGGCGCCGGGCTCCTCCCGTAGGATTGGCCGATGGGCGCCACCGGAGCCGGGCCTGGTCGATTCGAGTTGGTCAGCGACTTTTCGCCGACGGGCGATCAGCCGCGGGCGATCGAGGCCTTGTGCCGGGCGATCGGGCGGGGGGATCGGTCCGCGACGCTCCTGGGCGCGACGGGCACGGGCAAGACGTTCACGATGGCCAACGTGATCCAGCGGCTGGGGCGGCCCACGCTGATCATCAGCCACAACAAGACCCTGGCCGCCCAGCTGTACGAGGAACTGCGGGAGTTCTTCCCGAACAACAGCGTGAACTACTTCGTGTCGTACTACGACTACTACCAGCCCGAGGCGTACATCCCCCAGCGCGACATCTACATCGAGAAAGACGCGAGCCGAAACGACGACCTGGACCAGTTGCGCCTGGCGGCCACGAGCAGCCTGCTGAGCCGGCGCGACGTGATCGTGGTCGCGTCTGTCTCGTGCATCTTCGGGCTGGGATCTCCCGAGGCGTACGGGCAGAAGGTGCTGACGATCGCGCAGGGGGGGCAGATCGACCGGCGGGAGTTCCTGCTGGGGCTGGCCGCGATGCAGTATCAGCGCAAGGACATCGAGTTCGCGCGGGGGACGTTTCGCGTGCGCGGGGACGCGATCGAGGTCTGGCCCGCCTACGAGCGGTTCGCGGTGCGGATCGACCTGTTCGGCGACGAGATCGAGCGGGTCGAACTGATCGATCCGACCAGCGGCGAGATCCTGGCACAGGAACGACAGATCTCGATATTTCCGGCTGTGCACTACGTCATGCCCGAGGAGCAGATGGCCCCGGCGCTGGAGGGCATCGCCGCGGAACTGGACGAGCGCGTGATGCAGTTGCGCCACGATGGCAGACTGCTCGAGGCCCAGCGCCTGCTGGCGCGCACGAAATACGACCTGGAGATGATCGAGGAGGTGGGATTCTGCTCGGGAATCGAGAACTACTCGCGGTGGTTCGATGGGCGGGCCGAGGGGGAGAAGCCCTACACGCTGCTGGATTACTTCAATCACGCGCCCGAGGGACACAGGCCGGAGGCCTCTGCCACTGGATCGGGGGGGGACGACCATGGGCGCTGGCTGCTGATGATTGATGAGTCGCATGTGACGATCCCGCAGCTGCGGGCGATGTACAACGGTGATCGGCAGCGCAAGAAAGTCCTCGTCGAGCACGGGTTTCGCCTGCCCAGTGCGTTGGATAACCGCCCGCTGCGTTTCGAGGAGTTCGAGGCGGCAATCCCGCAGGTGATCTTCGTGAGCGCCACGCCGGGGCCTTATGAACTTGAGCGGACCGGGGGCGAGGTTGTCGAGCAGGTGATCCGCCCGACGGGGCTGGTGGATCCGGTGATCGAGGTTCTCCCGGCGCGGGGGCAGGTGCCGGACCTGATCCAGCGGTGCCGACAGCGGACGGCGGCGGGGCAGCGGGTGCTGGTGACGGCGCTGACCAAGAGGCTGTGCGAGGATCTGACGGCATACATGGCCGAGCGCGACCTGCGCGTGCGCTACCTGCACAGCGAGATCGAGACGCTCGAGCGGGTTCGGATCCTGATGGACCTGCGCAGCGGGGAGTTTGACGTGCTCGTGGGGGTGAACCTGCTCCGCGAGGGTCTGGACCTGCCGGAGGTCTCGCTCGTGTGCATCCTGGACGCGGACAAGGCGGGATTCCTCCGCTCGGCGACGAGCCTGATCCAGCAGATGGGGCGAGCGGCACGACACGTCGATGCGAGGGTCATCATGTACGCGGACGCGGTGACGCCGGCGATGCAGGCGGCCATCGACGAGACCGAGCGGCGCCGGGAGCGGCAGTTGGCGTACAACGCCGAGCACGGCATCACGCCCGAGACGGTGCGCAAGTCCCTCCGCCGAGGGCTGGAACTCGAGTTGCGAGCGAGGCAGACGGCCCGGGAGGCGGTGAGCACGAGCGAGGAGCAGTTCCAGGCCGAGGAACTGGTGCGGATGCTCGAGGAGGAGATGCTCGCGGCGGCCGAATCGCTGCGGTTCGAGAAAGCGGCCGAGTTGCGCGACCAGGCAAAGGCCCTGCGGGCTCAGATCTCGCGCGGACGGGCGGGGGAGAAGGTCCGTCGATCGGAGGTTGAGGCCGAGGCTGCGGGCGCGTCGGAACGGCGGGCGGGAATGCCCGGCGTGCGGGCGAACAAACGCAGGAAGAAGCGAACGAGACGCTCATAGGCGAGGTTTGCGATACATGGGCACGCGGCGATCACAGGCTCCGCCGACTTCACCGGATCCCTGGGCTCCGCGACTGCGTCGATTGCGACGGGCTCTCGTGATCGCCGGCATCGCGGGCGGAGCATTGCTGCTTCTGGGAGTCGCTGGAGGCGTGATCGTGATGCGTGCGCTCCCGCCCGAGGTGCGAGGGATGTTCCAGCCCTGGTTCGGGTCGCTTGTGGATACATCTCAGCAACGTGGCGATGCAATCATCTCGGCATTGGAGGCCTACCACGCGGACCACGGACAGTATCCATCCCGGCTCGGAGACCTTGTGCCTCGGTACATCGATCGGATTCGCCGCCCGACCGCGGGCGATCGGCAATGCAGATACAGCGTCGGGTGGGATGGTTCCGACACGCTGAGCTTCGCTGCCAGCGGCGAGTACCCGATCAGCTGGTACGATGCCCAACATCATCGGTGGAGGGTGGACGACTGAGCTGGCGGCGGTCCCGATGCGTGCCGGGTTCGCCCGGGGCGGCACAGACCGGGTGATGGACTACCATTGGGGCCGTTGAACAGAAGCGAAGGCAGATCGATCGGTTCGGGAACGCCATGAGCAATCCGCACGCACCGCCCCCGACGCGCAGCACGTTCTTCGAGCGGCTCGGCGTCTACATGCTGGGCATCGCCCTGGGGCTGGTGCTGCTGGGGTTCTTCCAGGCGGGTCGGCGGCGGGCGGCCCAACGCCAACAGAAGCAGCACATCGTCCAGCCCGCGCCGGAACCTGTCAACGAATCGGTTGAGCCGGGGAGTCAGAACGGGCAGCCGGCATCACGCCTCGAATGACACCCATATGGGCACTCCCCGCGGAGACGCTCGGATAGACGAATGGGATACCCCGACCGACTTGACAAAACGCAGACCTTCATAGAGGGGGCACGATGCGCATCATGCGCGGGTCCTTTCGCATGTGCGCCGACGACGTGTGCCCGCGACGACAAGGACAAGCAGTGTCAGAGAGGCGGGCGCCGGGATGACAGTGATTGTGATCGGGTCCGCCGAGATCATCTCCGGCGAGAGCGTGACGGGGGTATCTAGAGCGCCCTGTCTGTGGAATACCGCTCCGATTCCGGTCTGTGTCTCAAGAACTCGTTTGCCAAGCGTTTCGCCGGCGAAGAACTCGATCCTGAAGAACGTGATCGGGTTGCTGCGATCAGGCTCAGCGAAGGGCAGGCCAAACTGCTCGACCGGAATGGAGCCGGGGGCAGGCGGTGCGCTCCAGTCTCCTATGCACAGATTGCCAACTAACGAGTAGACAAGCGTGGGCGGCGGCGGGCTGTTCCGAAAGCGAGGGATGCGACCGATTCCGTCCCCAACGCGCTCGCGCACCGAGTCGCCGTCGCTGGTCAGATTATCCACGCCGCGCGTGCCCGCCACCCACAGCGAGTCGTCGCCATGGGCGAAGCCGTCAATGCGGATGTTGAACTGCCCGCCAGCGTACCCATCGGCGTCGGTGAACTCGGCCTGGAGCCCCAGGAGGACGCTCTGCCCCGGCTGGAGCGTCGTGTCGCCCGTGATGGTCACCCACGAGTAGTGGAGTGTTTGGGCGCTGGCCGGCGCCGCCCCGCCCGCAGCGAGGCCCATGAGGACGCCCGCCAGCAATGTTCGTGTTTTCGCCGGTGCTGCTCCCGCTCTACCCAGATGCGATGGTCTTCAGTATCAGGAACCCACCCCACAGCGGGAGAAGTCCCGCATGGGCCGCGTGATCCGCCGACGCCCCACGCGGGCGCCTGGTCCGTGAAGGTTCCAAGACCGTTGTTGATGTAGAGCCGGTCTGGCTCGATCCCGCCGGGCAGCGTGTTACCAGCGTCTTGAACAGATGCCATATCTGCACGGGCGGACGAACCGCCCATGCCACCCGACGTCTCTTTCTCTCTGCGTCTCTGCGTCTCTGCGTCTCTGCGTCTCTGCGTCTCTGCGTCTCTGCGTCTCTCCATCTCTCCATCTCTCCGTCTCTTCTTCTACTCCCACTCGATCGTGGCCGGCGGCTTGCTGGAGATGTCGTACACGACGCGGTTGACGCCACGGACCTCGTTGATGATCCGGTTCGAGATCCGCCCCAGCACGTCAAAGGGGATTCGCGCCCAGTCTGCGGTCATGAAGTCGCGCGTCTCGACCGCGCGGATGGCCACGACGTGCTCGTAGGTTCGCCCGTCGCCCATCACGCCCACGCTCCGCACCGGCAGGAGCACCGCGAAGACCTGGCTCGTCTGGCGGTACAGGTCCGCCGCGACGATCTCCTCGAGCAGGATCTCGTCGCAGTCGCGCAGGACCGCCAGCCGCTCGGGCGTGACCTCCCCCAGCACGCGAACCGCCAGGCCGGGGCCCGGGAACGGGTGCCGCCAGACGATCTGGTCCGGCAAGCCCAGCACATCGCCCAGTTTGCGCACCTCGTCCTTGAACAGGTCCCGCAACGGCTCGACCAGTTCGAAGCCCAGTTCCTCGGGCAGCCCGCCGACGTTGTGGTGCATCTTGATCCCGGCGCTGGCCCCGGCCAGGCTCTGCCCGCTCTCGATCACGTCCGGGTAGAGCGTTCCCTGGGCCAGGAACCGGATCGGGCCGCCTCCGCCCGGCCCGTCCATCTGCCCCGCGGCGGACGTGAACTCCTCGATGAAGCGGTGCCCGATTCGGCGGCGTTTTTCCTGCGGATCCAGAACCCCGGCCAGGTCGGCGAGGAACCGCGTCCCGGCATCAATGACACGAAGATCCACGTGAAAATGGTCGCGGAAGGTCGTCTCGACAAGCCCCCGCTCGTTCTTTCGCAGGAGCCCGGTATCAACGAAAACGCACGTGAGCCGATCGCCGATTGCCCGGTGCAGCAGCGCCGCCGTCACCGACGAGTCCACGCCCCCGCTGAGCCCGCAGATCACCCGCCCCGTGCCGACCCGCTCCCGGATCGCGTCGCAGGCCGCCCCTGCGAACTCGCCCATCCGCCAGCCCCCGTTGAAGCCGCAGATCTCGTAGAGGAAGTTCTGGATCAGGTTCTGTCCGAGCGGCGTGTGCGTGACCTCCGGATGAAACTGCACGCCGAAGAACCGCCGACTCGGATCGACGGATCGCACGGCGGCCAACGGGCAGGTCTCCGTGGCGGCGATCGGGACGAGCCGGGTTGATTCGAGGTCGGCGATCTGGTCGCCGTGGCTCATCCAGACGGTCGTGCGGTCGGGAATGGCGCGGAACAGGTCCGCGTGGTCGTTGATGACCAGGTTCGCCTGCCCGAACTCGCGTTTGTGCGTCGGCTCGATCCGAGCCCCGAGCGTCCGGCAGATCAGTTGCATCCCGTAGCAGATCCCAAGGACCGGGACGCCCAGTTCCAGCAGGGCCGGATCCAGCGCCGGCGCCGACGGGTCGTAGACACTGTCGGGGCCGCCGGAGAGGATCACGCCGCGCGGGTGCAGCTCACGCACGCGCTGGATCGGCGTCGAGTGCGAGATGATGCGCGAGAAGACGCCCGCCTCGCGCACCCGCCTGGCGATCAGTTGCGTCGTCTGCGAGCCGAAGTCAACGACCAGGGCGACCTGTCTGTCCGGCTGGGTCATCGGCCATTCCCATTCTGCCCCCCACCCGCGGTCGAGGATCACGTCGCGGACCACGGGCCCGATCGGCAGGAAGGGTGAGCGTAGATCCTCGGCCCCGGCGGGTCGATCGAATCCCCCGAACCGGCACCGCTGGAGGGGCCGCCCGCCGCCCACCGGCCGGCGTGGACGGGCACCACGCGGCCCGGGCATTCGCCTCGACCGGTCTGCGAGGATGATGCGCCCGGCGTACCATTGCTGGCGTATGGGATACCGATCGGTCTGGGTGTTGGCGCCGATCGCGCTCGGAGGATGCGCGGCCCCTCCCGGTGGTTTCGACTCTCCGGTGCCGGCCTCGAGGCTCCAGGCCACGGCGGAGGCGGTCAGACGGGGCGATACGTCGGCCGTGGAGAAGTTGATCGCCATGCTCGACAGCGACGACGTGGCGGTCCGGTTTGCCTCGGTTGGGGCGCTTCGGCGTCTGACTGGACGTGACTTCGGCTACCGCTATGCCGACCCCCCCTACAGGCGGCAGCACGCGGTGGACCGATGGGTGCGGTGGTATCGAGAGAGTGGCGGCATTGCCGATAGAGAAGCGGGCTCCGAGGACCGACACCCGATCGAACACTGAACGCAACGGACGACGGTGGCAACGGAACAACCGGTGATGACACCCGAACCCCAGGTTTCGATCAAGTTGGCCAGCAACCCCCTGTATCTGTGTGGGGCGCGCGAACTGGTTTCGAGCGTGGCCCGCCGCCTGGGGTTCGCCGACGAGGCCTGCTGCCAGATCGCCCTGGCCGTAGATGAGGCCCTGGCCAACATCATCCGCCACGGGTATGACCGACGGGCCGACGGGCCGATCTGGGTCAAGATCTATCCGTGCGATCGGGCGGGGCGGCCGATCTGCCCGGACACGGAGAGCGATCCCGAGTGTGGCGGGCTGCGGATCGTGATTGAGGACGAGGCCCGGCAGGTCGATCCGACCTCCATCCAGAGCCGCAATCTCGACGAGATCCGCCCGGGCGGCCTGGGGGTCCATATCATCCGACAGGTGATGGACGAGGCCAGATATGAGCGGCGTGCCGATGCGGGCATGCGCCTGATCCTCGTCAAACGCCTGCCCGCCGGTGTACCATCGATCAGCAGCCTCGGATCTCCCGCGGCTCGACACCAGCAACGCGTCTGATGCGCCGGGGAATGCGCGCTCATGGCCGATAGCAACGGACTCCGGGTACAAGTCCTCGAGTTGGATCAGGCCACCGTCATCTCGCCCGTCGGGGACGTGGATCTGAGCCGTTCGCCCACGCTTCGCGCACACCTGAGAGACGCCCTGGACGCGGCGCCCCATCGCCTCGTTGTCGACCTCGAGGGCGTCGAGTACATGGACTCGTCGGGCGTCGCGACGCTCGTCGAGGCGATGCAGATCGCCCGGCGATCGAACACACGCCTCGTCCTGTGCGGGATGAACCAACGCGTCCGCTCCGTCTTCGAGATCGCCAGGCTCGATCGCGTCTTCTTGATCGTACCAACGCTCGATGCGGCCATGGACGACGACCAGGCCTGAGGTGATGCCCAGTGGACGCGGGCGGGAACGATCAGCACGGCACCACCCCGGGTCGCGTCCCACGACCGCTCGGCGCCGCCTTGGCGTCGCTCGATGTGGTCGGGCGCAAGGCCGTGGCGATCGTGGCCCACATCGGCGACGTGCTCTTCCTGCTCGTCGAGGCGCTTCGCTGGATCTGTCGCGCCCTCACCCGAAAGAAGGTCCGCCTTGGTCGCGTGGCGATCGTCTCGCAGATGGTCCGCGTCGGCGTGCGATCGATCTTCATCATCTCGGTCGTCTCCGGCTCGGTCGGACTGATCCTGGCGCTGCAACTGGCCCCACCCCTCGATGAGTTCGGGCAGCGCGAGTCGGTGGCCAACATCGTCGGCGTCGCCGTCCTGCGGGAACTGGGCCCGCTCATCGCCTCGATCGTGCTCACGGGCTTCGCCGGGGCGGCCATCGCGGCCGAGATCGGCACCATGGTTGTCGGCGAGGAGATCGAAGCGCTCGAGGTCCACGCCCTGAACCCGATTCGATTCCTGGTCGTCCCCCGCGTGATCGCGACTGTCGTGAGCATGACCTGCCTCGGCGTCATCTCGGACATCATCGCCGTCGCCTCCTCGATGCTGATCGCCGTGACGGTCCTGGACATCCCCGCCACGACTTTCTGGCAGAACCTGCTCGATCAGATCAAGATGGTGGACTTCACGACCGGCATCATCAAGAGCGCCGTGTTCGGGTTCCTCATCGGGCTGATCGCCTGCGCCAACGGGCTCAAGGTCTCGGGCGGCGCAGCCGGGGTGGGTCGCGCCACCACCGCGACCGTCGTCGAATGCATCGTCTCGATCATCATCGCCGACCTGCTCTTCACGGCCGTGTTCTATGCTCTGGACCTGGTCTGACCCGGACGAACTGCCACGCCTCGCGAACCAGAGCCGGGCGTCCCCCGCCGCGGGCTCCAACGCATCCCCTCGAGTACATTCGACGAATCCAAAATGGGGATGGACTCGGATCGGCTCGGTCTGTATCTTGGACTGGATTCCAGGCATTGCGAAACCCCGGGCCAAGGCCCGCAAACAGAGCATGGCTCCCAACCAGAGGTCGATTCAATGAGTACATTCAGGTTTCGTTTGGCAACGGTGGCCCTATGCGCCCTGGCTTCGACCCTGCCCGTCTGGGCCGGACCCGATGTCGTCGTGACCGGTTCGGGTGCCGGGTCCGACCTGGCTCTCTCCGGGCAGGGGCCGTTCTACTCGACCCCCCGAATGATCATGAACGAGAGGGTGATCGAGGTTCCGGACAGCCCGGCTCTTGTGGCGCTCTGGGACGAGTTGGGCAACGGGCGGATCAGCCCGATGTACGCCGTCAGCCTCGACGGACGCTCGTTCGCTCGCGCCCGCCCCGCCCGATACGAGATCCGCCTTCGCAATGAATCGTTCGATCCCATCCAGGGGCGCCCGGCTGCCCCGGCGGCGTTCGGACCCGCAGGCGATTCGGCGCTGTACGTCGTCCAGTTCCAGACCCAGCCGATCAAGGCGTATCGGAGCCTGCTGCGGACGATGGGGGCCCAGGTCCATCAGTTCCTGGCGTTCCAGGCACACCTGGTCTTGATGAGCCCGGCCGTGCGCGCCCAGGTGGAAACGCTCCCGTTCGTGCGTTGGGTCGGGCCGGTCCGGGTCCAGGACAAACTGGCGATGTCCATCCGTCAGGACATCCTCAGCGGCGCCAACCAGCCGGGCGTCTACGAGATCCTCATGCTCGAGTCGGACCCGAAGATGCGCTCGGCGGTAACCGGCGCGGTCCGGGCCTTGGGCGGCCGCATCCAGACCGCCTATCCCGAGGAGTATGTGGTCCGAGCCTGGCTCACGCCGACGCAGGTGCTCCAGATCGCCCGCCTGGACGTGGTCCAGATGATCGACCCGTGGTCCGCGCCCGAGACCGACATGGACATCGTGCGTCAATACGGCGGTGCGGACTTCATCGAATCCGTCGCGGGGTACACCGGGGCCGGCGTGCGGGGCGAGGTGATGGATACCGGGATCTTTCAGGGCCACGCCGAGTTCGCCGGCAAGACCATCCTGATCCACCGCAGCGCCGGGAGCGGGGCGAGCCACGGCACGAGCGTCAACAGCATCGTCTTTGCCATCGGCGCCAACCCGATGGCCCGGGGTATGCTCCCGGACAACGACACCATCATATTCGCGGGCAATACCGGATTCGGGAATCGGTTCACGCTCACCCAGGAACTCGTGGACCCGGCCGGGCCATACCGCGCGGTCTTCCAGACCAACAGCTGGGGCGGGGCACGCACGAGGGCGTATACCTCCGCTTCGTTCGAGATGGACAACATCATCTTCAACAACGACATCATCATCACGCAGTCCCAATCCAACGCGGGCACGCCCGATTCTCGCCCGCAGGCGTGGGCGAAAAACGTCGTTTCCGTCGGGGGGTTCCTGCATCGCAACACGCTGACCAAGGCCGACGACTGCTGGTGCGGCACGGGCAGTACCGGGCCCGCCGCCGATGGTCGGATCAAGCCGGACCTGTCCCACTTCTACGACGACACCCTCGCCGCCACCGCATCCGGCGGATACACCCAGTTCGGCGGGACCAGCGGGGCCACGCCCATCACGGCCGGGCACTTCGGGCTCCTCTTCCAGATGTGGGCGGACGGGATCTTCGGCAACCCGGTCTCCGGCGGCGACGTGTTCGACGAGCGCCCGCACTTCACCACGGCCAAGGCGATGATGATCAACACGGCCCAGCAGTACGATTTCTCCGGCGCCTCGTCGGGATTCTCCCGCTTCCACCAGGGGTGGGGACAGGCCGACCTGAGAAACCTTTACGAGCAGCGCGATAACCTGTTCATAGTCAACGAGGACGACGTGCTCAGCGAGTTCGGCTCAACGACCTATTCGCTGACGGTCCTGCCCGGCGAGCCGGAGTTGAAGGTTACGCTCGTCTACGCCGACCCGCCCGGGAACACCTCTTCCTCGATCCACCGAATCAACGACCTGACCCTGCGGGCGACCAGCCCGGCCGGAGACGTCTACTGGGGCAACAACGGCTTGGCCGCCAGCCCATGGTCGACTCCCGGGGGCGTATCCAACATCGTGGACACGGTCGAGAACGTGGCGGTCGCGAATCCGGTCGCCGGCGTCTGGACCGTCGAGGTCATCGCCGACGAGATCAACCAGGACTCGCACCTGGAAACGCCCGCGGTCGATGCGGACTACGCACTCGTGGCCCGCGGCGGGTCCGCCGAGCCCCCGATCTTCACGATGCGCCTCACCGGGCCCGTCCCGGGCATGGTCCCAGCGGGCACGCCCGTCACGCTCCCGATCGAGATCATCCCCGGCAGCGAGAACCCCGTCCCCGGCTCCGAGACGCTCTTCTACCGCTTCGACGGCGGGGCCTTCTTCTCGTCGCCCATGACACTGCTCAGCCAGGGCATGTACGAGGCGACCGTGCCCGCCGCCGCCTGCGGCGACGTTCCCGAGTTCTACTTCAGCGCCCTGGGCGACGCGGGTTCGACGGTGTTGCTGCCCGGCACCGCCCCGGCCGACACGTTTTCCTACGGCGTGGGCGAGATCATCACGCTCGTCCAGGACGACTTCCAGACCGACACGGGCTGGAGCGTTTCGAGCACGTCGCTGGCAACGGGCGCCTGGGAGCGAGCGATCCCCGGCGGCTTCGGGCGCGGATCTCCCGGCAGCGACTTTGACGGCTCGGGCTTCTGCTGGGTCACCGGCAACTCCATAGACGAGGACGTCGATGGCGGACCCACGACGCTGACATCCATCGCCTACGACCTCTCGGGCGCCGATAACGCGACGCTCTCCTACGCGAGGTGGCACTCCAACGACGATGGTGATGACCCGTTCACCGCGGAGATCTCCGACGACGCCGGCGCCACGTGGGTGCAACTGGAACAGGTCGTCGGTGGCAGCGACGGCTGGACCGTGCGGGAGTTCAACGTCGGGGACTTCGTCTCGCTGACCAGCCAGGTCATGCTCCGATTCAGCACCCAGGATCAGCCCAACGACTCCGTCACGGAATCCGGGCTTGACGCCATCGCCATCACCACGTTTACCTGCCAGAACCCGTGCCCGGCTGATATCGACGGCGACGGCGACGCCGACGTGGCCGACTTCTTCGCCTTCGTCACGGCCTTTGCCGCCGGCGATCCGATCGCTGACATCGATGGCGACGGGGACGTGGACGTGAGCGATTTCTTTGCCTTCGTTACGGCCTTTTCCGTCGGCTGCCCGTGATTGCACGCCACAAGGCGCCCGACCACGAACTGACTGCGCACGATGCGAGCCACGCCCCTCACGGAGCGTGGCTCGCCCTTTGGGCGGTCGGCCCCCACCGGCGATCAGCGCCCGCGCATCGCTTCGGCGTCACCCTCATCGGCAACGCCGATACCCGCCGCCGTACTCCCAACGCCGAGAGCCCGTGCCCCATCGGCGGACCTGGCACGCCGAACAGGACGGGACGTACCGCTGGTGGTGCCGGTGGTAACGGTATCGGTCGCAGGAGGCGTATCGAGGGCGATAGGCGCGAATGGAGAGATACCCGCCCCGCAACGAGACCGCCAACTCGTAGCGACCCGGTCGCCACCGGATCCTCGGGCGATGGTACCCGACCCGCACCATGACCCGGTCGCCCCGGTACCAGGCGTCGTAGCCGACGCACTCGAACGCGTCGTGAATCTGGGAGCGGATCCGTCGCCCTGTGGTGATTCGGAACTCGTGCCCGTCGATCACAAGGTATCCGGCCAGAGCCGAGGCGTACCCGTGATCGAACCGCTCGAATCCCGCCCCGTCGTCACCCAGCGCGTGGCTTGCTGCGATCGGCGCGATCAGCGCCAGCGCGGCCACCGTGCACGAGAGCATTCTCCTCTTCGGTCCCATCGTGGACTCCTTTCGCTTCGTGAACTCGGATCGTTGATCGCACCGGGTGCGCGCCGGCCGGGGCGATCGCACGGGAAGCACGCCTTCCCGGGCGCTGACACCGCTGCCGATCCGTGCCGCATGACGCGCATCGCCCGAGAATCGCGCCGGTCCGAACCCCGTTGGCGCCGGGAGGCGGGGAACGAGGGAATGTTCGAGCCCGATCGGGTGTTTCTTGTCATGAACCGGTGGCCGGCGGCGGTGGTACAACCGGAGTCGGCCCATGGAACCCGGGCCGGCGTCGACCGTCAGACAGGGTGACCAATCGGAGGAATCCGCCCATGTCCACGCTCAGAACGCACGACGCAACGCTTGTGACCGCCAGCGATCCCGGCGAGTTGTCGCCGATCGAGGCGGCGATTATGGACGCGTGCAATGCGCTGCACGAGGCCCGCTCGATTGATGACGGATCGCGGGTCGAGCAGATCACGGAGGATCTGTTCGCGCTGCTGGAGCGCTACGACGCCAGCGACGGCGAGGATCATCCCAACGCGACCTGGGCGCGGGCCAATCAGCGGGCCCTGGCGCTGTCGGCGATGGGACGCACGAGCGACGCGATCCGCCTTGAGTTGGCGGCCCTGCGCTACGCCGATACGCCCCGGCGTCGCCAGATCAGCCTGGGCAACCTCTGCGAGCGCTGCATCCGCGACGGGCGGGTCGACGAGGCCGTCGTCTTCTTCCTTGAAGCCCAGGACGAGTCGCCCACAAGCCTGCCGATCCTGCTCACCGGCGCGCAGGCGCTGTACATGGCCGGGCTCGTCCGGGAGGCCGACGCCGTCTTCGCGACGCTGCTGGATCGACCCGAACTGCTCCGCCCCGACAGCGAGTTGACCGCCTACCTGGACTACGAGACGCGACTGCAGGAGATGGCACCGGACCTGCCGGCACTGCGGCTGCTGCTGGACCGCTGGCGGGCTATCCGGAATGTGCAACTCTGAGGCGATCGACACCACGCGCAACAAAGGACCCCGCGATGAACGCGAGCGAACACGATCAATTCTGGCTCCTCTATGAGAAGAACGCGCGGCGGCCCATCGAACGCGCCTGCCGGCGAGCATCGCGGACGCTTACCGACAACGCGATGGATGCCGACGACATGATCGCCTGGGTGGATCGACGCATCTGGCGGCTCCTGGAGCGGGGCGGATGGCCAACCTTCCACGACGATCCAACGCCCGAGCGAGCTGTCGATCGCATCGTCTCCAACGCTTCCACGCTGGCAAGGTGGGCGTATCTGGCCCTGTCGCGGCGTCACTGGTCGCGGACACACCGCCAGCAGGCGTACATGGCCGGGCTGTCCAGGACAGAGCGACTGGCCATGGTCAGCGCGGGCCCCGCCGCAAGGCTCGAACGCGACGAGCAGGTTGCCCGGGATCTGGCCCGCCTCCGCTCGGCCCTGTCGGCGAAGGTGCGCCGTCGTCTTGCCGCCTCGTGGCACGAGCAGAGCGAACGGCACCGCGTGGCGCTGGCGCTGAACGCGACGGGCCCCGAGGACGACGAGTTGATCGAACGCGTCAACACCAACCAGATCCGACCCAACACGATCCAGCAGATGCGGAGCCGATCACGCCGTCAGGCCCTGGACGCCCTGCGGCCCGCTCGTCGCCTGGCGCTGCTGGCAATCGTGATGAGCCTCGCCCTGAGCGGATCCCGGGCGATCGCGGGCGAGCAGACCGGCGGGCGGGGCGGCAACGGCCTCACGGCAGCCCGAGCCGCGTGCTCGCCCGTTCCGGCGGCGCTGTTGCTATCCGACGGCGGCGAGCAGTCCGGCGGGCGGGGCGGCCACGGCCTCACGGCAGCCCGAGCCACGGGCTCGCCCGTTCCGGCGGCGCTGTTGCTGTCCGAGGGCGGCGAGCAGTCCGGCGGGCGGGGCGGCTGAACCGAGCCTGGATCGGGCCGACGCCGGAGCGCAAGGTTGGCATCCGGCGTGACCCAAGTCATTACACTGGCGACCGATCGGTCCCGGCGGTTCGTCAATGGTCGTGGTGATGATGGTCAACTCGACGTCTGGTCGCGGACACGGGCGGGAGATCGCCGACCGCCTCCGAGCGGCACTGGAATCGCCCGGGCGAACGGTTCGCGGTGTTGATCTGTCCGCGTCCGACGCCGAGCGACGGGAGTCCATGCGCGGCGCCGAGGCCGCCATCGCCGTGGGCGGCGACGGGACGCTGCGCACGCTCGCCGAGATCGCCATCGAGACGCAAACCCCCGTGTACCACGCCCCGGCGGGGACGGAAAACCTCTTCGCCCGGCAGTTCGCGATGGATGCGGAACCGACGACACTGCTGGCGGCGCTGCGCGAGCGACGGATCGCCCGGGTGGACGTCGGCTTCTGCGGGCAGCATCGATTCCTGCTCATGGCCAGCCTCGGCGTCGACGCGAGCGTCATTCACCGGCTCAGCGCGTCCCGCACGGGCTCGATCCGGCATCTGTCGTATGCGGGCCCGATCCTGGCCGAACTGCGGAACCCGTACCTGCCGTGTCTGGAGGTGGAGGCGGATGGGCGGGCGTTCGTTCAGGGGGTCCGGGGGCTCCTGATCGTCGCCAACAGCCGCCAGTACGCGATGCGGCTGGACCCGGCGCCCGAGGCGGCGATGGACGATGGGCTGCTCGATTGTGTCTTCATGCCCATTCCAAATCGGCGGGCGCTGGTCGGCTGGGGTGTGCGAGCCGTGCTGGGTCGGCACCGCAACTACCGACGCCTCATGCGCAGCCGGGTCCGATCCGTTCGCGTGCGGATCATTGCCGGCGGAGCGTGCCTGCAACTGGACGGCGAGGCCGAACCGACGGCGTGCTCCTATGCCCCCGAGGATCTGATCCTGAGCGTTGATCCGGGCTCGCTGCGCGTCCTCCTGCCCGCGGGCGACCCGGGGCAGGCCGGCACATGAGCCGGCCCCATGAACCGCGAATCCTCTGGCCAAGCACGCCCGGCGGGAGTCGAACCCACAACCTCTGGCTCCGGAGGCCAGCGCTCTATCCAATTGAGCTACGGGCGCATCGGTCGTCGCACGTTCTGGCGCGTTGTCTCGCGCATCGGTGATTCGCGCCTCGGGCCCGAGGCCAAGACTCCGGGCACGAAGCCGACGATGCTACGATCACCGCCCCGCCGAGGCAACGCGGCGAAGGACACCAATCGCCCCCGTCCGGAGCGTCCATGACCGGCCCCTCGTCCATCCCGGACCGACCGGTCGGCTCGCTGACGCCGATCCTGGCCATCTCGTTCATCGCGAGCATGGGCACCGGCGTGCTGACGTACGGGGTGTTCTTCCTCGCTCGCCACGGGTTCGCGTTCACGACGACCCAGAACTTCCTGCTGGGCGTGCTCTTCGGGATCTGCTACGTCCCCAGCGCCCTGCTGATCGGGCCGATCCTGCGTCGGGCGGGCGATCGGACCGGGGCGATGACGCCACGGCGCTCGCTGGCAGCCATCCTGCTCGCGCTGGCCGGTGTCTGCTTTGTGCCGGGGGCGGCGCTGGGCATGGTCGGCGGCGAGGGAACCGAGGGTGTCGCCTGGTCGATCTGGTTGGTAGTCGGGGCCAACGGCGTTCTCTCGGGGATTCTCTGGCCGATCATCGAGGCCTATGTTGCCGGTGGTCGGAGCGGTCGGGCGCTCTCCTCGGCCATGGGCCGATTCAACATCGCCTGGGCGACTGCGCTGGTCGTTGCGTTCTGGGCGATTGGTCCACTGGTCCAGAGCCACCCGCTGGGCGTGCTGGCGGGCCTGGGCATGGTCCACCTGCTCGGCGTGGCGTTGGTGCCGGCGCTCGCGGCTGCGCCGCCACAGCCGGGGCGGGAGTCCGTGTCCTCCCACCCACCCACGTACGGGCGACTGCTCGTGCTCTTCAGGTTCATGCTGCCCACGAGTTTCATCGCGATCGGCGCCCTGTCGCCGTACCTGCCGACGGCCCTGGATCGGATCGGAGTTGATGCCGCGTGGCAGACGCCGATGGTCGCGACATACCTGGCTGCCCGCGTCGTCGGGTTCCTGATCCTCGAGCGGTGGCACGGGTGGCACGGGCGATTCTGGGCACCGCCAGTGGGGGCGGGACTGATGCTCGGGGGGTTCGCCTCAGTTGTGCTGGCGCCGAGCATCCACGGGAGCGATGCAGCCACATGGGTTCTGCTGGCCGGACTGGCTGGATTCGGCGCGGGCGTTGCGCTGATCTACGCCGCGGCGCTCTACTACGCGATGGAAGTGGGATCCGGCCGGGTCGATTCGGGCGGGACACACGAGGCCCTGATCGGGGTTGGCGATCTGATCGGGGCCGGGCTGGGCCTTGGCGCCCAGACCGCCTCGGGCAGACTGCCGTCCCCGCTGGGCAGTTTCGAGATCCTGGTTCTGATCCTGATCGGCCTCTCTACGCTGATCGTGCTGGCGTCGGCGCTGCTCGCTTCGCGCCCGGGGATTGAGTCGGCTCCCCGCACGGGACAATATCGACGGCCCTGTGACCAAACAACCGATAAACAATGAACCGCCCGATTGCCGATCCGGTATGATGGGTGGAACTGGTCGAGTCGGCCGGATTCCGAAAGGACGACTTGACGCCGATGGACGCGACCGGACTCAGGATGGACCGTCCGGCGGTCGATCGGACCCGAGCAGTTCACCCGCACCGAGCCCCGGGACCAGGAGACAACATGAGACTCAGAACGCTCTCGCGCTGCTTTGTTCTTTCGTGCCTCGTCACGGCGATGGCCGGTGCCCCCGCATTCGCTCGGACCGGGAATCCGGGTACGGATCCGGACCCCGCCGCGCTGACGACGCCCGATTGGGCCCGAGCGGTCTGGAAGACCGCCCTGGCTGGCGACGAGCGCCGACTCGGTCAGATGCTCGACGCCGCTCCTGTGGCGGTCGCGAGCGCGGACAAGCGGTTCATGGACTCGGTGGCGCTGTACCGGGCGAACCTGGAAAAGCGCGCGACGCTTCGGCAGAAGCGGATTGAGGAGATCAGCGCCGAACTGGACACGCACCTGGCCGAGGGAGACGACCCGATCAGCCTGAGCCATGCGCTGCGGTCGGCGGTGGAACTGGACATGGTCGTGCAGGACAAGGAGGCGCTGATTCGCCGCCCGAACATCGCCTCGCTGATCGAGCGGGCGGCCAAGGCCGGTCACGAGGCCGAACGCGAGGGCAAGTGGCTGCTGGCCAGCGAACTGTTCTACCGCCTCGATGCCCTGCTTCAGGAGGACGGGACGTTCAAGGCCGATGCCGATCGGCAGACGCGGCGTCTCGCAATGCTGGCGATGTATTCTCCCGCCCGCCTCTGGGAACTGCGCAACGAGCGCCGGATTCGAGAGGGCGAGGACCCGCTGCCACCGTTCAACTCGATCGGCACGGGATACCAGGAGAGGCTCCACGACATCACCGCCGACCAGGTGAGGATCGCCCTGGGCCGGGCCGCCCGCAAGCACGTGGATCCGGACCATTCGACATACGCGGACCTGCTCCTGGGCGGGCTTTCGAGCCTGGAGGTGATGCTCAACACGAAGGATCTTCGCGAGCCGCTGCCCGCGCTGGCTGACGACGCCGCTCGCGAGCGCCTCATCGCGTACCTTGACGAGCAGCAGCGTGCCATCGAGGCCGACCGGGACCGAGTCGATCGACTCGATCTGCTCCGCGTCTTGAACGGACTCGTGGAGACCAACCGCACAACGGTCGGCCTGCCCGAATACGTGCTCCTCTACGAGTTCGGCAACGGAGCGATGGGCGTCCTGGACGACTACTCGGCGATCATCTGGCCCCACGAGCTGCGCCGCTTCGAGCGCCATACCCAGGCCAGATTCGTCGGCGTCGGGATCCAGATCCAACTCGACGAGCTGTTCAACATCAAGGTGGTCACGCCGCTGGAGGGCACTCCGGCACAGCGGGCCGGCATCCGAGCCGACGACCTGATCGTCGGGATCAACGGGCAATCCACAGCAGGGTTCACGCTCGACCAGGCAGTGGACGTGATCACGGGGCCCGAGAACACCGAGGTCACGCTCACGGTCAAACGACAGCAGGACGGGAAGCAGGTCGAACTTGACCTGCCCATGAAGCGGGCCGGGATCGACCTGGTCACCGTCAAGGGCTGGCAGCGCCACGGCGTGCGCGAGGACGACTGGGACTGGTTCATCGATCCCGACTCGGGCATCGGATACGTCAGGCTCACGAGCTTCTCGAGCCACACCACCCGTGAGTTCGACGAGGCGATCCGACAGATGAAAGAGCACGGGCTGGGGGGCCTAATCCTCGACCTGCGCTTCAATCCGGGCGGCCTGCTCAACGAGGCCGTCTCGGTCGCCAGCCGATTCATCAGCAAGGACATCATCGTCACGACCCAGGACGGGCAGGGCAAGACCCTCGAAAGCCAGTGGGCCCACCGCGGGCAGGCCTCGCTCGGGAACATCCCCGTCGCCGTCCTGATCAACGAGGGATCGGCCTCGGCCAGCGAGATCGTCTCCGGCGCCATCCAGGACCACGCGCACTGGAACGACCTGGACGCGATCCTCATCGGGCAGCGGAGTTTCGGCAAGGGAAGCGTCCAGCAGGTCTGGCCGCTCGACCGCGGGTCCGCGGCCATGAAACTCACCACCCAGTACTACGCCCTGCCCAGCGGCCGCGTCATCCATCGCAAGCCCGGCGCCTCCCAATGGGGCATCGAGCCGGACCTGAAGGTCTCCATGCTCCCCGGGCAGATCACCGATGCACTGACGATCCGCCGGGACACCGACGTCCTGCCCATCGATGAGAACGGCGATGTCGTCCCAGGCGATGAGCCCCGACCCGATCCATCGACCCTGCTGACCGACGGCGTGGACCTCCAGCTCGAAACCGCGCTCGTCGTCCTCCAGAGCCAGACACTCCCGGAACGCGTCGCGGACAACTGATCGGCGTCGGCCAACGGCGCGAGAACGGCCCGCTACCGGTCCGCCATATGCGCGCGTCGTGTGCAGGCTGCCTGTGGCAGACGCTCGATGTAACAGGCTCGCCGCTTCGAAGGTGCGGGTCTGCGCTCGGAGGGTTATCCTTGGCCGCGCTGAAGCGCGGACAAGCCAACCACCACCAGTTCGCCGAATCTACGAGCCGAGCATGTAGAACACCTTGTCCAGAACGCGAAGCAGCGTGTTCTGGCAGCGGTACGACGGGCGTTGAGATTCTCGGTCAATGGTCAGTAGGTGCTCTCGTTGCTCGCTCGTGAGTGATCGGATCAATCCGCT
>Ga0114931_10001769_pt1 | contig 27413 bp, 30 predicted proteins | sample 2SBtaG_FD_89579 | JGI IMG/M metagenome (GOLD analysis project Ga0114931, IMG submission 89579) | Deep subsurface microbial communities from Kolumbo volcano to uncover new lineages of life (NeLLi) - 2SBTROV14_V59a metaG | ecosystem: Environmental > Aquatic > Marine > Volcanic | place: Kolumbo... | reverse complement strand
TCGGTGGCCCGGCCCCCCGGCGCCGCCGGGGTGCCGCGGGTGGAGGGACGCGAGCCGCGGCCCGCGGGGGGCCCCCCGCCGCTGGACATCCCCATCGATGATCCGACTGCCGAGCGCGACGCCAAGCCCGTCCTCGCCGACGACGAGGAGAGCGGGCCCTACCACCCCGCCATCGACCTCGCCGAGATCGACACCGCCCCCAACGAGTCCCTCCACGGGCACTCGCCCCTGCCCCTGCCACCCCGGGAGATGTCCCTGCCGGAGAAGGTGGCGAGCACCCTGCTGGCCACCCTCGCCGGGCTGATGCTGATCTGGTTCCTGGTCCAGGTCCTGTGATGCGCACCGTCGCGCCGGGTATCGCGGTCGTCCCGGTCCGCACCCCCACCCTGCCGCCGGCCACGCACACCAACACCTGGGTCGTCGGCGTCGACGCGCTGACCGTGTTCGACCCGGCTTCGCCCTTCGAGGACGAGCAGGAGCGCCTGGCCGCGGCCCTGCGGGAGCGCATCGACGCCGGCGAGCGCCTCGAGCGGATCGTGCTGACCCACCACCACCGCGACCACGTGGGCGGCGCCGAGGCCCTGCGCGATCGATTCGCCACCCCCGAGCGGCCGGTCCCGATCCTCGCGCACCCGATCACCGCGCGTCTCGTCGCCGAGCGGATCCACGTCGACACTCCCTGGGAGGACGGCCAGTCCCTCGACTGCGGCGGCCGACGCCTCGTCGCGACCTTCACCCCGGGGCACGCGCCGGGCCACCTCGTGTTCCAGGACGCCGAGTCGGGCGCGATGATCGCCGGGGACATGGTCGCGGGGATCGGCACGATCCTCATCGCCCCCGAGGACGGGGACGTCGGCGAGTACCTGGCCTCCCTGCAAGCGATGCGTGCGCTGGCGCCGAGCGTCCTGCTGCCCGCCCACGGCGAGCCCCTGGAACACCCCGAGGAGGTCCTGGCCTTCTACATCGCGCACCGCCACGAGCGCACCGAGCAGATCGCCCGCGTCCTGGCCGACCACGGGCCGGCGACCCCGCTGGACCTCGTCCCTGGCGTCTACGCCGAGGAGATCCCGCGCGAAGCCTGGCCGCTCGCCGCAGCGCAGATCCTCTCCCACCTGCGGTGGATGGCGGAGCACGACCTGGCCCACCCCGAGGGCGGGGGCCGCTGGACGGGCTGATGGCGAAGAAGACCCCACGCGCCTCGCAGCTCTCGAGCCGCACCTTCGAGCTGTTGCGGGCCCGCCCCATGCCGACGAACCGGGTGTACTGGGCCGGCCTGCTCCTACTCTCCGTCGTGTGGATCGGCACCATCGGCTACCACACCCTCGGCGAGGGCCGGTGGAACCTCCGCGACTGCCTGTACATGACGGTGATCACCGTCTCGACGGTCGGCTTCGACGAGGTGCTCCCGGGGATGGAGCACACCCCCTGGGCCCGCGAGTGGACCATCGCGCTGGTCCTCGGCGGCAGCGGCTCGCTACTGTACTTCGTCTCCACCCTCATCGCCTTCATCGTCGAGGGCGATCTGCGCGGCGTGCTCAGGAGGAACCGCATGCAGCAACGGATCAACGCGCTGCGCGACCACACCATCGTGTGCGGCTGCGGCGACACCGCGATCCACGCGGTCCAGGAGCTGATCGAGCGGCGCCTGCCCTTCGTGGTCGTCGACATCGACCACGAGCGGATCGCGTGGGTCCTCGACGAGCTGAAGACCTCCTTCCTGTACATCGTCGGCGACGCCAACGACGACGACACCCTGCTGGCTGCCGGCATCGACCGGGCGAGTGGCCTGGTCGCGGCGCTCCACGACGACCCGCAGAACCTCTACGTGACGATCACCGCCCACGCCCTGAACCCGGGCCTGCGCATCGTGGCCAAGGCCAACGACACCGGCGCGAAGAAGAAGATGATCCACGCGGGCGCCACCTCGGTCGTGCTCACCCACCAGATCGGCGGGCTCCGCCTCGCGAGCGAGATCACCCGCCCCCAGGTCACCGAGTTCCTCGACTCGATGATCCGCCAGGCGGGCGGCACCCACGAGATCCTGGAGTACCGGGTGCGGCCCGGCTCCGCGCTGGTCGGCAAGCGCGTCCGCGACGCACCGCTCCGTGCCACCGCAAACGCGCTGATCCTCGCAATCCGCTTCGCGGACGGCCACCTCGAGTTCAACCCGGCCCCCGACGCGGTGCTCGACGAGTCGCTGACCCTGATCCTCCTCGCTGAGTCGAGCCGCATCGCCGCCCTGCCCTGAGCGAGACGACGACCCGCACGGGTGTGTTCTTCCTTTCTCAGCGGAGACGCCATGACGCCGGTCCTCTTTGCCCTTCTCACCGCCTGCGGTGCGACGCCCACGGACAACTACGCTGCCGCCCTCGACGAGATCGCGACCTAGCAGACGCAGCTCTCGGCCCTGCAAGAGCAGGTCTCGACCCTGCAGGACCAGGCGGCACCACGGGGGCCACCGAGCACGACGCCCTCGACCAGCCCCTCACCGCCGTGGAGGACCGGATGGACGCCGCCGAGACCCGGCTGGGCACCAACGAAGCAGCCCCGCTCGCAGCCGCCTCCGAGCGCGCGACGATGACCACCCGCCTCGACGCCGACGACACCCTCCTCGCCGATGGCGCCACCGAGCGGGCCGCCCTCTCCGACCGGATCGACCCCATCGCGTCGCGGAGCGCCTCGAACGAGACGGCGGCGGTCGCCGCCGCAGCGTCGAGCTGCAAGGCGCTCCTCGCCGACTACCCGGAGCTCGCCCAGCAGGGTGTGGACCACGAACGACGATGGCGGCATCTACACTCAGGACTACGACGACGGGGTCGTGCACCTGAGCTTCCGGTAGCGGCGGTCGCCGCATCTGCGTGATCCTTGATGATCGGCGCGTTCTCGTGCCATCTTGCCCGCAACGAAGGGGAAGTGGCATGCGCATCGCGGGAATCGGTGTGGTGGGCCTCGTGCTCGCCGGGTGTCAGGGGAACACGGACCAGCAGGTGGCCGATCTGCAGCAGCAGATGGCGGCCCTGCAGCAGCAGGTGCAGGCGCTCCAGGATCAGGTGGGCACCGGCACCGTCGTCACCACGAGCGACCTCGACGGCTACGCCACCGAGCAGTGGGTCCAGGACCAGGGCTACGTGCGCGACAGCGACCTGCAGACCGCGGTCTCCGACGCCCTGGCCACCGAGCGCGTCGCCACCCAGGAGTGGGTCACCAGCAACTTCGCCACCCCCGGGGACGTCTCGGCGGCCATCGGCGCTGCCCTGCCCGCCGGCGACCTCGCCACCCAGACCTGGGTCGATCAGCACTACATGGACTCCACCGAGGTCGGCACCGCGATCTACGCTGCGCTACCCAGCGGCACCCTCGCCACCCAGGAGTGGGCGACCAGCCAGTTCGCCACCCCCGCCTACGTGACCACCGCGATCACGAGCGCGCTGCCGAGCGGCACCCTCGCCACCCAGAGCTCCGTGAGCAGCGCCATCGCCGCCGCCCTGCCCAGCGGCACCCTCGCCACCCAGGAGTGGACCGAGGGCCACTACGTCGGCAAGGACGACATCGGCAGCGGGCTCACCATCGACACCGCCGGCACCGTCGCGCTGGACACCGACGCGGTCGACGCCCGGGTCCAGGCCATCGCGTTCACGAGCATCCAGGACCTCCGCAACGCCCTCGACGACGTGTACGTCCCGCAGTCGGGCGGGTTGTCCGGCGACCTGCTGCTCAACGCCGCGGTTCAGGTCGGCTCGGCCCAGACGACCTGCACCCAGGGCACCGGCGTCGGCACCGTCCAGTACGTCGACGGCCAGTTCCTCGGATGCACCCCGGACGGCTGGCTGATCCTCGGCGCCGGCAAGAACGGCAGCAGCCCCCTCGTGCCCGGGGACTCCTGCCTGCAGATCAAGAACGACTTCCCCTCCTCGCCGAGCGGTACCTACTGGCTCCAGGACAGCACGGGCGCCGCCTACGACGCCTACTGCGACATGACGACGGACGGCGGCGGCTGGACCCTGGTGGCCACGATCTCCGGGGCGGACGGGAACCACTGGAACACCCAGTTCGGCTACTGGTCGGACACCAACGCCCTCGGCAGCGCCGACGCCCCGTGGCTGGACTTCAAGCCCCCCGCCTTCTGGGACCTGGACGTGAGTAGCTCCGAGGTGCTCTACCAGCGCCGCTACGACGGGGTGGTCCGCGCGAAGGTCATCCTCGACAATGCCTGCCTGTTCGGCCAGAGCCACTTCCGCGATCTGTTCACCACCGACGACACCAGCCTGTTCTGCGCCAAGTCGCACCTGTACCTGGTGCAGCCGCCCGCCGACGCGACCGGTGTCGCCAGCTCGGACTACGCCGAGGGAGCGCTCTACGGCATGACGGGCTCCAGCACCGCGGGCTGGTGCTGGAACGGCGGTGACAACGACACGAACACCTGGCGTGGCCGCGGCTACTACACCAACTCCGGCAGCTCCTCCTGCGTCCAGTACAGCCACACCGGCGGGTTCGCGGTGTGGACCCACACGACCTCCCAGTTCACCGACGCCGACATCACCGGCGTGAACTGGCTGAACGGGACCGACTACACGAAGACCGACATCTCCTTCTTCGTGCGCTGACCGGGACGCTCACCCGCCGAGCCACCGCCGGAGCGCGTGCAGGTCCTCAGCGTGCCGCGCTCCCATGCCGTTGGGATCCGCCTCGACCTCTGCGGCCAGCTCCCGTACCCCGTCCGGCGCGCCCGGAGCGTCGGCCGCCCTCGCCCCCCACAGCCAGGCCTGGGCCGCCTGCAGCGTGCGCACCTGGGCCATGGACGCCAGCCCCTCCCCCGAACCCGTCGCCCAGGTGCCGATCTCCCACTGGGGCTCTTCGGCCGTGTGCAGGCGCGCGATCGCCTCGGCCGCGATCTCCGGCGCGACGCCCTCCTCCATCGCCACGGCGACATCGCCCTCGGACTCGGACAATGCCTCGATCGCTGCGGCCTCCGCCGCGAAGTCGCGTTCGGACAAGGTCACCTCCCTCAGGTGTGCAGCCGGACCATCTCCACGGGCTCGGCGAGCACCGCGGCCTCGTGGCGAGCCAGCTCCGCCAGCCGGGTGCGGACCTCGGCGCGAGGCGCCAGGTGCTCGGCGAGGTCCACGTAGGTGGTGTGGTGCCGCGCCTCGCTCGCGAGGAGATCGCCATAGAAGGACGCGAGCTCCGCGTCGGGGAGTGCCTCCGCGAGGAGCTTCATGCGCTCGCAGCTCCGCGCCTCGATGAGCGCGCAGCACAACAGCGTGTCGAGGAGCTTGCGCTCCGGGCGGCACGCCTCGCGCAGCCGCCGGGCGTAGGGACTCGCCACCAGCGCCCCGAAGGCGATCCCACGCCGCTCCAGCACGTCGAGCACCTGCTCGAAGTGCACCAGCTCCTCCCGGGCAAGCTCCGACAGCGGGCGCACCAGCCAGGTGGCCTCCGGGTGCCGGAAGATCAGCCCGAGCGCCGTCGACGCCGCCTTCTTCTCGCAGTGCGCGTGGTCGATGAGCACGGTGTCGAGGTGCGCGAGCGCCTCGTCCACCCAGCCGTCACGGGTCGGGGCCGCCAGGTTGAGCATCGCCGCGACGTAGCCGGCGGCACGCCCCCTGTCACCCGGAGCCCGGCGTGCAGGGCGCGCCGACGGCGGCGCCGATCCCTCCGTCGCTGGTGAACCCGACGTTCAGCGACGTCCCCAACGCGGCGAAGCCGGCGAGCGCGACGAGCGCGATCCCCAGCAGACCAACGTATTCGACCGCCGCGTTCCCCCTGCGTGCACGCCTACACGTGCACCCGTACGCTCGTTGCGGTGCTGCCACGGCACCCCCCTGCGCGAAACAAGACATGGACCCGATCGAAGGATCCCAGACCTCCTCCGATCCGCCCCCCTAGCAGATCGGCACGACTATGAGGTCACGACGGCCCCGAGGCACTCGGGACAGACGCCGCGCGCCCGCTACAGGTTGCGGCGGTACTCGCCGCCGACCTCGTACAGGGCGTGGGTGATCTGGCCGAGGGTAGCGACGCGCACCGTCTTCATCAGCTCGGCGAACAGGTTGCCGCCCGAGAGCGCGACCTCCTTCAGCCGCCGCAGGACCTCGGGCGCCTCCTCGGCGTGAGCCTGCTGGAAGGCGTGCACGCTGTCGATCTGCGCCCGCTTCTCCTCGGGGGTGGACCGCCGCAGCTCCGTCGTCTCGAGCTTGTACTCGCCATCCTGCTCGTTCGGATCGAGGAAGGTGTTGATCCCGGCGATGGGCAGGGAGCCGTCCTCCTTCTTGCGCTCGTAGTACAGCGACTCCTCCTGGATCTGCATCCGCTGGTACTGCAGCTCCATCGCCCCGAGCACGCCGCCGCGGGCGTCGAGCCGGTCGAACTCGTCCAGCACCGCCTGCTCCACGAGCTCGGTGAGCTGCTCGACGAAGTAGGACCCCTGCCACGGGTTCTCGTTCTTGGTCAGGCCGAACTCCCGGTTGATGATCACCTGGATGGCCATGGCCCGGCGCACCGACTCCTCGGTGGGCGTGGTGACCGCCTCGTCGTAGGCGTTGGTGTGCAGGCTGTTGCAGTGGTCCGCGATGGCCAGCAGCGCCTGCAGCGTGGTGCGGATGTCGTTGAAGCTGATCTCGCGAGCGTGCAGGGACCGGCCCGAGGTCTGGATGTGGTACTTCAGCTTCTGGCTGCGGGCGTTGGCGCCGTAGCGGTCGCGCATCGCGATGGCCCAAATCCGCCTCGCGACCCGGCCGATCACCGTGTACTCCGGGTCGAGGCCGTTGCTGAAGAAGAAGGACAGGTTCGGCGCGAACCGGTCGATGTCCAGCCCGCGGGCCAGGTAGTACTCGACGAAGGTGAACCCGTTGGCGAGGGTGAAGGCGAGCTGGCTGATCGGGTTCGCTCCGGCCTCGGCGATGTGGTACCCGCTGATGCTCACCGAGTAGAAGTTCCGCACGTCGCGCTCGGTGAAGTACTCCTGGATGTCGCCCATCAGCGCGAGCGCGAACTCCGTGCTGAAGATGCAGGTATTCTGGGCCTGATCCTCCTTGAGGATGTCGGCCTGCACCGTGCCGCGGACGACGTGCAGCGTGCGCGCCTCGATCTCGGCCCGCTCGCCCTCGGTGGGCTGCCGGCCGTGCTCGGCGACGAACCGGTCCACCTGCTGGTCGATGGCGGTGTTGAAGAACATCGCGAGCAGGATCGGCGCCGGCCCGTTGATCGTCATCGACACCGACGTGGTGGGCGCGCACAGGTCGAAGCCGCCGTACAGGATCTTCAAGTCGTCGAGGTGGGGCACCGAGACGCCCGACTCGCCGATTTTCCCGTAGATGTCGGGCCGCTCGGCCGGGTCCTCGCCGTACAGGGTGACCGAGTCGAAGGCGGTGGACAGGCGGTGCACCTGCTCGCCGCGGCACAGGTAGTGGAACCGCGCGTTGGTCTTGGCCGGGCCGCCTTCGCCGGCGAACATCCGCTTGGGCTCCTCGTCCAGGCGCTTGAGCGGGAACACCCCCGCGGTGTACGGGAACCGCCCGGGGACGTTCTCGCGGAGGATGAACCGCAGGATCTCGCCCTCCTCGGTGGTCCGGGGCAGGGCGATCCGCGGGATCCGCTGCTTGGACAGGCTCTGGAAGGCGGCCGGCTGCTCGATGGTGCGGCCGCGCACCTGGTAGCGGGACACGTCGCCCTCGTAGGCGGCCACCGTCTCGGGCCAGGCCTCGAGGGCGTGGCGGCTCTCGGGGGTCAGCGCGTCCTGCACCTCGGCGAGCCGCGTGCGGAGGATCGGTTCGGCGTCGGTGTCGGCCACCTCGGGCAGGGTCTCGCGCAGGCGCTGGCGGTCGTGGGCCGCCTGCACCTGGCCCTCCACCGTCTCGTGGTAGCCGCGGACCGCGCGGCTGATGTCGCCGAGGTAGCTGGTGCGGTCGGGGGGGATGAGGGCGCCCCGCGGCGGGCTGTGCTTGACCTCGCGCCGCTCCAGGGTGCTCCCCCACGCGCGGTCGAAGCGCGCGTTCAGCAGGTCGAGCAGCCCGTGGTACAGCGCGGTGACCCCCGGGTCCGCGAACCGGCTCGCGATGGTGCCGTAGACGGGCAGCTCCTCGTCCTCGGCCTGCCACAGCTCCCGGTTGCGGCGCACCTGCTTGCGCACGTCGCGCAGGGCGTCCATCGCGCCGCGCTTCTCGAACTTGTTCAGCGCGACGAGGTCGGCGTAGTCGAGCATGTCGATCTTCTCGAGCTGGCTCGGCGCGCCGTACTCGGGGGTCATCACGTACAGGGTGACGTCGGCGACCTCGGTGATGTCCGTGTCGCCCTGGCCGATCCCCGAGGTCTCGACGATCACGAGGTCGAAGGCCGCCGCCTTGCACACCGCCACCGCTTCGCGGATCGCGCCGGACAGCTCGCCCTTCTGCTGCCGCGTCGCCAGCGAGCGCATGAACACGTGCTGCGGGTCGACCGCGTTCATCCGGATCCGGTCGCCGAGCAGGGCCCCGCCGGTGCGCTTGCGCGTCGGGTCGACCGAGACCACCGCGACCCGATCCTCGGGGTTGTCGTGCAGGTAGCGGCGCAGGATCTCGTCGGTGAGCGAGGACTTGCCGGCGCCGCCGGTGCCCGTGAGCCCGACGACGGGCACGGGCAGCTCCGCGATGCCGTTCTCGAGCCGCGCGCGCATCTCCCCGGGCAGGCGCCCGGGGGTGGCCACGTCCTCCTCGGCCAGGGTGATCATCCGTGCGATCGCGCTCGCATCGCCCTTCTGCACCGCTTCGAGCGAGGTCGGGGCAACCTCGGCGGGATCGAAGTCGCTCCGGCACAGGATGTCGTCGATGATCCCCTGCAGGCCGAGGGTCCGGCCGTCCTCGGGGCTGTAGATCCGCTCGACGGCACCGTCCTGGAGCGCCTCGATCTCCTCGGGGACGATGACCCCACCGCCGCCGCCGAAGATCTTGACGTGCTTCGCGCCGCGGTCGTCGAGCAGCTCCCGCATGTACCGGAAGTACTCCATGTGTCCACCCTGGTAGCTGGACACCGCGATGGCCTGTGCGTCCTCCTGGATCGCCGCGGTGACCACGTCCTCGACCGAGCGGTTGTGGCCGAGGTGGATGACCTCGGCACCCGAGCTCTGCAGGATGCGCCGCATGATGTTGATCGCCGCGTCGTGCCCGTCGAACAGGCTCGCGGCGGTGACCACGCGAACGGGGTGCTTCGGAGTGTATCGATCGGCCATGGGGGGAACCTCGAGACGGTCGCTCTCCCTATCACGCCAGATGTCGGACAGGCGCGTCGCGCTGGGTCTAGTTGCTTGACGAACGAGCCTCTAACGGCCACAATCGAGCATCACGACGACTCCTCCAGCGAGGTCCGAGATGGCATCCTTCAAGCAGAAAGAGCCCGAGCAGAAGAAGAAGGCCGCCGAGCCCACCGGCCAGCGAGAAAAGAGGGATGCGCAGGACCTCCTCGGCAACCAGGCGGTCGCCGAGAAGGTGGCCGAGGCCGCCCAGAAGGAGGAAGAGGCGACGATCCTCTCCCGCGTGGCGTCGGAGCAGGGGGGCGACGAGGTCGACCAGGAACAGATCCTCCAGCCGGTGAACCAGCAGCGGCAGGAGGCCGCCCACTCCCCCGTCGCCCCGCCCGAGGCGGCCACCGAGACGAAGAAGCAGGAGCAGGCCCAGGCCGAGGCGCCCCCCGCCCAGGCCCGGAAGGAGGCGAAGGCCGGCCCGGGACCGGAGCGGGTGAAGGTGGCCAAGGAAGAGGCCCCCTCCAACGAACAGGCCCAGCAGGCCCTCGACCGGGTGCAGAAGAAGGCCGAGGCGCCCGCGCCCGCCGCCGCGACCGCCGAGCCGAGCAGGGCGACGGAGCAGAAGCAGGAACAGGTCGCCCAGGAGGCCGAGAAGGAGGCCGAGCAGGCGGCCGAAGAGGCGAAGAACAAGCGCGAGGAAGCCGAGGAGCAGGTGAAGACCGAGGCCGGCAACGACGAGGAAGCCAAGGAGACCGCCAAGGTCGCCGTGCAGAAGGTCTCCTGAAGCCCCTCGGCCGGCCGCGGGAGGCGTCGAGCCGGAAGATCTCCCGCTCCTGGAGGACGCCGAGCGGATCCACCGGGTGCACCGGCTCTCCTTCTGGGACGCCCTGATCGTCGCGACGGCGACCCGCTGCGGTGCGACCACCTTGCTCACCGAGGACCTGAACGCGGGGCAGGTGCTCGAAGGCGTGCGGATCGTGAACCCCTTCGCGGGGTGACTCAGACGGCGCCGGTCTGCAGGAACCGACGCACGATCGCGTTCACCTCGTCGTACATCTCGAGGTGCACCGAGTGGCCCCCGCCCTCGACCTCGTACAGCACCGCGTCGGGCAGGCGCTCGGCCAGGCGCGCGCCGTTGCGCGGGTCGGTGAGCCCGTCCTCCGAGCCGACGAGCACCAGCGTCCGATGGTGGATCTCGGGCAGACGGTCCCAGGAGTCGAAGCCCTCGTAGGCCTCCCACTGGCGCTTCAGGGCGACCGGGTCGGCGGGGTGGCGCTCGCGGCTGCGGGCGAAGGCGCGCATCGCGCCCGGGTTGTTCTCGCGGTACTCCGGCCCGAAGAGCAGGGGCACGATCTCGCGCAACCACCCCTCGGCGTCCAGATCGGCGATCCGCTTCAGGGGCGAGTCGCCGGTGCCGCCCTCGACCCGGTGCGCCTCGCCCACGGTGGTGTTCTCGAGCACGAGCCGCTCCACCCGGTCCGGCCAGGCCAGCGCGACCTCCTGGGCGATCTTGCCCCCCATGGACACGCCCCACAGGTGCGCGTGCTCGAGGCCGAGCGCGTCCATGAGCAGGACCGCGTCCTCGGCCATGTCGCGCAGGGTGAAGGGCGCGTCGATGACCGTGGAGCCGCCCATCCCACGGTTGTCGAAGGCGAGGACCCGGAGGTCCTCCGAGAGCCCCGCGAGCTGGTGGAACCAGCCCTCCTTGAGGCCGCCGAGCCCGGTGATCAGCACGAGTGCGGGTGCCTGGTCGGGCCCCCGCAGGTCGTAGGACAGCTCCAGGCCGTCGCGGATGGTCGCCTTGGGCACGCTGGCCTCCTGTCGTGGGTTAGGCTCCGGGCGGGAGCCACGCCGTGATCCGCTACCTCGTCACCTTCGTCCTCGCCGCCGCGATCACCTGCGCCGCGAGCCTGTGGTGGCTGCACAACGGCGACCTGGCCGGGGCGGTGGCTCCCGCGCTGCCCCAGTGGGACGCCTCGTCCCTGGCCCACGACGCCGGCGTGACCGACGCGCCGCCGCCGGCCCCCGCGACCGCCCCCGACGACGCCACCCGATGATCCGCGCGCTCGGACTGCTGCCCGCGCTGCTCGCGGGATGCGCGACCACGGTCGGCCCGCGGATCCCGCCCCCCAAGCAGGACCCGTCCGACGCCTGGGAGGTCGTGCTGCACGAGGTCGTCGGCGACGACGGGTTCGTCGACTACGACCGCCTCGCCGCCGAGCGCCAGCCGCTCGACGCCTACGTCGCCTGGCTCTCCCGCGGCCGCCTGCCCATCGACCGCGAGGACCGGCTCGCCCACGACCTGAACGCCTACAACGCCGAGGTCCTGTGGCTCGTCCTCGACACCGGGCGCCCCGCGAGCGTCCTCGACGTGAAGCCGACCGCCTTCTGGCCCGGCCGGCCCGGCGCGGGCTTCTACCACCAGCGGATGTTCCGCTCCGGCGCCGACCGCCTGTCGCTGGCGCGCCGGCTGAACGAGCGGATCCGGTTCCCCGCCCAGGACGTCCGGGTGCACGCCGCGGTCAACGGCGGCAGGTGCTCCGATCCGCCCCTGCGCGCGGCACTGTACCGGGGCGACCGCATCGACTTCCAGCTCCAGGACCAGATGAGCCGGTGGGTCGAAGATCCCGACCGCGGCGTGCGGATCGAGGGGAATACCGCGGTGTTCAGCCCGATCTTCCAGGAATACGCACGCGACTTCTCGACCTGGACCGCCGGAGACGACCTGTGCACCCTGGCCGCCCGCTACGCCTGGGGCGACCTGCAGGCGAAGCTCCAGCGCCTCGCGGCCGCCGGATGTCCGCACCGGTTCTTCGATCCCGACCCGGGCCTGAACGACCGCCCGTGCGACTGAGCGGGACCCCGGACGCCCGTTGGCCCGGGGTCGGGCTCCACGATACGGAATGCAGCCCACCCCGAGGCACCCATGGCCCAGCGCGAGCGCCAGCCCAAGCCCCCGTGGCTCCGGGTCCGGATGCCGGGCTCGCCGCGGTACCACCGCATCAAGGAGCGCGCCCGGGATCTCGGGCTGTCCACGGTCTGCGAGGAGGCCCACTGCCCGAACATCGGGGAGTGCTGGGCCGGCGGCACCGCCACTTTCATGGTGATGGGCGACACCTGCACGCGCGGGTGTCGGTTCTGCGCGGTCAAGACGATGAAGCGTCCGCCCGCGCTCGACCCGGACGAGCCGCAGCACGTCGCCACCGCCATCCGCGAGATGGGGCTCGACTACGTGGTGCTCACCTCGGTCGACCGCGACGACCTCGACGACCAGGGCGCCGGCCACTTCGCCGCTTGCGTGCGCGCGATCCGCGACGCCAATCCGTCGACGCTGATCGAGGTACTGATCCCCGACTTCCGCGGCGAGCGCGATCTCGTCGCCAAGGTGGTGGCGTCCGCCCCCGAGGTGATCGCGCACAACGTCGAGACGGTGGAGCGCCTGACCCCGCGGTCCGCGACCGCCGCGCGACCTACGGCCAGTCCCTGGACGTGCTGGCCGCCATCAAGGCGCTCGACCCCACCCGGTACACGAAGTCGTCGATCATGGTCGGCGTCGGCGAGACCGAGGAGGAGGTGATGCAGACGATGCGCGACCTGCGCACGGTCGGCTGCGACTTCCTCACCATCGGCCAGTACCTGCAGCCCTCCCGCAAGCACCTCGCGGTCGACGGCTTCGTCCCGCCCGAGACCTTCGACGCCTGGCGCGACGCGGGGCTCGAGATGGGCTTTTCCTACGTCGCCTCGGGGCCGCTCGTCCGCTCCTCCTACAAGGCGGGCGAGTTCTTCATCCGCGAATTCATCCAGAAGCAGGCATCCGCCTGAGGCCTGGAGGCAGCATGGTCCGCACCACCACCACCGCGATCCGCGCGGTCCTGGAGGAGTCGCTCGCCGAGCGCGACGAGGTCGTCCTGGTGGGCGAGTCGGTCGGACGAGGCGGTGGCATCGGCGGGTGCACGGCCGGGCTCCTCGAGCGGTTCGGCAAGGACCGGGTGATCGACGTGCCGGTGGCCGACCGGGCGGCGGTCGCCTTCGCGGTCGGCCTGGCGCTCGGCGGCAAGGTCCCCGTGGTGGAGCTGTCCGCCACCGGGCGGCTGCCCGCGGTCCTCGAGGCGCTCTCCGAGGCGGTGTCGGTCGCCGCGGCGGACGAGTTCCGCGTCCCGATGGTCGTCCGCGTGCCCTACGGCACCGAGGCGGGCGACCGCGTCGACCGGCCCCTGGGCGACCTGATCGCCGCGGTCCCCGGGCTGACGGTGGCCAGCGGGAGCGACCCCGGCACCGTCGCCGGGCTGCTCCGCGCCGCGCTGGACGCCGGCGGCCCCGTGGTCCTGCTGGAGCCGCGGGTGCTGTACAGCGAGCGCGGCGAGACCGAGATCGAGCCCCCGTCCCTGGGCGCGGCCCGGGTCGTTCGCGAGGGCGACCAGGTCACCCTGGCCGCCTGGGGAACGGGCGTGCACGTCGCGGTCCACGCGGCCGAGGACCTCGCCGAGGAGGGCGTCTCCGCCGGGGTGATCGACCTGTCGTCCCTCGCCCCGCTCGACGCCGCGACCCTCGGCGCCCACGTGCAGCGCACCGGGCGCCTCGTCGTCGTCCACCCCGACGACGCCGGCCTCGCCGAGCGCATCCTGCGGGTGAGCCTGCACGAAGCGTTCCTGTACCTGGAGTCTCCCCCGAGCAGCGCGCCGCAGACGGCGCAGGCCGTCGCGAAGGCGGCCCGGGCCTCCGTCTCCTACTGACCCCCGGAGTAGCCAGCCATGGGTTTCGTGTACCAGATGCCGGAGATCGGCGAGGGCGTGGTCGAAGGCGAGATCGTCGCCTGGCTCGTCAGCGAAGGCGACCACGTCGAGCGCGATGCGCCCCTGTGCGAGGTGATGACCGACAAGGCCACCGTCGAGATCACCTCTCCGGTCTCGGGCAAGGTGCTCAAGCTGCACGGCGAGCCCGGCGACATCATCAAGGTCCACAACCCGCTGGCCGAGTTCGACGACAACGGCGCCGGCGCGCCGGCCCCCACGCCCGGGGAGCCCGCGGCGAAGCCCGCACCCGCGGCCGCGGCCCCCACGCCGAAGGCCCCGGCCCCCGCGCCGGCTCCAGCGCCCGCGCCCGCCCCGTCCGCCGGCCCCACCCGGGCCGCGCCGTCCGTGCGGCGGCACGCCCGCGAGGAGGGCGTGGACATCCACGCCGTCCCCGGCAGCGGCCCGGCCGGCCGGGTCACCCACGACGACGTCCGCGCCTACGCCCGCGGCGGCGCCGAGGCGCCGCTCCCCAGGGCGCCGGTCGCGATGCCCCAGGTCACCCCGTCCGGGCACGAGGAGCGGGTCAAGATCATCGGCCTCCGCCGCAAGATCGCCGAGCAGATGGCCCGCTCCATGCACACCGCCGCCCACTTCACCTACGTGGAGGAGGTGGACGGCACCCGGCTCGTCGCCCTGCGCGAACAGCTCAAGCCCAAGGCGGCCGCCCGCGGGGTGAAGCTTTCCTACATCCCGATCCTGATGAAGGCGTGCTCCGTCGTGTTCCGGGAGTTCCCGAACGTGAACGCGGTGATGGACGAGGAGGCCTTCGAGCTGGTGGTCAAGGGCGACCACAACATCGGGATCTCGACGGACACCCCGAACGGCCTGTACGTGCCGGTCGTCAAGAACGTCGAGCAGAAGTCGATCCTGCAGATCGCCGCCGAGATGCAGGACCTCGTGCAGCGCACCCGCGCGGGCAAGGCGCGCATGGACGAGCTGACCGGCGGTACCTTCACGATCACGTCCGTCGGCAAGATCGGCGGGGTGCTCGCGACCCCGGTGCTCAACGTGCCGGAGGTGGCGATCCTCGGGTTCAATGCGATCCGTGACCGCGCGGTCGTGGTGGACGGCGAGATCGTCGTGCGCAAGATGTTCTACCTCTCGCCCTCCTTCGACCACCGGATCGTCGACGGCGCCGTCGGCGCGCGGTTCACCGCCGCGCTCAAGGCGGTCCTCGAGGAGCCAGAGAGCCTGCTGTTGGAGCTGTCGTGAGCCTCCACGCCGCCATCGAGGAACTACAGCGCGCCGACCACGCCCTGAACGCGGCCGGCCCCAAGCCCTTCCCGCTCCCGGTCACCGGGCTCGAGGCGGTGGTGGCCGGCGCGATCCTCGCGCTCGAGCGCGGCGACTGGTGGGTGCCCGGGCTGCGCGAGCGGGTCGGCGCGGTGCTGCGCGACGTCCCCGTCGAGCGGCTGGTCGACGGCCACGCCGGCGCCCGCCCCTACCGGGTGGCCCCGCCCACGCCCTCGCCCGCGCTCCGCGCCCTGCACGCCGTGGGCATCGCCTGCGCCCAGCCCGAGAGCGTCACCCTGGTGCATCTCGGCATCGGCTCCGCCGCCGACGGCGCGTTCACCGAGGCGCTGAACCTCGCCGCGCTCCTGCAGGCGCGGGTGATCTTCCTCGTCGCGGTCCACCCCCTCGGCAACGAAGCACCGGTGGGCAAGCAGCTCGCGAGCACCCCGCGGCAGCTCGCCAAGGCCTTCGGCATCCCGACCACCGAGGTCGACGGCAGCGACGCGAGCTCCGTGCGCCGCGCGGTGGCCGAGGCCCGCAAGGCTGGCGGCCCCGCGCTCATCGAGGCCCGCCTCGTCCCCGGCGTCGACCTCGTCGCCCACAACCGACCCCGCTGACCGCTCCCCCTCCGCGGTCCCCCCAGGAGACACCCTCGTGGCACACAACTACCAGGCCATCGTGATCGGCGCCGGCCCCGGCGGATACCCGTGCGGCATCCGCCTCGGACAGCTCGGCGTCAAGACCCTCGTGATCGAGAAGGAGTACTGGGGCGGCGTGTGTCTCAACGTGGGCTGCATCCCCTCCAAGGCCCTGATCACCGCGGCCAAGCGCTTCGACGAGATCCAGCACGCCGACTTCATGGGCATCCAGGTCGCTGGCGACGTCACCGTCGACATGGGCAAGCTGCAGTCCTGGAAGGGCCGGGTGGTCAAGAGGCTCACCGGCGGGGTCGAGACCCTGCTCGAGGGCAACAAGGTCGACCGCCTGATCGGCACCGCGAGGCTCACCGGCGAGCACGAGGTCACCGTCCAGACCGAGGACGGCGAGAAGAAGCTGACCGCAGACCACGTCGTCATCGCGACCGGCTCCTCGCCCATCGAGATCCCCGGGTTCTCCTTCGCCGACGAGCGGGTGATCGACAGCACCGGCGCGCTCGACCTCGCCGAGATCCCGCAGAAGCTCGTGGTCATCGGCGGCGGGTACATCGGGCTGGAGCTCGGCGGGATGTACGCCAAGCTCGGCAGCGAGGTCACCGTGGTCGAGATGATGGACTAGGTGCTCCCCGGCTTCGATCCGGACGTGGTGAAGATCCTCGCCCGCCGCCTGAAGAAGCAGGGCGTGAAGACCCTGCTGAAGACCAAGGCCCTCGGGTGGGAGGCCACCGACGACGGCGTGCGGGTGCAGGTCGAGAACGACGACGGCAAGCAGTGGCTCGACGGCGACTACGTGCTGGTCACCGTCGGCCGCCGGGCGAACACGAAGGGGCTCGGCCTCGAAGACGTCGGCATCGAGCTCGACGGCCCGTTCATCCAGGTCGACGCGCAGCGCCGGACGAGCGTGTCGCACATCTTCGCCATCGGCGACGTCGCCGGCCAGCCGATGCTCGCCCACAAGGCGACCCACGAGGGTGAGGTCGTCGCCGAGGTGATCGCCGGGCACGACGTCGCCTACGACGCCAAGACCGTCCCCGCGGTGGTGTTCACCGATCCCGAGGTCGCCACCGCCGGCCTGTCGGAGCCCGAGGCCGCCGAGCGCGGCGAGATCCGGGTCGGCAAGGTCCCCTGGGGCGCCGTCGGCCGCGCGATCACCACCGGCGAGACCGACGGGTTCATCAAGGTGATCCTCGACAAGGAGACCCACCTGGTCCTCGGGGTCACCATCATCGGCTACCACGCGAGCGACCTGATCTCCGAGGCGGCGCTGGCCATCGAGATGAGCGCCGAGGGGCTCGACGTCGGGCTGACCATCCACCCGCACCCGACCCTGGGCGAGGGCGTGATGGAGGCTGCCAAGGCCGCGCTCGGCGAGGCGATCCACATCCTCAACCGCTGAGCTTCCGGCGAGTGCCGCCGGGTTCCCCCGCTCACGCGGGGGGGATCGTCGCACAGACTTGCCGTCGCGGTTACATTCGCTATTCGTGAATCACGAATGAAGCCCCAAGACGTCATCGTCGCACTTGCCCTCTCGGCCGAGCACCCGCCCGCGACCTATGCCGAGCTGGGCCGAGCTTCGGGCATCTCGACCTCGGAAGCGCACGGGGCCGTACAGAGGCTTCGAAGCGCAGGTCTGGTGAACCACCAGCGCCACGTCAACGTCCGCAGGATGATCGAGTTCCTGCATCACGGAATCCGGTTCGTGTTCCCCGCGATCCCCGAAGGGTTGACGGTCGGAGTCCCCACCGGGGCGGCCAGGTTCACGGGCGAGGGCGTTCCGCTGCCGGAGGGCGGGACGTGGGTCTGGCCGAGCCCCGATGGCACCGAGAGGGGTCTGGCGATCGCCCCATTGCACGACGGCGTGGTGCGTCGAGTCACCGATGCAGGAGACCTCTGGGACCTCCTGGCGCTCGTGGACCTGCTTCGGGCCGGGGGTGCCCGGGAGAGGAATTGGGCGAGACAGGCGCTCACACGCCGTCTCGGAGGAACACGGTGGCCCACCGCAATGCCGGCCGTGGATCCCGCCCGAGCGGACGCCCTGCGAGAGATGTTCTCCTATGCGCGCCTGCGACGAACCGTGAGCCGGAGACTCCACGAGCCGCGTCGAGATCCCGGCGCATCGCCGATCGCGTTGGTGGTGCTCTCCACGCTGGGAGAGGAGATCGTCGCGGACCTGCATACCCGGGTTCCGGAGGGGACGTTCCGTCCGGCTCCAGCCGACGTGATCCGACACCGGAAACCGTCCGGAGACGTGCGCCTGCTCAGCTTCCCCGGGCTGCTCGACGCGATCGTGGCCTCCCGCATCATGGACGAACTCGAGCCTCGGATCCGCGCCGACGAGGACGACCGGAGCTTCGTCGCACGTTCCCGCGTCCGCTCCCTGGGGACCACCGGCGACTATCGCGCGCCCTGGTTTGGGGACTGGCGAGCGTTTCTCGGATCCCTGGACGCGGTGCCCGACGACATGGGTATGGCCCTTCGGACCGACATTCGCGACTTCTACGCTTCCATCGAGCACGCCCTCGCGAGGCAGGTACTCGCACAGCGCACCGGAGCCGTGCCCTCGGTCGTCGACGCGATCATGAGCTGCGTCGAAGTCTGGAGCGGCGACCAGGGACGGGGGCTCCCAATCGACTCGGAGGACGTGAGCGCCCTGATCGCCCACGCGATCCTCCGCAACGTCGACGAACAGTTCCAGGACGGGCCGGACCTCAACTACCGCCGCTTCGTGGACGACATCGTGATGTTCGCGCCCATCACGGAGGACCTCACAAGCGCAAAGCACAGCATCGACCGCGTCCTCGAGAGGCTGGGGTTGTCGTTGAACGTCGAGAAGACTGCGATGGGCCCTGCGCCCCAGATCGAGGCTTACTTCGTCGACCCGGTCCACGACGAGCTCAACGACTACGCACGCGCAGTGGAGTGGCTGACGGACAGATTTTCGGAATTCGCGAATCACGAACCTCATCGCCAGTCCCTTTCTCGGCGGCGCCACATCCTCACGTTGGCGAGTCGGTGCGATGCCAAGCCTCTCGTCGGTCTCGCGGTCGACTCGCTCTCGGAGCCTGGCCTGCGCTCCGCCGCACTGGGTTTCCTGGCGACGCAGTCCATCCCAGGCGAGGCGTTGCAACGCATCCTGCAGGTCGACCTCATGGGGTGGACCGAGCTGGAAGACATCCAGCTCGTCGATGCGCTGGCGCGGAGCGAGATCGGCCTGGCAGAGGGAGAGTTGGTCCTCGACTGGGTGCGAAACCAAGACAGACGAGCCGAGAGCGAGGCGGTCCAGGCACGCCTGCACCTCCTCGTGTTCAAGATCGATGGCCGCGCGCCAGAGCACTGGCGTCCAGAGCGATCCACCTATGCGCGAGTGACGGCGGATCTGCTCCAGGTCGCTGCCACCGGCAGCGCTGAAGAGCGGCTCCACTCCTGTGCCGAACAGGATCTCCTACGCCGCCTCGTGGCGAACCTGAAGCGCGGAGATTTCGACGAAGCCTCTCTGCGAGCTGTGGTCCTGGATCGCCGTCGCGAGTCCTGGAGGACCGAACCCGAACACCTTCCCCTGCTGCACCTGCTTCACCGAACCGCCCCGAAGACCGTGGCATCCTGGCTGGATCGGCTCCAGCAATCGAGGGACCAGGTGCTGAGGCGCCACGTGAGCCGACTAGTGGCGTCGTGAGCACCCCAGAGGAGATTCGAGCACGAGTGGCCAGGGTCTCCGCCGCACTCGGCACGGACAGCGACCGGTTCACGCTGGTCGGGGGCAGTGCAGTGGCCCTCGTCACCGACGAGCGTGTGCCGGCGCGCCCCACGGAAGACGTCGAGCTCGTGACCCACGCGTCCTCTCAAATCGAGGCACATCACGTCGAAGCCCTGTTGGCGAAGGCGGGATTTCGCCACGACCTCGGGGGGCAGCGTCCGTTTCGAGGAGCTTTCCTGCTGGAAGACATCGAAGTCGACGTCGCCATGACGCCAGTTGGGCACACCAACCCCTGGTACTCGACGGTACGCGAACAGAGCGAACCCCGTCTCACGCTGGGTCTTCGGGTTGCCACGCCGCTGGGTCTGTTGGCCACGAAGCTCGTCGCGTACCGCGATCGAGGCCGCGATGAACCACTCGCCTCACATGATCTGGAGGACATCGTGGCATTGCTGCTGAGTCATCCGCGCCTCGTCGAGGGCCACCTGCGGAGGCCGTCGTCTCGCATGGCCCGTCACGTGGTCCGCGAGCTGTCCGCCATCGCGAAGGGCAAGAGCGGGCGCGAGCTCATTCAGGCCCACGCAGGGCACGATCTTGCGTCGCAAGAGCGAGGCTACGCCCTGTGGGAAGCGCTCTGCCGACTCGGGTCCGGAGGCGCCCCGGATCAGTAGCGGATGATCCAGTTGACCCCGGCGTTGCGGGGACGCGTCTCGATCGGTCGGGCGAGGAAGCTGCCGTTGTTGTTGTCGTCGGTCACGGGGAGGAACAGCGGCGCGTTGTTCTGTCCCCCGCCGGAGCTGAACCCGTACTGCTGGGAGTACACCGGGTAGGGCAGGTGCACGATGTCGTCCTGGCCGCTGCCCACCTGGTCGCCCGAGTTGCCGCCGGGGCCGGTCGCGGAGCGGGAGCCGGCGTCCGGGTCGCGGCCCGCGCCGTCGTCGGTGCCCCGCAGGAACCGACCGCGCAGGTCGGGGAGGTGGAAGGTCAGGTCGTCGTCTGCACCCCAGGCGGTGCCGATGGCCGCGAACAGGTCCGCATAGTCGGTGCGCGACACGGAGCTCCCGTCGCAGAGCAGCCAGCCGTCGGGCGGCACGTCGCCGCCGAAGGCGACGATCGACCCCGCCGGGGCGGTGGCGTCGACGCCGTCGGTACCCGCCGTGCCCTGCGGTCCCTGCGCGCCGTTGCAGGCGTAGGTCACCTCGGAGCCGGTGGTGAACTTCGTCCCGCCGGCGCTGCAGGTGGCGTCACCGGCCTGCAGGGCGGTGGCGGTCACCGAGGTGCCGGGCGCGCCGTTGCACACGAAGGTGTCGGAGGTCCCGAGACTGATCTTCACGCCGCCGTCGTCGCAGTGGGTGGTGTCCGAGGTGATCACGGGGCTCTCGCCCGGCGCTCCGGTCTTCCCGTTGCACAGGTACACGTCGCCGGTGGTCGAGGTGACCTTCACCCCGCCCGCGTCGCAGTGCGTGTCCCCCGGGTCGAGCGCGGTGACCGTGACCGAGGTGCCGGCCGCGCCGGCCGGACCCTGTAGACCTTCCGGCCCCGGGTCGCCCTGCGGTCCCGGGTCGCCCTGGAGTCCCGCCGGACCCAGCGGACCCGCCGGACCCTGCGGACCCGCCGGACCCTGCTCGGCCACCGTCGCACCCTTGCACCCGACCGCCAGCGCCAACACCAGCACCGCGAGAACCCGTCGCGTCATGGACCACTCCTGGAAGCGGTCCCAGTGTAGCGGGCGAACCGGACTCAGCGGCTCGCGGTCACCGTGTTCGCGCCGCCACGCCCGCCGCTGAAGGGCGGGATCGGCTTGTCGTCACCGCCCACGATCGGCTCGTGGTCGGCGTCGTAGTGGGTCAGGATCTGCGGGAACCGCGACGCGGCCCCGTGGAAGATCCGGCGCAGGGTGTGCATCGAGTACCGCGCGACGAGGTCGTCCGGGATGGCGCCACCGACCACCGAGGTCACGTGGTATCCGAACAGGGTCGCGTGGTCGTCCAGCGAGATCGCGAGCCACGCGCCGCGGTTCACCGGCGTGTAGATCGCCTTGCCGAGCATCTCGGCGCCCACCCCGGGCAGCTTCCCCGCGCGGATCGCCTTGCGGGCGAGCTTCTCCCCCCCGTCCACGAGCCGCCACGGGTTCTCCCACATCCGATCGCCGGTCGCCTTCACGAGGTCGAGGTTGTCCCAGGTGTCGATGACCCAGTAGCGGTCGGCGAAGGGCCAGGGCACGTCGAGGTATTGCAGGTAGCGATGGCCGGGCGCGGGCGGCGGCAGGTGCTTCAGGTCGACGTAGTGGAGCTCCTGCACGTCGTTGTAGTCGTCGTCCCCGGTCGCGACCCACAGCTCGGACTTGGTGTGGTGGAAGATCTGCAGCCCGATCACCCGCTGGGGCGCATCCGGGTCGGTGACCTGCCGGATCCGCACCAGATGCCCCTCGGACAGCTCCGTCAGGTCCTTCCCCTTCGGCACCGGGATCGGGTCGTTCGAGTGGGCGTCGAACTCCCGGATCGCGGACACGATCCGCTGCGGATCGGCGGGAGCGGCATGAGCGGCCAGGGCGGCGAGCAGCAGCAGAGCAGTCATCGAGCCAACTGTAGGCACTCACAGCGCCGTTGCCAACACGATCGTCGCTGACGAGCCGGCTCTCACGAGGCTGGCCGGCCTTCAGCGGTCCAGCCGTCCGCCGTCAGCGCGCCGTTCGGGTGGCCGGTCACCCGAGGGACCGAGGAGACGCTGCCCCTGCGTGCCAGGCTGACCGCTGACCGCTGCCGGCGACGGAAAGCCGCCCCGCCCGACCGATAGGCCCCCGGGCTCCGCCGATCGATCGGTACAGCTCTCAGCGGGCGTGCAGGCTCGCGAGCAGGTCGGGCAGCCAGGTCGCGAAGTTCACGTACCGGAACATCAGCTCGTCGTAGACCGCGTTCCCCCGCTCGCGGCCGAGGACCACGATCAGCAGCACCTGGTGGGGCTGCAGGTCCGACAGCGCCGCCTCGAAGGAGACCCCGTCCACCTCGCTCGGGTCGGCGTCGAGGGCGGGGAGCACGTAGGCGGCCGGGAACGCCTCGGTCTGCCACCGGCCTCGTGGGGGCGTGACGACATCCCCGGTCCACTCGGCGAGGAGCGCCGCCGCGGGCTCGAGCCATGCGTGCTGCAGCGCCCGGCGCACCGCGCGAATCGCTCGCAGGCGCTGCCCGATCCGATGCTCCTCGCGGGCCGCGCAGAGCCAGGCGATGGCCGCGATCTCGGGCGGCCCGTCGCCGTCGTGGGCCTCGAGCCAGCTCGCGATGTGGCTCGCCCCCTGCTCGTACCAACCCTGCTTCCACGAGGAGGCCCCGAGGAGCACGACCGCGGGGGTGTCCGGGTCTTCGAGGCGCCGGAAGCGGGACAGGAGGCCGGACGCCGTCCGCGTGCGCATGCAGCGCATCCACGCCAGGCCCTGCAGCGGCTCGCAGGTGCTGACCCGCCACAGGTCGAGCAGGTCCGTGACGTCGCCCGGGAGGGGGTCCCACCGGCGCACCAGCCCCTCCAGGGTGAGCGCCCACTCCGCGCCGAGGTCGATGCCCGTGGCCCGCACGGTGACCGCGCGCCCGTCGCGGCGGCGCACGAAGCGATACTCCCGCTCGGCCGCCGGGTCGCGGTACAGGAACCACGGCGTCTCGTGGACCTCCACCCCGTCGACCGCCACGAGCAGGTCGTCCTTCCGCAGGCCGATCACCGCCGCCGGCGACGCGCCCGACAGCCGCCGCGCGCGGCGACAGCGCACGAGATCGACCTCCTCGGACGCCCCGACCCGGACCTCGAGGAGGTTGCGCTCGATCACCTGGCGCAGCAGCCGCGAGGGCCGCTCGACCATGGGTACCTCCCACCGGGGAACAAGCTATCATCGCGCCCCCTCCTTACGGCGTTCGACCGCTTGAAAGGGCGCCCCGCCTGTGTGAGCATGGCGCCCCGTACTACCGGAGGTTCCCCATGGCCGAAAAACAGGGAGGCGGCGGCCTCACCACCCTCGGCAAGATCGTCGTGGCCTTGTTCGTCGTCGGACTGCTCGGCGCCGGCGGCTACTTCCTCTCGGACATCCTGTTGCCGCAGGGCACCACGACCGAGGGCAAGGTCGATCTCGACGCCGCGAAGCAGGCCCTGGGCCCGCAGCAGGACAAGAACGCCGTCGAGGCGGTCGATCCGACCGGCATCACGACGGTCAAGGAGTACAGCTACGTCCCGCAGGAGCGCCTACCCCCGGTCAAGGGCGTCTCGAACTACCAGTGGAACGAGAACAACAAGGTGGTCGAGTTCCCGATCAACATGTGGATCGGCTGGCTGCCCATCGTCGCCGCGAACCACGGCTTCGCCCCGAACAAGGACTCGGTCTTCTACAAGGATCACGGGTTCCAGGTCGACCTCAAGCTCATCGATGACCCGGTCGTCGCCCGCGACACCTTCGCCTCGGGCCGCAGCCACGTGCTGTGGGGCACGATGGACATGATGGTGCTGTTCGCCCCCGAGCTGATGAAGGACAGCCGCACGGCGCCGCGGATCCCCCAGCAGATCGACTGGTCGGCCGGTGGCGACGGCATCATCTCCCGCGACGCGATCAAGTCGGTGAAGGACCTCCGCGGCAAGACCATCGTCTACGCCCAGAACAGCCCGTCGCAGTACTATCAACGCCCTGCTGATCAGCGCCGGGATCCAGCCGGGCGAGGTGCACCACAAGTACACCTCGTCGGCCTTCGAGGCGGCGGCCGCCTTCGTGAGCGACCCGTCCATCGACGCCTGCGTCTCCTGGGCCCCCGACATCTACACCATCCCCGAGAAGGTGAAGGGCACGCACATCCTGTCCTCCACCGCCGACGCGAACAAGCTGATCGCGGACGTGTGGGCGGTCCGCGCCGACTTCGCAAAGGACCACCCCGACATCGTGCAGGGCCTGGTCGAGGGCATCTTCAAGGGCATGGACATGGTGCAGTCCGACCCATCCGACGCGGTGCAGTGGATGGCCGACGGCTTCAGCCTGCCCGTCGATGACATCAAGGGGATGATGAACGACGCGCACACCACGAACTTCGCCGAGAACAAGTCGTTCTTCCTCAACGAGAACAACCCGACCAACTTCGAGCACACCTGGGACTCGATCTCCTTCGTCTACAAGGAGCTCGGGCTGATCGACAGCCCGGTGCGCTTCGACCAGGTGATGGACTTCACCGACATCAAGGCGCTCGACAAGGCGGGCACCTTCAAGGGCCACAAGGACACCTACACCGCGAAGTTCGCGCCGCAGTCCTACACCAAGGTCACCGCCGAGGCGCCGCTGCTCACCCAGCAGCTCCGGATCAACTTCTACCCGAACTCGTCCCACCTCCACGAGCACGCCCGCGACCAGTACGGGAACGTCGTCGAGGGCAAGCTGTACGACCCCTACGTCGACAAGACCATCGAGAAGGCGGCGGTCACCGCGGGCCAGTTCGACCGCGCGGTGATCGCGGTCACCGGGCACACCGACGCGTCGATGAAGGGCAAGGTGCCCTTCGAGGCGGTCCAGCAGCTCTCGGAGGAGCGCGCCGAGGCGGTCAAGGACGAGCTGATCAAGAAGTACCACTTCGACCAGAACAAGTTCGTCGTCAAGGGCGTCGGGTGGAACGAGCCTGCCGACCCGAACGACCCGAACAACCACTACCTGAACCGTCGCGTCGACGTCGCCGTCTACCCGCCCGAAGGGGAGTAGGCCGTGGCGGACGCCGCACCAGCACGCCCGGAGACGCGCGCGGCGGCTGCCAGGCCCCGCACGCTCGTCATCCGGGGCGACCTGTCCCTGGCCACCCGCGCGGCGTTCGGGATGGTGCCGATCGTGGTGATCCTCGCGGTGTGGTGGGCGCTCACCGCCGGTCCCACCGCCGAGAGCCGCATCATCTCGCCGGTGATCCTGCCGAGCCCGATGGAGGTCGCCCGCTCCTTCCACAGCCTGTGGTTCGACCGGGCGCTCTCCCGGAGCATCCTGTACAGCCTCGCCCGAGTGCTCGCAGGCTTCGGGGTCGCGGTCTTCTTCGCGGTCCCCCTCGGCATCGGGATGGGCGCGTTCACCTCGGTGCGCGCGCTGTTCAACCCGATCGCCGTGGGCGGCGCCTACCTGCCCATCGCCGCGCTGGTCCCGCTGACCCTGTCGTGGTTCGGCGTCGGCGAGGTGCAGAAGGTGGTCTTCCTCGCCATCGCCTCCTTCGTGTTCCTGCTCCCGCTCGTGGTGCAGGCGGTCGACGACGTCGACGAGATCTACCTGAAGACGGCCTACACCCTGGGTGCGACCACCCCGCAGGCGGTGTTCCGAGTGCTCGTGCCCGTCGCCGCGGCGCAGATCTTCGACGGCATGCGGCTCGCCATCGGCGTCGGCTGGACCTACATCATCCTCGCCGAGATCGTCGCGGCGGAGCGCGGGCTGGGCAACCTGATCATCGTGAGCCAGCGCCGCGGCCCCCGCGAGCACATCTACCTCGTGCTCCTGATCATCGTGCTGCTCGCCTTCGTGACCGACAAGGTGCTCCAGTGGATCGGCGCCCGCCTGTTCCCCTACCGGGAGGTGAAGCGGTGAGCGAGACGCCGAGCTCCCCGCTACCGCCCGTCGTCGAGTTCCGTGGGGTCACCAAGACCTTCCAGGCGGCCACGCCGGACGCGTTCACCGCCATCGAGAACGTCAGCTTCCGGGTCGACGATCTGCCCGAAAAGGGCGAATTCATCACGATCATCGGCCCGTCGGGGTGCGGCAAGTCCACGATGCTGAACCTGATCGCCGGGTTCCAGTCGCACCTGCCGCCCACGAAGGGCGAGGTGCTCGTCCGGGGCCAGCCTGTGACCGGGCCCGGGTCGGACCGCGGGATGATCTTCCAGAAGTACTCGAGCTACCCGCAGCTCGACGTGCTGCACAACGTCGCCTTCGGCCTCGAGCTGAACCGCCACCGCCTGGGCCTGTCCCGGAAGGACTGCCTCGACCTCTCCGCGGACTGGGTGAAGAAGGTCGGCCTGCACGGGCACGAGCGCATGTTCCCGAGCCAGCTCTCCGGGGGCCAGCAGCAGCGGGTCGCCATCGCCCGCACCCTGGTCCTCAAGCCGCGGATCCTGCTCATGGACGAGCCCTTCTCGGCGCTCGACGAGCCGACCCGCCTCGAGATGCAGCACCTGCTCGTCGACCTGTGGCACGAGGTCCGCGCCACGGTGTTCATGGTCACCCACTCCATCGCCGAGGCGGTGTACCTCGGCGACCGGGTATGGATCTTCCGCGGCTCGCCGGGCCGCATCGCCCTCGAGATCACCGACACGCTCCCCCCCGCCGCCGGGGTGGACCCGGAGACGGTGATGACACGACCCGACTTCATGAAGGCCATCGCCGCGGTCACCGCGCAGTTCCAGAAGATCTCCGACGAGTCCGAAGCGCCGGGGACCGGGGCATGACCGACCCGAAGGCCCCCTCGGACGAGCTGACCTACTGGGACTTCGTGAAGGAGGCGATCAACGTCCGCCCGAAGCTCAAGGCGCTCGGCAGCCTGCCCCTGAATTGGATGGCCCTGGCCGGCGTGGGCACCCTGGGCCTGCTCAACCCCGGGTTCTGGTTCGTCGGCGCGGGCCTGGAGCTCGGGTTCGTCGTGCTGATGGCACAGAACCCCCGCTTTCGCAACTACGTGCACGGGCGACGGATCCAGGCGGCCAAGCAGGCGAGCGCCGCGCAGTGGCGACAGCGCCAGCAGGAGCTGCTCGCCCGGCTCAGCCCCGAGAGCCAGGAGCGCTTCCAGGCCTTCGTGGGCCGCATCGAGCAGGCCATGGGCGACCGCGCCGAGGACGACCTGAGC
>Ga0114931_10001768_pt1 | contig 27419 bp, 23 predicted proteins | sample 2SBtaG_FD_89579 | JGI IMG/M metagenome (GOLD analysis project Ga0114931, IMG submission 89579) | Deep subsurface microbial communities from Kolumbo volcano to uncover new lineages of life (NeLLi) - 2SBTROV14_V59a metaG | ecosystem: Environmental > Aquatic > Marine > Volcanic | place: Kolumbo... | reverse complement strand
TGAGTCGCCCGGCGCACCTCTTTTGCGATCGCAACGCGCTCCGTGCCGTTCCACCACGAGCCTGCATGCGCCAGCTTGCGCCAGAAGTCTCTATACGCGGCTGCAAGATCCTCGCGTATCGGGAATGGCGAGCTGGGAAATGTGAAAGCTTGCATTGCTGATCATCCGACGGGTCACTGTGCGAGGATACTTCTTGTCACGACTTTCTGTCTACAGATACCTTGAGTATCTATTGCAGGCAGCCGCCTGTGGGGAAGGATGGCGGAAGAGGTAGGAGTCGAACCCACCAGGCACATTCTATGCACCTCACTGGTTTTGAAGACCAGGCGCCCCACCGGGGACATCGCTCTTCCGGGGTGTTCGCTAGGCAGGAAATTGTTCCTCCGGCAGCTCCCTGTTCAGGATGATACGAGCGTTTCCGACACGACGGCTAAAGCCGATGGCGTCGAAATACTCGAGGACGTCGATTATGACATTGCGACCGCATCCGAAGTGGTCGCGAAATTCGATTACGGTAAGTGTAGGTTTGTCCCGCGTGAGTTCCAAGGCCGCCTGCGCAAATTCCCTCAGTAGCGAGGTTTCTGCATAGCGCTTTGCATTGATTTTGACTACCCGCTGATCACGTTGTGCACGGACCAGTCCGGTATTCAGCGCGGCCTTGCCGATACCGCAGTCCTGTTCAAGTTGATCCAGGCTGGGAATTCGCTTGCCATGTTTTCGCAGGCACGCCGAAATGGCCAGCCAGTCATGATCATCCGGCTTTGAAACTCTTGCCTGATGCCCTTTGACCGCAAGCAAACCGTTCGTCAACAGGAGGTCGCCGGATCGCATCAAATTCGCGATGGCTGCCGGAAACAGGCGCTGCTCACCGGTCGGCAGCGCCGCGCGCATCAGTTTCAGTGGAGTCACCCCCGGCTCGGCCGTATTGCTGCGATGCTGCTCGCGAAGCGCGTCCAAAACCATTTTTTGCAAGTCGGTCCACTGTGATTGGGCCAGCCAGAGTTCTCCGTCGGCGGTGTCGATTCTCGCAATCCCGGCCAGTCCGTCGCCAGGCCTGTCCTCCGAGTCGACATTCCAGGATTTTAACAATGCGTCATAGTCCAACCGGACGTCTGGGTCATCCAGTGCGGCACGAATGGCGCTCTCGATGTCACCGTGTTCCATCGCGGCGAGGAAGGAGAGCCGCATCGTCGATGACTTGCGGTACTTCAATCCTTGTGGATCGAGTACGCTGCCGCCGCCAAGCGTCGCAGTTTCTCCATGGTCGCGCAGCAGAAATTTGTCTCCATGACAGCAGAGTATTGGACGGTCGGTGACAAGCTGGGCGAGCGCAGTCTCTCCCGGGTGAATGCGCGAAGCAGACGAGCCTTCGCGCTGTAGCAGCATCAGCCTGGCCTCGAGATGCTTGGCGCCTATGTGCAGTTTAACCTCTGACAAGTGCTTCAACGGGAAAGCCGCGTCCGGCAACAAGCGGATTCGCGCATCGAATCTCGAAGTCGCGTCGATACAGGCCTCGCTTGCCACCCAGTCGCCGCGTTCGATATCGTCCCTGTGAACGTCGCCGGTAACATTCAGGGCGCAGCGCTCGCCTGCCTTGCCGAGTGCCGCCGGCGCATCCTGAATGTGAATGCCACGCACGCGCAGGACTTTGCGTTGCGGCTGCAGCACGAGCGTTTCGCCACTTGCTATGGTGCCTGATGCGATTGTGCCGGTGAGGATCAAGCCGCGGCCCTGCAGGTTAAATGCACGGTCCACAGACATTCTGAAATGGCCGGTCGTCGCGCGAGCAGTCCAAAGGCGTGCCTGCCGCTCGAGTTCTGTACGGAGTTCATCGATGCCTGCACCCGTGGTATTGGACACTTTATATACGGGTGTGTTTTCAGGCAGTAGTGCAGAGGCCTCCTTGCATACCCGTTCGACCCTCCGCGCGTCCACCCGGTCGCACTTGGAGACGACCAGCAGGTAGTTTCCGACGCCGAGCAAGTTCATGACTTGCAGGTGTTCCCGGGTTTGGGGCATGGGACCGTCGTCGGCCGCAACGACCAGCATCCCGAGATCGATGCCGCTGATTCCGGAAATCATGTTGTTAATAAATCGGCGATGCCCGGGCACATCGATAAACCCCACAGTAGTTTCGTTGTCAGGTCGCCAGTAGGCATAGCCCAGACTGATGGAAAGTCCACGACGCTGTTCCTCTTCCAGGCGATCTGTCTCTACACCCGTGAGATTTTTCACCAAAGAGGTCTTGCCGTGGTCAACGTGACCTGCTGTAGCGATAATCAAATCCGTAGAGACTCCAATTGGGCAACGAAGCCTTCCTCATCATCGAGGCAACGCAGGTCGAGTAGCAGGCTATTCTTGTGCACGCGCCCGATGACCGGCGCCGGCAACTCGCGAAACGCAGCCGCAAGCGAACGCGTGATGTCTTCACCAGCGATTGCCGAGCATATTGCAATCGCGGTACTTGGAATCGTCTCGGCCGGCAGAGACCCGCTGCCAACCTGGCTGGCTGCATCAACAATCTCAACCGAAAACGACTCACCCAACGCCTTCGCAAGCACCGGTGCAATCCGCTCTGCATGGCTCCGTATATGCTCCTGCGGTCGCGTCAAGAATCTTAGCGTCGGCAACGCCTGCTCGAGTTTGTCCGGGTTGCGATAAAGTTTGAGTACTTCCGTGATTCCCGCCAAAGTCATTTTGTCCAGGCGCAACGCCCGCTTCAGGGGGTTCGCCTTGATACGCTCTACCAAGTCGGCCCTGCCCGCGATCAAACCGCTTTGCGGCCCGCCGAGCAGTTTGTCTCCGCTGAAGGTAATGATGTCTGCGCCCAGGGAAAGCACATGCCCGGCGGTGGGCTCCTGAGGCAAGCCGAAGCGGCTGAGGTCCACCAGGCTGCCGCTACCGAGGTCCATGACAAAGGGCAGTTGGTACTCGGCGCCCAGGTTCGCCAGCTCGGAAACTGACACGTCTTTCGTAAAACCTTCAATTTTGTAGTTACTGGTGTGCACTTTCATCAACAGTGCCGTTTGATTATTGATGGCGGCACGGAAATCCTCGAGATGAGTTCTGTTTGTCGCACCAACTTCAACCAGCGTGCAATTGGCTCGCTGCATGACTTCGGGTATGCGGAAGGAAGCGCCTATTTCAACCAGTTCCCCACGCGAAACGGGGACTTCCCGGTTCATTGCCAGGGTGTTGAGCACCAGCAGTACTGCCGCAGCGTTATTGTTGACAAAGGTGGCGGCTTCGGCGCCCGTTAACTCGCACAACAGGTTTTCTACGTGTGTTTCCCGATCGCCGCGTTTACCGCTATCCAGGTCGAATTCAAGATTACTGTAGTCAGCCGCTACAGACTTTATGGCCTCGATGGCCTCCGTGGGAAGAATCGCACGTCCGAGATTGGTGTGCAGCACGGTGCCGGTGAGATTGAACACTCGTCGTGGTTGTGGGGTCGCATGATTCTGTAATACCTGCCGCACAGCCTGCTTGATCGAGTCCTCGTCCGTACCCGGAGAATGACCAGCGGCGATCTGTTCGCGCCGGTCTTGAATGACTTCCCGCAGTGCCGCGGTAACCGCATGGTGACCATACGCATCCAGCGCGTCGTCAAACCCGAGCAACAGCCGGTCAACCGATGGCAACATGCGGAGCTTGTCTCTATGCGGTGTGCGTTTGCTGTCCACAATCAATATCTGCTACGTACCGGATGGTTATTATGGTTGCGAAGCCAACTGCCGCGCAGCACCATCGTACCATCCAAACGCCACACCGGGTCGCGAGCAGGCGCCGGTGGTGTCCCTCCAAAATGGCACAGGGAGCCGATTCGGTGTATGTTGATGCGATGCTCATGCCCCGTCAGAATTCTCCGGGTAAGCGGATCAATGCCGGCCTTCTTATTGGCCTGCTACTATATCTCGGATCGAACACGGCTTTTTCACAAGCGCAGCCGCCGCTCATGGAACAGTTCGAGGCCCATGCGCCGAAGGTTGGCGAACCACTCCCTGACATTACTATCTACGATGACCTGGGCAGTCCGGTCAACATTCGCGAGTTGGCAAAGGAAAACTACAAGGTTCTGGTGCTCGGCTGCCTGACCTGACCCCCTTTCCTCCGCAACGTCCCAGGTCTGGAGACGGTGAAGCTGGACTACCAGCCTAAAGGTGTGGAGTTTTTCTATATCTACAAGCCGCTGGCTCATCCGGAGTATGACAATTACGTCAGTCCGTTCACCATCCAGGAACGATTGATGCACATCATGGAGGCGAAACGCCGCCTGGGCTCCAGCATTACCTGGTTGTCAGACACCATGGACAACGACTATCACGAGGCCATGGGTCAAACGCCGAACAGCGAACTGCTCGTGGATCCCGATGGGGTCGTCGTAGCAAGACGGGCCTGGAGCAACCCCGCGGCATTAAGAAAAGATCTGGAACGTCTTGTAGGACCGGTCGACAATCCGACCAAAGTATCTGACCTGGAATTACCGCAACAACCGCCGATACCGACTGTCGCCAAGGGTATCGTGGCGCGAGTGCAGCGACCTGAGGGTATGCTGCCCATGGTGATTGAACCGGTGCTCGAAACCAGCCGCACCCCTTTTTACGCCAAGCTGCGTGCAGAGGGAACGAGGGATCTGTACCGGACCGGCAAAGGGACGATGTACCTCGGTTTTCACCTCGATCCTCTGTACCGCGTCCATTGGAACAACGAGGCGCCCGCGATGCAGTACGAAATCACCGCAGCAGAGGGAGTAAGCATTTCACCTGCCAGGGGGACCGGCGCACACCCGGAAGAGAAGGCCGATGCCGATCCTCGCGAATTCCTGCTGGAAGTGGATGGCGGCAAACCGGGGCAGAATTTCGATCTGTCGGTGAAATATTATGCCTGTGATGATGCACTGACATTTTGTATTCCGGTAAAACAGGAATACCGGGTGGCTCTGTCCCGTGATACGAGCCATGGCTGGAGTATGACCACCAATCCCGATGGCACGATAAACCAGGGGCGCCCACCGCCTCGCGATTAAAATGGTGGAGGACTTTTCGGCCGGCTTGTGGCCACATGCAGAGGATGGCTCAGTACCTTTTCAGGAAGCGTCCTGCTCTGTGCATACAGTCGATCGTAAACTCCCGCATTAGTCACGGACGGGCGCGAATGCTAGTATCCACCGCATGCGAGTTGCCATTCGTACAACGATGTTCGCCGCCTACCTGTTCATGGTCTTTGGCACAACAGTGACAGCGCAAACCAGGACAGCGATCGATGTATCGGCCCTGGGCCCACAGGTCGGCGATCGCGTACCCGATTTCAGCCTGCCCGATCAAAACGGCCAGCTGCAAACCCTCGAATCCGTCAGGGGGCCGAACGGCAGCTTGATTTTGTTTTTCCGTTCGGCCGACTGGTGACCCTACTGTAAAGCGCAACTCGTGGAGTTGCAGGACCGCCTCGAAGAACTGACCCGTTCCGGCATCGGCGTCGCAGCAATCAGCTACGACTCACCGGCAATTCTTGCCGATTTCGCCGAAAGTCGCGGCATCACCTACCCACTGTTATCCGATGACAACTCCGCGGTCATTACCGCGTTCGGCATTCTCAATACCGTGGCGGCGGAAGGGATGGGTCCCCGCAAGGATGACCCTGACATTATTGCCCTGGTGAAGAAATACGTGGCTGTCTCCGGCAGCTTTGCGGGTGCCATCGGAACGCCGTTCCCGGGCACCTTCATGCTCGATACCGACGGTCGCGTTAAAGCACGATTCTTTGAGGAGTTCTACCGCGAAAGAAACACGACAGCGAACGTGATGCTGCAACTCGGTATCGGCTCGTCTTCCGTCGCCGCAATTAGGGGATCGAGCACTCAGCTCGATTTCACTGCCCACGCAAGCAATTCCAGCGTCTCGGCCGGCTCCCGATTTTCCATTGCTGTCGATGTAGAACCGCGGCCCGGCATGCACGTGTATGCACCGGGCGCCGAGGCAATGGGCTACCGTGTCATCGGTCTTACCCTGGACCCCGGTTCCACGTTTCGCTATGAGCCGGTGGAATATTCGGCATCGGAAATCTATTATTTCGAACCGCTCGATGAACATGTGCCGGTGTACAGGCATCCATTCACTTTGTTGCAGGAGGTCGTTGTCGAGGCATCGAGTGAAGCTCAGGCAGCACTCGACGGGCTCGATACACTGACACTGACAGGCACGTTCAACTACCAGGCCTGTGACGACAAAATTTGCTACCCCCCGGCCGCCGTACCGCTTTCTTTTACGCTCGATCTTGTAGATGCTGATACACCGCAGGCAAGTAAATAGACGCCTGAAATCCATTATCCGCAACGCGGATTGACCTCCGACCGGCATACCAATCCGGGCCTGGATGTCCCGTAAAAGGACAGGAAATTCTATCGCGTTGGTGAGGCCCCCCTTGCGAGGGCTATTTTCATATTGAGCACGTTGCCGCTGAGCCATCTCATCAAACTGTGCAACTTGGAGTTGTTGCGTGATGCGCAACACGCCATACTTTCCCAGTGATCAAATCGTTCTAGCATAAAGGCCCAAGGAAATATTTTTCGGCTGGAAGCAAGACAGGGATTCAGACCAAACACGCTGCTCGAATTCGATTGCAGTTAGCGACCCTCGACACCGCCCACGACATTGAGGATATGGATGTTCCAGGATATCGGCTCCACTCCGTCAAGGGGCGGGCGAAAAATCGATGGTCAATATGGGTCAGCGGCAATTGGCGGCTGACCTTCGAATTCAGGACGGAAATGCGTTCGTTTTGGCTTACGAGGACTATCACTGATGGCTATGCATAAGCCCCCGCACCCGGGCGAATTTATCCGGGAGACATATATCGAGCCGTTCGACATTAGTATCAGGTCGTTGGCTGCAAATCTGGGCGTCGCTGCTTCTACCTTGGCGCGAGTCGTCTCCCAGCGTAGCGCGGTAAGTCCTGGGATGGCGTTGCGCCTTTCCAGGGCGATTGGCCGCTCTCCTGAGAGTTGGTTAGCCATGCAGGACAATTATGATCTCTGGCGGGCCAGGGATTCTACAAATCTCTCTCAGGTTCGGAAACTTGAATTTGAGGCGATCGCGTAACGGCGGACTTGCAGTGCGTCGCGTTGGCACGGCAACTGGTGACTAGCGAATTTCAGGCGACTTCAGCTACACTTTTCTCAATACTGCAGGAACAGAGCAAATGAGGCCCCGCTACCAGTAGCTGGCTATTCATATGCACCCGATCGGAAAGCCTCGTTTCGGCGAGGCTTTTTGCGTTCAGGGGACTTGATCCCTCGCCTGTTCCGACGTGCAGGCTGATTGCCGGACATCATTGCCAGTATGACCTATCATGGGTTGGGGCTTGGCAGCCACGGAGTTTCCGGCAAGCGTCTGCGCGAACTCAGAGACTGCTGCAGCGCACGGCTTAGCATGGATTCCGCGAGGATGGCCACAACAATAAGAAGCAACGCCAGTGGAGAACGAATACATACACGTTGAACGCGACGATCGCTCGCTGACCGTCAGCCTGAAAGGCGATTGGGTGTTGGGCAACGTGCCGGATCTCGAAGCTGCGCTGGCTGACGTGGACACCGGCGGTGCCACCGCGGTGACTTTTCAGTGCGGCGGGCTACAGGATATCGATATCTCTGGCGCATGGGTACTGTTCCGCAGGTCCCGGGAATTTGAATCCCAAGGGCAGACCACTGACTTCAACGGGTTTAAAGCGGCTCACTTCAGTTTCCTCAAGAGCATCATGGACGTGAATCAGCCACCGACGGTGAGGCTGATTAATGCCATGACGGCCTTGCCCGAAGATGCGGACACCTCACGTGCCATCAAGGTCGCCGATATCGTCGTCATCGACGATGGGCGAGGTGAAAACATACTGAGCCTGAGTGGTCGTGACGCGGAAATGTTCGAGATCACCGGCACCGAGCTTCGCCTTATTGCCGGCACCAGACTGGATTTTGAGACGAAGCCTGGCTTGGACGTCACGGTCGAGGTCGACGACATCGCCATCGGTTCCAAGCCGGACGATGCGGCGCCACTGTTGATCTCGATCACCGATGTAAACGAGCCGCCAACCGTCAATCTTGCCAATACAATTAAAAGCATCCGTGAAGATACCAACACATCCGGCGGTATCAAGGTCGCCGATATTGTGATAATCGACGACGCTCTGGGTACCAACAATTTGATGCTGTCTGGAGCTGATGCGGCGCTGTTTGAGCTCGTCGGCCCCGAACTCTGGCTGGTCGCTGGCGCCACGCTGGATTTCGCAAGCAACCCGCAACTGAATGTCACGGTGGAAGTCGCTGACGCCAGCTTGGGCGAGCGCGCGAATGACACGGTGGCTCTTGCAATCGACGTGATCGAGGTCGGCGGTTCCGGGGAGTCCAAAGACGGCGGACAGATACCCCTGGTCGACGAGCAACGCATTCGACACGGCCTGGAATCGTTGGGCAGAGCCGCCAAGTCGGGACTGCAGGATATCGGTTTTATAGCCACGACGGTCCTGCAAGGCATTACCAGACCATCCGCGCTCGCCTTCCACGAAACGGTACGGCAGGTCTATCAGACCGGAGTGCAGGCGATTCCCATTGTTTGTCTCATCAGTTTTCTCATGGGCGTGGTCATCGCATACCAGGGAGCGACGCAACTGGCTAAATTCGGTGCTGACGTATTCGTCGCCGACCTGGTCACCATCTCCATCCTGAGGGAAATGGGCGTCATCATGACGGCCATCATGGTGGCCGGGCGTTCGGGCAGCGCGTTTGCTGCTGCACTGGGCGTTATGAAGCTCAACGAGGAACTGGATGCACTGCGTGTCATGGGGCTCAACCCGAACCAGGTACTGGTGGCGCCGCGCGTTTTGGGCCTGATTGTCGCTCTTCCGCTGTTGACCGGATTCGCCAACCTGTCGGGGCTGGCCGGCGGCCTGTTTCTCACTACTGCCGTATTGGATATTTCCACGGCTCAGTTTATTGACCGGGCGACAGCCAGTGCCGACCTGACAACCCTGTTCGTCGGCCTGGTCAAGGCGCCGGTTTTTGCATTCCTGATCGGCGCTGTCGGCACGCTGCGCGGACTGCAGGTAGACTCCTCGGCGGAGCAACTCGGACGTCTGACCACGACAGCGGTGGTCCAGGCCATCACGCTGATTATTGCCGCGGATGCCGTGTTTACTTTTGTTTTTGTCCGTCTGGGGATCTAGCAGCCTGTTGAAAAAGTATTTGGAGGCTCAGTTAAATGCTAAGAATTGCGATCGAGGCGTGTCTCGCCGTACAGGTTGGGCACCTTTACAAGAGGCGCAACGCAGAGCGCAGATCTGCGCATTTAACCCGCAGGGCACACCAGAGAAGAGCTTCTGCTTTGTTGCACGCTTTGCGAAGGGTCCCGCCCTGCGCGGCATCGCGCGCCGCGCCGAAGCCCTTCTCTGAGCGCGCTGAGTCCCCAAATACTTTTTCAACAGGCTGCTAAATGGAACCGATAGTCTCAATCCGTAACCTGGTAAACGCATTCGGCAAGCACCGTGTGCACGATCAACTGTGTCTGGATGTCATGTCAGGGGAAATTCTTGGGCTTGTCGGCGGCTCAGGCACCGGTAAATCGGTGCTCATGCGCAGCATGCTCGGCCTGCGTAAACCTCGAGCCGGGGAAATACGTGTGCTTGGACGCGACGTTTACGCAACCGGCCCCGGTTTGCAGCAGCGCTGGGGGGTATTGTTTCAGAACGGTGCCCTGATTTCCGCTTTGACGGTACGACAGAACGTGGAGTTACCCATCGCCTTGCATTCAGATATGCCGGCCGCGACGCGCCGCGAACTTGCACAATTGAAAGTCCGGATGACGGGTCTGCCCCTTAGCGCGTTGGACAAATACCCGTCCGAGCTCTCGGGAGGAATGATCAAACGCGCCGGACTGGCGCGAGCTCTGGCGCTGGAGCCCGACATACTGTTCCTGGACGAACCGACCGCGGGCCTCGATCCGTTGGGTGCCACGAAGTTCGATAACCTGGTTACCTACCTGCAATCCAGCCTGAATCTCACGATAGTCATGATTACTCACGACATGGACAGCCTGTTCAACATTTGTGATCGAGTGGCAGTGTTGGTCGACAAAAAGGTCGTGGTCGGCAGTCTGGATGAGATTGTGCAGTCGCCGCATCCCTGGATTCAGAGTTACTTTAATGATCCGCGTGCCGTACGGGCACGACAGCAGGAGAATAAAAATGTACGAGCGAACTAACGACCTGGCAGTGGGCATATTTATTCTAATTGGCACCTTCGCCCTGGTGGCCGTCGGGTTCTCGATTGGTGGCATCAGCCAGACCGTTCCTATGTCGCGTTATACCATCATCTTCGAGCGGGACGTGAATGGTCTCGGCGAAGGCAGTCCGGTGCGTTACATGGGCGTCGATGTGGGCGAGGTCACTTCGATCCAGTTATTCCGTGCGGGTTACACGGCGATAGCGGTTGGCATCGAGGTCGCCACCTCGACGCCCGTCGATAATGGTACCTATGCCAGCCTGGGCTATCAGGGAATCACTGGTGTTGCCTTCATCAATCTTGCCGGGGAACCGGGCAAGCAAGGGCAGCTTGCGGCAGCGACCGGTCAGGATTACCCGGTCATACGCACGCGGGACGTTGGCATTGCTGCCCTTTTGAATGCCGGTCCGGAAGTGGTGGCACAGGTAAATAACATATTGAATGACGCTGGTATGCTCCTAAGCGATAAAAACCTTAGCGCCGCTGCGCAGATTCTGGAGAATCTCAATCAGCTCACCGGCGCGCTGGCGGAGCAACGGCGAGAACTGGCAGTTCTGCCCGTCCGCATGAACGAGTCGCTGGACAAGTTTCAAATTACACTGGATCTTGCGGCCGAGTTTACCGAAGAAGCCAAGCCGGAGTTGCTGGTTGCCACGCAAAACCTGAGGCAGACCACGGACAAACTGGTCAATGTCACCGGAAGGGTGGAGCATTGGCTTGTAGAGAACGATGCAGCCATTGACAGCTTTCTCGCCGGTGGCGTCGGCGAAACGGCGGCGCTGATAACAGATACTCGCGAAGCGATGCGCGAACTGGAAAAACTTGGCGCTGAATTGCGGAATAACCCATCCCGGGTTATCTACAAACCGAAACTCGAGCCGGTGGCGGTTGCAGAATGAAAAAGCGCCTTTGTTTGCCCCTGTGGATGTTCCTGGCGGTAACGCTGAGCGGCTGTGGCGGCATGCTGACCTCGGACGAGCCGCCCGAGCACGTGTATTGGCTGGAGGCGGCCACTTTACGGTTGGGTGAAGTGCCGACGGAAGGCTTACCCAAACTGTTGCTTGTGGTGGAGACGATACCCGGTCTGGACACGGATAGAATTCTGGTGAAAGGGCCCGGCGCGCGCATGAATTACTATGCCGGGGCACGATGGCCCGATCACCTGCCCGAAGTTGTGACCGCAACAGTGCGTCTGTCCCTTGAAAGTAGCGGTCGTTTCAGTCGTGTCAGCAGCCGGTCTCAAATCAAGGGCGACGAATGGTTGCTGGAACTGGAATTGCGCGAATTTTTCGCCGTAGCCATCACGGCGGATAGTCCGCCACAGGTACACGTGCAACTCGTGGGTCACCTGAATTGCGGCTTTGGTGACACTGCAATCAGTGCCAAGGCAGCGGAGCCTGCAGAAGAGAACAAACTCTCCAAAATCGTTGCCGCCTTTCAGAGCGCAACGAACAACACACTGATCAGTATGGGCGAACAACTGGAAACCAGCTGTTTCCTGGAAAAGGCTCAGTCTGATAGCCACGTAAGGAGAGATTGAATGCAGCCTGCAGCGGCTGGTCACAACCACTATCGACTGCATAGAGGAGCGTGATCCAAGCCAGGACGCGACCGGTGCAATCCTGCAAACACCGGGGTCTCGACGCCCGATTTAGAGAAGCAGACATTAATCCGCAGAAAGAAACCCCGCCGGAGCGGGGTTTCGTGGAACGAATCGCCGGCCAAATGTAGCCGATGGCCGACATCAGGCTGGTTGCTGCTGCCGGTTACGGCATCGCTGGTCTCGGGAAAACGATGGCCTGTGCATCGAAGCAGCCCGACGGGCTCGCAGCGTTCACGCAATCACCAGCGACTGTTGAGAGTTGTTCGATGTTCCCGGAAAACGGCCCATGACATCTGATGACAACGTGTATTTCCGCGCTAGCAGCGTTCTGCAGGCCCGGACCGAACAGCTGTCGTCCGTTTCCGCTGGACGGATTCGTATGCATGAATCCGCTGGGGAGAAATGCACCGAACGTTGCCTCACCATTGGCGTCGGCAACCCGTCCAGTTGCATTCATTACCGAGGCTTCGACCTCGGCTGTAGCAAAGTCTGCCTCACTGTAGCCAGCGGGGTCACAAGCATCCGGATTGTTGAAAATAATCCACCAGACTGTGTAGGCACTACCCGCGTCCAAAAGCGTGGAATTTGCTGTTAATCTCACGCCCGCGGCAGTCCTGGTCAATTCCGCGGCACCTACCACATCACCTGCAGCCGGTGTTTCGTCGGGCATCATGAAAGTGAATATATCTGCTGTCGAGGTATCTCCTGCTGCCGCGTTCACTGCCGCCGCTACCACATCAAAGTTTTCATTCACTTCAGCGGCTACCGCCGGTGTGCCGGAGGTAAATACATTTGGCATGGTCAGATCCTGTGCGCTGGCACTGTCGCTGAACAGGTTGGCACCCAGGGCCATGATAAGACTCGAAATAACGAGCAGTAAATTTCTGTTTTGCAAGTTAGTCATTACCTTGACTCCGTTAGTTTATTCATCTTATTGAGTCGCTGCTCAAGCAGCGGCTCAGTGACAGGTTATTGCCAGGTAGCTTCATCCCAGTTGGTCTGATCCCAGGACAATGCGGCGGGTGGCGGTGGTGGAGGTTGCTGGATAACTGAATTGTTACCGTCACTGCAGCCCCCCAGAAGCGCAACGAATGCCAGGGCGACCATAGCGGTGCAATTTATACGTTTCATGCTTTTCTTCCCCGTATATAGACGCAGGAACAACAACATAGCGATCTTCAGCGCACCGCGTAACGAAAAAACGCCGCAAAAACTGCTATAAAGGGACGAAATCGCAATGCCAACGCGTTAGAAAGAGAAAATCGCCGGCAAGATGTCCACATTAACGAACACTCACCGCACCTATACTTTCGGCCGATTTTCACTCGACACTGATCGAGGTGTGTTGATTGCAGGCGGGCAAGACATCAAGTTGCGTCCCAAATCGTTCCAGATGCTTCAATACCTGATCGAACGGCACGGGCACCTCGTATCGAAGGACCACATTCTCGACGCCATTTGGGGCTCGACGGTTGTCACCGACGATTCTGTGACCCAATGTCTGGTCGATATCCGGCGGGCGCTCGACGATCGGTCACAGGAAATGATCCGGACGATTCCTCGCCGCGGATATATATTCGAAACACCGGTCACATTCAATGACGGAACGACAAGCCCGTTACCTGTACAGACTCGTTCCCGCCTCGTATCGGGTTGGCCCGGGTGGCGAATCGCTGCGGCATTTCTTCTGCTTTTCGGTGGCGCCGTCGTCTTGTGGAATCTGGCAGCGCGCGTTGTCGATGAGCCTGTCGAGTCCGACACCCGGCCTCAGCTTGCATCGTACTCCGTTGCTGTACTGCCTTTTCTGGACCTGAGCCCCGACCGTAATCTTGCTTACTTCGCCGAGGGAATTTCCGAGGAGATTCTGAATCTGCTGACGAAGGTCAAAGACTTGCGTGTGATTGCAAGGACTTCCTCCTTTTCCTTTAAGGAGCACACGCCGGACATCGCAACGATCAAAGCGAAACTGGCTGTTTCTCATGTGTTGGAGGGCAGTGTCCGACAGTCGGAGGATACCATTCGCATTACGGTGCAACTTGTCGACGCCACGAGTAGTGAGCACATTTGGTCGGAGACTTACGATCGCGAAATGAGTGATGTATTCGCAATCCAGGACGAAATAGCGGCCGAGGTATTGAAGCGACTCGCGACTTCTCTAAGCATTGAACTTCCGAAAGTGCGGGCAACAAACGCAGAGGCATTTCGCCTGTATCTGCAGGCAGTGCATATAATCGATCAACTGGATTTCAGCAAGAATGCCGAGGCCGAGTCGATTATGCGACAGGCATTGGAACTGGACCCGAATTTTGCACCGGCGTGGCGCGAGCTGGGCCGGATTCTGTGGCGGCAAATCGGTGATGGACCTAATATCGAGGAGGATATCGCGCAGACGTGGGTAACGTTGCAGAAAGCGCTGGACATTGAACCCAACGATGCAGCGACACTGGCCTACATGGGGTGGCACGTTGTTGACTTCGGCGGAGATATTTCCGGCGGCGCGCGTATGCTCGAGCGAGCACTGTCCTATGAACCGTCCAACGAAAATGTCTTGCGAACGGCGACGCTGTTTGCACATGCGTTCGGTCAGTCGGACGATGCGGTCCGGTTAGGGGAATTCAGCGTTTCGAGAAACCCACTCTGCTATCCTTGCTATGTTCAGCTTGCCACGGCGTACCAGAATGCAGGCCGCCTGGATGACGCAGAAAGTACCTTGCGCAAGATGCAGTCCTTATTCGATCGTGATAATGGTCGACTCGGTATGGTTAAGCTCCTCAAAGCCCAGCCGGAGCAAGCGCTCGCGGTGTATTCCGAAGAGCAGTCAGAAGACCTGCGTCTGTTCGGTAAAACGCTGGCGCTACACAGTCTCGGCAGGTTGCAAGGATCGGCGAATGCGTTGACGCGGTATCTTGAAATCGCGGCGAATGAGTCATACTGGCGCATCGTGCAAGCGTATGCGTGGACTGAGCAACCTGATGCAGCATTCGCGACTATTGATAAAGCCGCGAGGCAAAGCCAATTGTATGTCGACGGACGTATTGTCCGCTGGAATTTGCAGGCCGTCGCTCAAGCTGCCAGGCATCCGGTGTTTCGACGGTTACATGACGATCCACGCTGGGATGTATTCCTGGACAGGTATGGTATTTCGGCAGAAAAGATCGCCGCAGTAAATTTTTCCGTGGATCTCCCAGACTGGAATTGAGTTGGCCTGGACCTGTTATTCCGCCTGGCAACACGGCGAGATTGTCACCATCAATGATCTTGGCACCGTTTGGCAAGAGAATCTCTTGGCCGATTTGAATCTACACAGTCCGCATTCGCCTATGCGAAAACGGTATCGGGCTGTTCGTCAAATGACTAGCAGTTTGTTGAAAAAGCCATCCATGGCTTTATCAACATAGCCATTCGAAAAACGCGGTTTTCGAATGGCTCCCATTTTCAATGGCTTACAGCCATTGAAAATACCGGCACATCCCTGTGCCGCACGCAGCCAGTAGAAAAACAGAGTTTTTCAACAGACTGCCAGCGTCTCATGATTGTACCTATCCGCCGCAGCGCGCCAATAGCATCAACAAAATCACGCCGATAATCGAACCAACGTAAACCTTCATCGACACCGTTTTTCCTTCCATGCTGGCCAGCGCGTCAGCCGCGCCTTTCCTGACGCCTGCAAGTGGGTCAGGTCCTTTGGTAAAGGTTGGTCCACTTTGTGTGCGATCCCGTTCGCGCTGCTCCTGGGCAGGATCAACTGCCGCAGTTTCACTTGCAGGCGTTTCCGTCGTATCATCATTATTCTCTTCGTTCTCGTCGCTCACGCGATACTCTCCTGTTGTTCCGGGGAGGCGCCGGCCTGTTGCCATCGGGTCCTATTCTGGCACACACGGTCGTTCACGGGACTGAATTTTGGCACGGGGGGAGGCCGCCTCGGCATTCGGGGAAACACAAAATGGGGTCAGAGCCCTTTTTCGGGGTCAGGTCCCGAAAAGGGCTCTGACCCCATCTTGTGCGAGGCAGACTTCGAGCCTGATTTTGAGGGGGGATCGACATCATGAATATATCTGTTCGGCGAACGCAGCGTTGCCTGGCGCTTTTGCTGGTGCTCCTGGCTAGCCTTGTGACAACTGAGGTCCTGGCTCAGGTGCGGATTCTGCAGACCAACTCCAGGGACTCCAGGGTCCAGCTAATCGATCCGGAAACGAACAAGATCGTCGGTGAGATCGGCAACATCCCCGTGAATCATGGTGTGGCCGCCGCCCCGGACGGTCGTCGGATCTATGTGAGCGGCGAAGCTGAAACCGCATTGAAGGTCATCGATGCCCGGACGCTCGAAATGATCAAGAGTATCGCTCTGTCGGCGCGGCCGAACAACATCTCCATCACACCGGACGGGAGCAAGGTCTATGTTGCTATCAACACGCCGCCGGGAGCCATAGATGTCATCGATACGGCGACACTCGAGAACGTCAAGACCATCGACGTACCCGGGGGGATCCACAACATTTACGTTACACCCGATGGCAAGAACGTCGTCGCCGGTTCCATTGCAGGTCGCCGATTAACCGTTCTGGACACATCCACCGATGAGGAAGTCTGGGCCTGGGAGGGCGAAGCGATTCGGCCGCTTGCGATTAGCGCCAAGACCGACGGTTCCACAGACAAGCTCTTTATCCAGGTGTCGGGCTACCACGGGTTTGTCGTTTTGGATTGGGGCACGCACAAAGAAGTCGCCCGTATCACGCTGCCCGAAGTGCCTCCCGCAGAGCGATACGACAGTACCTACAACGGGGCACCGGCGCATGGCATCGGGGTTTCACCGGACGGCAAGACTGTTTGGTCGACAAGCCGAATGAACAGTCGAGTGTACGTATACTCGCTGCCGGACCTGACGTTGTCGGGCGGTGTCCCGACCGGAACCGATCCGGACTGGATCACGTTCACGCCGGACAGCAGGTTTGCTTACGTGGCCAATGCCGTATCGAACACCGTTTCGGTCATCGACATGGAGACGTTGGAGGCGGTAACGCAAATCCCGGTTGGCGAGGGGCCGAAGCGAAACGGAATTATCAGGCTGCCGGGCTTGCATTAGGGATTTGCCGCGCTGTTTTGCCGAATGCACCAGAGCTGGTCCGCAGCACCGAGGTGCTGGCCGCGAAGCCTCATCGATATGGGATCGCCAATGTGAACTTCGTGAGCGAGGGTAATCGTGGCAGGAGGCCAGCCCTTGTGCTCGGCCTGTTAGTGGCCTGTGCGGACTGCACAACTCGATCGACAGTGCTCGAGCCGCCCAGCGAAGCGGGCGTAGAGCTGCCTGAGGGCCAGGGCCGCACGATACTCATCGCGTCTTGCCTGGACTGCCACGAGTTGGGTGTGCTTGCACTGTTCAAGGGCTATTACACGCGGGACAGCTGGCGGGCGCTCGTGCTGACAATGATAGAAAACGGCGCTGAGGTTGACGGACCCGAGGTCGAAGTGCTCGCTGATTATCTGGAGCAGAACTTCGGACCAGACACGCAATGAAGATTAGCTTCGGCCGGAGGAAACTCGTTAGCCGGTACCGAATGACAGTTCCTGGTCTGTCGTTTTCGTGGTTTCGCGGCGATCTGATCGGCAAAATCGGCAATCCATACCGTACACCTTCGTCCCGATCGCTACCCTGATCACAGCAGACCACATCGGCCTGGAAACAATTATGTAAAGTGGTCTGGCGGGTTGCTTGAGGATGCTGGAATTTCGGGCATGAAATGCAGTTAAGTGGTGTTCCACCATATCCGTGCGTATTTTTCCGTATAGGTATAATGGATTTCACTGGAATAATAGATGAGTGAATAAAGGGCTGACGAAAGTTACTTGCACATTGATATGGAAAAGACGAGAACAGGGGTAATTTGTTTCAATCGGCGCGGCCGACTGCTGGCGGGTGTTTTTCTCGCTCTGCTAACCGGCTGTGCTGCGGCACCGGAAAAAGTCCAACAGACCAATCTGGTCTGGCCACCACCACCCCAGCAGCCGCGCATCGAGTTCGTTCGCACGATCTCCAACGAGTCCGCGGTGAATCGCGACTCTACCTTTAGCGAAAATATTGCCAATTTTCTCGGCGGTAAAAAACCCGAAGCAGGGCAAATATCTTCACCGATGGGTGTGGTTGTTTCCGATGATGGAGAAAGACTCTATGTATCCGATTTTGCCCGCTCGACGGTATTCATATTTGACTTCGCCAAACACGCGTTCCACACGTTAAGCAATATGCACCGACCCGTAGGCCTGGCGCTGGATGGCGATGAAAACCTGTACGTCGCCGAACAGGAGAGCAAAGGGGCCAGTGTCTATGACCGTGACGGCAATCTACTTCGGTTCATTACCGATGCCAGTATTGAGCGTCCTGCCGGGGTCGCGGTGGATCGCAAAAATGGCAAGCTTTATGTCGTCGATACCGGGCACGCAAAATCAAAAGAGCACACCGTCAAGATTTTCGATCTTGACGGCAAGCTGCTCGGCCATCTGGGCGACGGCAGGGGCGGGTATCCGGGCCAGTTCCTCTTTCCTACCTATGTCGCCGTGGATGTGCTCGGCAATGTCTATGTCTCCGATACCCTCAATTCGCGCGTGCAGAAATTTGACGCCGATGGCAACTACCTGATGAGTTTTGGCAGCCGTGGTAATGGCTGGGGTATGTTCGACAAGCCCAAGGGTGTCGCGCTGGACAGTTTCGGCAATGTGTATGTGGCCGACTCCGGCTGGAGCAATGTGCAGATTTTCAACCCCAAGGGTGAGGTCCTGTTGTTTTTCGGCGGGCGTGGGCCCATCCCCGGAATGTTGAAAAATGCCACTGACGTTAGCATCGATTCGCACAACAATATTTTTGTTGGGGACTACATCAATCATCGCGTCGAACAGTACAGGCTGGTGAATACCACCGCAGCTGATAGTTTTTCCCCGACGGCAGGTGAGATCCCTGTCACAACGGAGACAAGCAGCGAGACGGTAATGGTGCCGGCCGAGCGGATAGATGACACACAACCGTCAGGACAGTGACTGCCGGGTATCAGTTTTATACGAAGAAGTGCAATGTATTGGGAGAGATATCATGAAAGGACCTAAGTTAGTTACACTAATCGTAATAGGCGTTTTTTTTGCGCCATTGGCCTGGGGTGGCCCTGGTCTGGTGAATGGACATCATGACTTTACCGCAAACAATACCGGGCCTCATTCTGCGTATACGCCGGGAACTGCACTGGATGCAGATGGAAATCCGATAGCAAATGTCGGTCTGTGCACATACTGCCACACGCCGCATAAGGCCCAGTCGACACAATTACTTTGGAACCACAAACTGTCAGCACAGACATTTTCCTATACGGACGCGACAACCACGGCAGGCACAACGCTGCCATCTTTCGTTGGTACCTGGAACGGTGCTTCCGCAAAGTGTCTGAGCTGTCATGATGGCTCCGTTGCCATTGGTGACGTCGCCGTGTTCATTGAAGAACCACATGATGAGGCTTCGGGAAATAGCCTTGATCCCACCAGAATGACTGCTATCGACGGTGGCAACTTCGTAATAGCAAACTCGACGACCGGTAGCCTGGATGGCAACCATCCGGTGGCGGTTCCCTATCCATTTGGGCAAGCGAGTTCCACTTATAATTCCATTACCACCGGCCCCTCGGCGGCTCTGACCGAATTTGTCGCAGCGCCAACCGGTGTGCGCCTGTACACGGATAATGGTGCTGGCAGTATCAGCAGCGGCGGGACGGCCGGTCAGTCCGGCATCGAGTGTTCCTCCTGCCACGATCCGCACGATGTCAAGTCGGTGGCAGACCTCTTCCTGCTTGGAAATCTTGACGGTTCTGACCCCAGTTACCTGTGCCTTAAATGCCACATTAAGTAGGCCGGGGAGTCGGCCATGTGCGTCACAGTCGGGTGGATCTGCCTGGGTCCACCCGAAATGCGTTAAGAGGGGTGATCACTATTGGCGGCAATAACGCGCATGCAATAGCTTTCGAACAGTACCAGGAAGGAAGTTTAATGGTTTCGGCACTGGGGAAACCGGGCTTAGGCTGATCAGGAATTTCGATTGGCAAGAAACGCAGTGGAGGCTTGTTATGCGGCACTATCAGTCAATATGGATTTCGCTCGTGTGTTGCCGGGCTGTTCTGGTTGCAGCCTTGCTGGTGACGCTCGTCCCGGCGTTTGCAGTCGCACAACAAGATGCGTTGCAACAATCTTCGGGGAAGCAGTTATACGACCACGACTGTGCCTTCTGTCACGGTGTCGATGGCCTCGCCGATACGCCGGTGGGGCGCATTTTGGAGCCCCGCCCACGCCGCTTCGCGGATCCGGTCGAGATGGCGCGCGTGACCGATGATCAGATTTACCGTGCGATCAAGGAAGGCGTGCCGGGAACGGCCATGGCTTCCTGGGGTAACACGTTGAGCGAACCCGAGATCGGCAATGTAATGGACTATATTCACGAACTGGCAGTTTCGGCCTCGGGCACAGGCAAACCAATAAGCGAGGAGCAATTGAGCCTCGAAGTCGGTCAGCGTATTTACGACAAAGAGTGTGCATTCTGTCACGGCTTAACCGGTCATGCGGACACCGATGCTGCGAGGGTACTCGTACCTCCACCGCGCGCGTTCGCTGATCCGATTCAAATGGCCAGGGTCGACGATGGTCGCTTGTACGCAGCCATTAAACTGGGGCGACCCGGCACTGCGATGGCAAGCTGGGGCAGCCTGATGACCCCGGTAGAAATCATCGACGTGATGCGTTACATCCGCAGTTTGCAGGAACCATTGCCTGAGGGAGTGACCGTCGAGAGTATCGAGATCACTGTAGGCGGCAACATCTACAAGCGCTACTGCTTGAGTTGTCATGGCGCAAACGGTGATGCCGATACGACGCTCGGGCGGGTACTGGTACCGCGACCCCGCGATTTCACCGATGGTGAAGCGATGGCAAGTCTCAGTGACCAGCAATGATGACCGCTATCTCGCAAGGCAAACCCGGCACGGCCATGGCCCCTTGGGGCGGAATACTCAATACAGACGATATACAGCGTGTCGTACGCTATATTCGCGCCGCTTTCACGGCCAAGCCCTGACGATGCAGTGGCGGCGTTGCGTCAAATTGCTTTTGCTTGTCGTCCTCGTTGCCATAGCAGGACAGGGGACTGGCTGCACGCTGGCAACCCGGCAGAAGATTATGAAAGCCGTGTTCGAGGATGTACCGCCGCCGGGGCAGCGTAAGCCGCCTGAACCCTATGTCGGGCACCCAAGGCGGGAACCCGTGTACGAGCCTCCGCCACCGGTCATGGTTTTGGTGAAACCGTACGAGCCGGTCTTCCAGTATGACTGGAAGACCATGTTGCGGGCGCTGCCAAAGGATGCAGTCGGTGGCATCGATTGGGTAGCAGCGCTGGACGATGGTGCCATCGAACCGCGGACGAGTATCGATCCCGAGCATGCCCCGCAACAGATTGTGCTGCCGTTGGACATACACCTTGAGCCGGAGAATCTACCGTTGTTCAAGGTTACGTTTCCGCATAAACAACATACCGAGTGGCTGGCTTGTAACAATTGCCATCCGAAGGTCTTTACGATGCAGGCAGGCGCAGATCCAATCAGTATGCAAAAGATTTATGCCGGCGAGTACTGCGGAGTATGTCACGGAAAGGTTGCATTCGCGGTACCCACCGGCTGCCCGCGCTGCCACCTGGCACTGGCAGCACCACAATGATGCGCTGCAGGCTAACTGTATTTCTCGCGGTCATCCTGGCCGGTCTGGGCTCATCGGCACAAAGTGACGACGTCCTGGGCGATATCACCATACCCCGAGAGGACGCGACCTCTGCAGGCACGACACCATTGGCAGTTTTCCCTCACTGGAAGCATCGTATGTATTTCAGGTGCAATGTTTGTCACGACACATTGTTCCAGATGCAAGTCGGGGCTGACCATATCACCATGGACGCCGTCCGCGACGGGCAGTTTTGCGCTGTATGCCATGACGGCAAGACGGCATTCGAGGTCGGCTTCGATACCTGTGAACTCTGTCATACCGCTGTGGCCAGTGGCAGTCCCTGAACATGAAATGCTGTCTCCCGAACCCGCTGCGCCAGCCGAAGCTCATGGCTCGGAGCTGTCCTGCAAACATCCTGTGTTTTGTTCTGCTGACACTGCTTTTTGGCCTACTGACGTCGTTTCCGGCAAAAGCCCAGGTTCTTGGCTGGGGCGGACTGGAGGGCAACCTGGATTTAGGCTATGAACACTCACGCCAGGAGACTAAGCAACAGAGTGGTGTGGACAGCGGTTTTACCAGTGATTTTTTCCGTGAGCAACTCAACCTTCGCACCAAGCGGGTGTATCTCATGGATCCCCGGCTGATTCTTGTGAACGTGGATGTCAGCATTGGATTGTTCCAGGATAACAACGATTTCAATGGCGGAAATACTACGCAGAAAGGCCGGCTCCACAACTATGAGCTTGGTACCACGTTCTTTTCGCAAAAGCCCTATTCGCTGAAGTTATATGCCAATCAGACGGAGAGCCGTGTATCACGAAATTTTGGCACCCGTACCAATATCAATACGAGCAGCAAGGGTGCACGTGCCACGCTTAATGAACAAAGCTTTTTGAAAGACATGGGCTTCCCATTTTTCAACACTTCTTTGGAGGTTAGCCAGGTTAAAATCGACGAGAATTCAATCGGCAACGGCCAGGATTTCCGGCGCAACGAACAACACGATGTCCTGCAATATGATGTCTCTAAAGGTTTCGAAACTGCAGATTTCCAGATGCGCTACCGTGTTGAAGACATCCAGGATACACAGCGCACCGATAACGGCTTCACCAACCAGATGGCAAATTTGAATTACGGCCTGGATTTTGGTCCGACACTGAACCGGCGCTGGACATCGATCAATACTTACGTCCGGCGTACTGGCCTCAACAGCAACGATTCGGTTACGGCAAACCAGAATCTGCTCATCCATCATAATGTCAATCTGACAACCAACTACCAATATACGTACAGTCAATTCAAGACTATGCTGGGCCTGTCTAAAATGCATTCGGCAAACATTGCCGTAACGCATCGTTTGTACCGCAACCTGACCTCCGGTCTTAATGTGCAGGGAAATGCTGCGGATCTGCCAGAGGGAACGACGAAAAGCTACGGCGCTGGCCCGACGTTCAATTACCGGCGACAGATATCCAGGAAAGGTCGTTTGCTATTGCGGGTCCGTGGTAATTACCGAATCAACGAGAATGACCTGTCCGCTGATACCGTCCAGACGAATAACGAGTTTCACCAGGTAGCCGCAGAATTTCCGGTGGGAGATCCTGGTTTCCTGCTCGATGAACTGTTCGTAGTGGCGGCGAGTATTATCATCGTAGACCGGCGGGGTGGCAGCCAGCTGCCTACCACCCCGGGTATTGACTACGAGGTGATTGTCGAAGGTGATCGGACGCGTATCAGGCCGTTGCCGACCAGTGCCGTACTGCAAGCGAACGACCCGCTGGAGGTGAGTTACAGGCACAGGGTGGCGCCGTCATTAAGTTATTCAACCCGATTGTTGAGCTTCAATGGTAGCGTTGATTTTGGGTGGATCGCGTTCTCGGCGGGACGCAGTGTCAGCGATCAATCCCTGCGCTCGGGAATCGATAGTGGCTTGCTCCAGGACACGTCAACCACCACCGTGGATCTGCGTGTGCGCGGGAAGTGGCGGCGGTTACAGGCCAGTGCAGACGGTGGCTACAAGAACGAGGACTCGAGCCGGCAACAATACACGATGTGGCATTTCGGCCAGTCCGTGACCCTGGCGGGTTTTCATGCTTTCACGTTGAGCGCAAGTGCGAGCGAGAACTTCACGAGGTTCACTCGGCCACGTTCGCGAGACATTGAATCTTACACGGCCAATATTGCACTCGATGGTACCCTTAGGGCATGGCAGACGCGGGTATATGCCGGCCTGCTGATTCTGAATGACCCGGACATCGAAGATCAAACTACGGTACGGGCCGGGATAAAGGTGCGGCGGGATATTGGCCGGCTCACCATTACCGGCGATCTGTTGTGGAACGAGTTCGACCGCGAATCTGTCACCTCGACCGGCCGGCTCATCGGCGTGCACGCCATACGGAGATTCTGAGGTGCCTGTCGATCGCTTGCATCTGTATGTACAAATGGCTGTCACCGTCCTGTTGCTATGCGGGTGCGGTGGCCACCAAGCCCGCGATGAGGCAGGGTCCGGTGATAATGTGGTCATGGTCTGGCCAGCCGCCCCCGCCAGAGCGCGCATAGGTTTTGTCCGCAGCATTGAAAGCCCGCAGGATATGGGCATTAAAAAGTCCCTATTCGGGCGCCTGGTGGATAAGTTTACCGGTCGTTCGCACCTGCGATTCGTCCGCCCGACGGGTGTGGCCGAGCGCGATGATGTGATATACGTCGCCGACCCGGGCGCGCAAACGGTGTGGATTCTCGATCCGGGCAAGAACCGTGCAACCGGTGTGCACGAGGAAGACGATCTTGCGATGGTGTCGCCCGTTGCCGTTGCAGTACGGGCCGACGGCGCCATCTTCGTAGCAGATTCCGTGCTGGGGAAGGTGTTACTGCTGGACCGCAAAGGGAAATATCTTGGTGTGGCTGCCGAGGCCGGTCTGCAGCGCCCTGCAGGGGTGGTCTATGACGATCAAAAGGGGCGATTGTATGTTGCTGACTCCGCCGGTCAGCGTATTCACGTTTTCGATGCGCACGGCAGCGAATTAATTGCCTGGGGGTCGCGTGGCAGCGCTGAGGGTGAGTTCAACTATCCCACTCACCTGGCATTCAGCGACGCTGGCGAAGTGCTGGTGACCGACTCACTCAACTTCAGGGTCCAGACGTTCAACAGGGCTGGAAAGTTTCTCCGGCAATTCGGTTACCACGGAGACAGTTCGGGTATCTTCGCGTCACCCAAGGGGCTGGCCGCTGATAGCGGGCAGCATATCTATGTCGTCGATGCGTTGTTTGACAGCGTACAGATATTCGAATCGGATGGAACATTGTTGTTGACTTTCGGCGGTAAGGGCAGTGACCCGGGACATTTCTGGCTACCGGGTGGTCTTTTCATCAACGCCCAGGATCATATATTTGTTGCCGATTCGTATAACCATCGAATCCAGGAGTTCGAATTTCTCCATGCACACCAGCAAACCAGCCTGGAATAGCAGTAACACCGGAGTTCAAGGTGAGCACTATTGATACATTACAAAAGTGGACCCCGGTTGCCCATCTCAGGGTAGCGGACTGCCAGTGGATATTCGCCGTAATGGCCGCCACTCTGCTACTGCCAGTCGCACCTTCTGCCAACGCACAGTCGGGCATGGCACAGACGCTGCACAATCTGACGCCCACCGGCCCTGGTATGCCGGATGTAAACAGGGAGACTGCAGCATCCGGATTGTGTGTGTTTTGCCATACGCCACATAATGCAATAACGACCCGGGCACTCTGGAATCGCGAGCTGCCTGGCGTAACCTATACCCTTTACCAGAGTAGTACGCTGCAGGCGAGCCCGGGACAACCAACCGGCAACTCACGTCTGTGTTTGTCCTGTCACGACGGTGTCCTGGCACTGGGCAGCGTGCGTGAACCTGCGCCAGGCAACGTATTTACGCTGGGACCGATGACGGGCAGCGGATCGGTCGGCACGGACCTTTCAAACGATCACCCGGTTTCTTTTCTTTACGATGCTGCCCTGGCGGCAGTAAAGGGGGAGTTGGTTGACCCGGCAACCTTGACGACGGCGACCCCTCTGGATGACAACGCGCAACTGCAATGCACCAGCTGCCATGATGCACACGAAGACGTCAATGCCAATTTTCTGCGACTGGATAACCATTATGGCGCTCTGTGCACGAGCTGCCACAAACCGGATTTGTGGGACAGTTCGGTACACGCGACATCGACCGCAATCTGGAACGGGGCCGGTACTAACCCCTGGCCGGCCAGTGCGTTTCCAAGCGTTGCTGAAAATGCCTGTCTTAATTGCCATCGTACGCATGCCGCCGGTCACGGCGAATGGTTGCTGGCCAACAGTGATGAATCGGTCAATTGCACCAGCTGTCACGATGGTCGGGTGGCGCAGCAGGATATCGCCACAGAATTTGCAAAGCTGTACCATCATCCCATCGAAACCAGCCTCTGGGCACATCAGCCCTTTGAAGATCCACTATCGATGCCCCGACACGTGGCCTGCGACGATTGCCACAATCCACACAGTGCGGCCGAGGTGCCAACCGGAACGACACAAACAGTCTCGGGTTCCCAGCGCAATGTCCGTGGTGTGACAGTAGCCGGTGTCAGCATCGACGCTGCCGTTTACAAATATGAAATCTGCTTGAAGTGCCACGGTGAACAGGAACCTGCAACATTGGGATTCTTCCGCACCGATAGTACGCGCAATATCCGTCTGCGCATCAACCCGGCTAATTTTTCGTTCCACCCGATTGCAGCGCCTGGTACAAATCCGACTATCACGGGGCTGATTCCGCCGTATACGGCCTCGAGTCAGATCGACTGTCTGGATTGCCATGACAACGATAGCTGGACCGACGGTGGCTCCCAGCCGCGAGGGCCGCATGGTTCAAATTTCGCGCCCATTCTTGCTCGTCAATACCAAACCGAAGATCCTGTTGTCGAATCCTTTAACAGTTACGAATTGTGCTACGGTTGTCATGATCGCAATAGCCTGTTGCTAGCGGGCAGTGGTTTTCCGCATGATACCCATGTGGTTACCGACCAGGCATCCTGCGCGGTCTGCCACGATGCCCACGGGTCGCGGGACAATAGGTTCCTGGTGGACTTCATGACCAGGACCCTGGCTGGTGCAGATGTGGTCACGCCTCCATCGGGCGGCGGGACCATACAATTCGTACCGACGTCACCCGGTCACGGCAGTTGTTCTCTGGGCTGTCATGGCCACGAACATAACCCTTCCACCTACTGATACCCAAGACCATGTAATTGCGCAACGAATTATTATTCCTGTTTGGATCGCCATGGGAAAATCCCGGTGAGCCCTGACTATAGTTTCAGTTTCAGGTACCGCCCAACATCAAAAGCGGGGCGTCGTGCCGAGGAGCACCAGGCCCTGGACACGATCGGGATGCGAATAGGCGAAATGCAGGCACATGGGGCCACCCTCCGAAACTCCCACGAGAATCGCGTGCTCCATCTCCGCCGCGTCCATGATAGCCGCTGTGTCATGGGTGCGCTCTTCGAGGTTGGGCGCCCGCAAGGTAGGATCCGACAACCCTTGTCCGCGTTTATCGAAAGTGATGACGCGCGCAAACCGAGAGAGACTTCCCAGCGAGTCGCGCCAGACTGGCAGATGGTCCATGATATTCAAATGAGAGATGACGCCGGGCGCCACAATCCGGTTGGGCGGGCCGCTACCGCGTTCGTTGAACGCGATTCGCAAGCCGTCAACTTGGGCGAATTGAATTTCGTACGGTGAAGGTGCTGTCAGATCTTTCAGCGTAAGATGTTCCTGCTGCGCAGACGCCTGGC
>Ga0114931_10001767_pt1 | contig 27448 bp, 20 predicted proteins | sample 2SBtaG_FD_89579 | JGI IMG/M metagenome (GOLD analysis project Ga0114931, IMG submission 89579) | Deep subsurface microbial communities from Kolumbo volcano to uncover new lineages of life (NeLLi) - 2SBTROV14_V59a metaG | ecosystem: Environmental > Aquatic > Marine > Volcanic | place: Kolumbo... | reverse complement strand
CGGATCATCGTTCCAAGGATTTTCATCTCGCCTTTGCAATAAGGGCAGATCAGCGGGTCTTCGCCCCAGATTTTCATCATGAGGTCTCGCCAGAGTGGACGCAGGGCGCGGCGGCTTTTTGCTTCGGGTGCCGGTAAAACGAAAAGTGTTGGCCGGGGGTTCTGCTTGTTTCCGAGTTGCTTTGGAGATTCCAATTCGGGGCGGGCGCGCCCCGTTTGGCATCGAGGCCACGGCTTTTGTTGGAATATCGACCGTAATAGCGAACGGTCTGCTGGCCTTTGGGTGGGATGTGTTCGACGACGGCGGCAATGAAATCAACTGCCGTGAAGATTTTGAAGTTTTGTATGGTGTGCCAACTTCGTTTGGAACGGTAGATCACTTTTTGGGTGCTTTCGTTCCAGGTCATTTTTTCCAACGAGAATGGCGCGCGAAGAAGTCAACCGCCCCCGCAAACACGGGCCAACCCCAAAGATAGCTTCTGAACTTGCCTCAGAGCTATCGGTTGTTGGACCGGTCCGGTCGTTCCTTATCTCGCACAAAGCGTTTCTCCCCTTTTCGGGAAAAGGGATGCGATTAATGCGGAGGCCCCATATCAATCGAAGTCCTACTTTCCCTATTCCATTGTGCCTGACGACACCTGACATAAAAACTGATTCAACTCCATTGCCAGGGCTTCCGGTTTCTCTTTCAAAACCCGGTGTCCGCATGCGGGAACAATCACCTGCTGAAAGGTCGGAAACACATTCTCCATTTCTTTTCCAAGCCGTGTGAATTGTTTGTCCCGTTGACCGGTAATCCAGAGGACGGGTTTCCTGAATTTCGCCAGGGCCGGGCGCAGATCTTCCTGTTTGCCCAGTGTCCAGTTTTCAAAAGACCTCGCAATCTGTTCGCGTTTCGATTCGAGACGGAGTTGGCTTTCCCCGCCCGACGATGCGCCGAGAACGGATTGGCTGTTCCATTTTTCCAGAAAATCAGACCACCGCATTTCCCGCGCCCGTCTGGCCCAGATCTCGTCCGAAACCCGACGCTCGATTCGTTCCTGCAAACAACACAATCCGGGGTGAACTGAAATGATCACCGCCCCGGCCCAGTGTTCGGGACGGGCGGCCATCGCGTGCAGCGCCAGACGCCCGCCCATGGAATACCCCAGCAACAACGATCCGTTCGGCGTCGATTTCCGGAGCATGACGGAAAAATCCGCGAATCTCCGATGCGAGTGTTCCCACAAATCAATTGCCTGAATCTCCGCCCGCCGGAGAAAGTCCCAATCATGAAAACTGCCGACGTTTCCGTGGAGGGCGATTACCGGCGGAATCATTGGCGCAGTCCCTCCCAAAATTCCTCGCTTCGCTGATTGTCTACGACCACTTCGATCACGACAACCCGCCCGTCTGCTTCAGGCATTTTGGCCCCCGCATCCCAGCGGGCATATCCCATTCCCCACATCGCGGCCCAATGTTGAAATTGAATCTGATGATGGTTCTCGGTCAGTTGCTTTTGTTTTTCGTCAAGATGGGCCATCGCGGGCAGTCGTGAAAAAATTCGGCCTCCGCCGTTGTTCAACACCACAAGCCGGATGTTTCGACCTTTGTCAGAAAGCTGATCCAGAAGATACGGCGCATTCAAATCATAGAGCGTTGTCAGGTCACCGAAAAGCCCCCAGGCCCCGGCGCCGTGAAAATCCTGACAAAGGCCAAAAAATGCGGAGAGTTCACCGTCAATCCCGTTGGCGCCACGATTGGCAAAGCAATGGGGATGTGGTTTCTCGAATGAGGCTGCCAAATTCCACTGGCGAATGGGCATGCTGTTCCCCAGAAAGACAAGCGCATCGGAAGGGATGTGTTCGGATAGGGTCCGGATTACGCCGGGTTCCGATGCGGGGTTTTTCTTCAGGGAAGAATCAACCATGGCCTGCCGGTTCGTCGGCAGGATGTCGATGTGGGATTCCGGACTGATCCCTGTCATGTGGTGGACCCAACCCTGTTGAGTCTGGTAAAGGTCACGTCTGTTCGACAGGCCCGGGTAAGAGGTGGGGCAGATGGAAAAAACAGCGATGTCATCACTGCTTTCCAAATCCCGCCAGAAACGCAGGCTGGGAACTCCGCCGATACGCAGGACTCTGGCAATTTTCATTTCGGACAAATCACCTTCCGTTGAAACTCTTTGCCTGCTCAATTCCGCGGCCTCACGCAGGCCGCTGGTCGCCTCGAACCACGTGGGAATTCCGAGTTGCTTCAGAAACTGTTTCACCGCATCGCGCTCGCCTCCCGCCAGCTCTCCGACCAGGGCAATCATCCCCTCTCGGTTCTGGAGAAAGGCGGCCAGTTTTTCGGATGATTCGGTCGAAATCTCCCGTGCCTCCATTTTTCCCCAAGTGATTTCGGGAATTGCCTCGTCGGAGACGGGTTCTTCCAGGCAAAGATTCACCTGAAGAGGGCCGCGCCCATCCCATTGATTCATTGTTTCCAAATCTTCGATACCTTCGGCGTCCACGAAGCAACTGACATATCCGCCAAAAATATGTTCCTGCTCGATGGCCTGCGGCGCGCCGCTCTTCCGAAAGCGGCGGGGCCGGTCCGCGGTCAGGGCAACCAGGGGGACGGCTGAATAGTGCGCTTCGATGATGGCGGGAAGCACTTCCGCAGCGGCGGTTCCTGAAGTGGTGACGACCGCGACGGGGCGACGGTCTTTTTTTGCCAAGCCCAGGGAGAAAAAGGCAGCGGATCTTTCGTCGAAATGTCGCCAGACTTTGACTCTTCCCAACTCCGCCTGTTCCAGCAGAATCAGGGCCAGGCTTGCATTTCTGGCTCCTGCACAGACGACAAAATCTTTGACACCCAGCCTCAGTAATCGACCAATGGCGGAACCGGCGGCATTCATATACCGAGCAGGGATTTGACGCAATTTCTCTTGAGTGCCAACTCACGCCATTCGCGATCAAAGCGACTTCCGCGAACCAGCCCGACTCCGCTGGGCAGGAAAACGTCGCGCCCGTCCCATATCACATTGCGAATGGCGACCAATGACATGAATCTCCCTTGATACAAAGCGCCAAACGGAGCTCCAAATTCATCAGGAACGCTCATGCGATGCCTGTATTCCACCAGTTTTGAAAGGGCGCCTTCTCCCCTGGGGCAGGCGCCCAATGCGGGAGTCGGGTGCATCAGTTTCACCAACTGACCCAAGTCGGCCCCCTCTTTTTCCAGCCGAACTCGAATCCGGGTGATAAAATGGACGATGGATCCCAAATCCAGAATCCCGCGGCATTCTCTCTCAACCTGCCCGAGGGTGGAGAGTTTTGCTTCCAGATAATCCGCCACCAACTCGTGCTCGCGGATCTCTTTCTGGTCGGTGGAAAAATCCTCGGCCTCATGTCTGGGCGCCGTTCCGGCCAGGGCCATTGTCTCGAGCCAATCATCGTTCAGGGAAAACAACTGCTCGGGAGTGGCGCCGATCATTCCTTTCTGATCCTGACGAAAGCCATAGCCCCATGTCTCGTCCGGAATTCCTGCAAGTGCCTTGACGAGGGCGGCGGGTTCTCCCCGATGAAGAATTCCGCGTTCCGTCAAAACGGGGACAGATTTTTCCAGCTCGCCCGATTCGATTTTCATCAAAATCTCATCAAAAATTTCTCTCACATTCTCATCACCCAATCCTGACCAGGCGATCTCAGGCAGGGGAGTGGATCCATTTTCCCGGAGCAGGACGCGCAAATCTCCCGCAGTAAACGACTGGCTTGGCATCTTCCAGGGTCGCTGATCCGACAGTTCGAAATTGTTTCGGTAAAAGGCAACCTGATCGGGGTTGTCGGGTGGATTTTCCACGGCTTCAAAGGGTCCCAGTCCGCACAAGAAGTGCCCCGGTGAAATTTTGATAAATGCGAAATCCTCCATGTCCGACGTAACCGCTGCCTTTCTTTATCAACGAAATATGGAAATGGCAAACGACAGGTTGCGAATTGATTTCCCCGATCAGCCAAGCATATTTGCCGCCATAAGCCGATGAAACTTGGAGACCTGAGAGCAATTCTGCATTATGTGCCGCAATTCCGCGGGCGCACCTTTGTGATCGCTCTGGACGGCGCCGTGATTGATTCGGCGGATGTTTCCAATATCCTGCTCGATCTCGCCGTGTTGCGATCTCTCAACATCCGGGTTGTTCTGGTTCACGGTGCTTCCGCCCAGATTGCCGCGCTCGGCGGGAAGCGGGGTGTGGAGTTGTCCAATACGGACGGCACCGGAAAAACGGATGAACAGACTCTGGATGTCTCCGTGGACGCCATCTCCCGCCTGAGCCAGGCGGTGATGCAAAGCCTGACCACCCTCAAGATCAAGGCGGCGTCGGCCAATGCGATTCACGCCCATCCGGCGGGAGTGATCCATGGCGAGGACGCGGGATATACCGGAACCATTGAGAGGGTAGACGGAAAGGTTCTGCAGGGTTTCCTCGATCAGGATATCCTCCCGGTGGTGCCGCCGCTGGGGTTTGATTCCGACGGTCAATTGCTGCGGGTCAATTCCGACGCCATCGCCCGCATGGTGGCTCTGGCTCTGTCCGCGGACAAAATTATTTTCGTTTCACTGGACGATCCTCCGACCCTGATTGGGTCCCACCACCGACAATGGTCCCACGAGGACGCCGTTTCCTTCCTGGAGAAGAATCGGGATCAACTCCCCAGCGGCGTCGCTTCCAAAATCCACAACGCCGCCCGGGCGACGCGGGACGGCGTTCCCCGGGTTCATCTGATCGGAGTGCAGCAGGAAGACGCCCTGCTTGGCGAGTTGTTCAGCAATGAAGGCGTGGGGGTCATGGTTTACTCCGATGCCTATCAAAAAATTCGGCCCGCCTGCGAAGCCGACGTGGATGAATTGCATCTGCTGATCCATCAGGGAGTGGAGGACGAACAGTTGATCGAACGGAGCCGTGAGGAAATTCTCTCTGCGATCAGCGACTACATCGTTCTGCAAATCGATGGCAATGTGGTCGGCTGCGTCGCGGTGCATACCTTCCCGAAAGTGGGCAGCGCGGAGATGGCCTGCCTCTTTGTAAAAAGTGGGCATAAGGGTCAGAATTACGGAAAAACGCTGATGGAAGCAGCCACCGACCGGGGTCGCGAACTGGGGGTCAATACTCTGTTTGCGCTATCGACTCAAGCAGCCGGTTATTTGGAAAAGAACGGATTTCAACGCAGTGACGAAATCGATCGACTACCGAATAAGCGGCGCAAAAAGTGGGAGATGAACGGCAGGAACGCGGTTTTGCTGATTCGGAAAATATAGCCCGAATATGTGATGAACTTTTCGTGGCGAGACGCCGCCAGCGCCATTCGGGATAGCCCGAATATTTCTCAAGGAGATTCAGCGTATCGATCGAAGGAAAATCAAGCGTGGTGCGGGTGACGATACTCGGGCCGTGCTTCGGACCGGTCCCGGCGCTGTTTTTCCCCCCGCTCCATCAAATCACCTTGACCACGAACAAGGTGGAGTCGTCTTTTCCCGCTTCCGCAAGGGACCACTTGAGAAGTCGTTCGGCCACTACTTTGGCGGAGGATTTTTTTTCGGTTCCGCGGCGGAATACTTCGGCGATGTTCTTGTTCCACAAACCATCAATGACTCCATCAGAGCAAATCATGAACCAGTCGTCGGGCTTCAAGACCGAGTGCCCAACCTGGGGGTGGACCCGAGCGCACTGCCCGCCAATCGCCTGAGCCAGGATGTTCCGTTGAGGGTGCATCCGGGCTTCGCGTTCGTTGATTTGACCGGAGTGATACATTTTGCCAACGTAGGAGTGATCAAAGGTCAGTTGTACCAATTCATCGTCTCGATATCGGTATAATCGACTGTCCCCCACATGGGCGAAATGCACTTCCGTCCGGAAAAACAATCCACAGACCACGGTCGCTCCCATGTCCTTTAATTTTTCGTTTCGACTGGCAATCCGGTTGACATAGTCGTGGAGGGATTCGATGGCCGCCTCCAATAAGGCCACGGGATCCGCACTTCCCTGGAAGTCCCCCATCATGGCCGGCAGGAATCGGTGCAATTCTCTCACCACCAGGTTGCTGGCAACATCCCCACCACCGGGTCCACCCATTCCGTCGCTGACGGCGAAAATCAACCCTGTCTGGTCAATGGACCGATCGCCACAAAGGTCCAATTCTTTCCCCGTGCCACCTTCCGCCGCAAAGACCGAGAGGGCATCCTGATTGCCTTTTTTCCTGCGACCCTCCCGGGTCAACCCGCACCAGTCCAGCGTTCGGGTGGCCACCTGATTCAATGAAGGATCGTTAGGATCATCGACAACTTTTGCCAGCTCGAAATCGATGATGCAAAAATGGCCCGTTGTGCCGTTATACGTCACATTCCGGGAGTAGGGATCATCGTGGATCACTCCGTATTCATCCTTCAGTGACTGAAAAAGGGCCCTGGCTTTCTCATCGGAAAGACTTTCAACCGGCGACCCGCAGTTGGTGGTGGTAATAGTCAAAGACACCTCATCCGAATCGAGAAGTCTCGGCACAAATTCACATCCCCGTGTCTCCAGAACCTGCAACACCCGGACTTCGTTGGCAAAGCGGTCTTCCTTTCCCGTTCCTCGAAATGTTTTGTGAACGCGACCGTCGTATCCGATTTTTACAATCGAACGAATTCCATCCTTGGCGACTTTCATTTCCCGGACCATTCATCGAATTCAGCCGAATGCCAAGTTTTCTCATGTGAAAACACAAAGACGCCATCGGATCAACACCCATTTTTCCCCCCACAATTAGTTCTTGCCAAATTCAAACAACCGTTTTAAACATGCGTTTCACATCCATCGGGGACGAAACACGCAAATTGAAACAGGATCGAAAAGTCGCTGCACACAGCAGTCAGGAAACCCGTGATCGTATCATCGACGCAGCGGAGATGCTGTTCGCGGATCACGGTTTTCGGGCGGTTTCCCTCAGGCAAATCACCCGCCAAGCCGGTGTCAATACCGCGGCGGTGAACTACCATTTTGGATCCCGTGAATCCTTGGTCTTCGAAGTGCTCACCCGGGTGATCGGCCCGATCAACGAGCAGAGGCTGCGACTGCTCACTGAAGCGGAACGCGAATCCGGGGGAAACGCCATTTCCATAGAGAAAGTGCTCGACGCATTTTACCGTCCGGTCGTTTCTCAGTTGGCCGGCTCGGAAATTCAATCAACCACTTTCCTGAAACTGGCGGGGCGATGCCTTGCCGAGCAAAGGGAAGAGTTTCCGGGAACCATGGTGGAACTTTTTGCCGAAATTGCCGAACGTTTTGGCAGGGCTGCCCGGAGGAGCCTTCCCCATCTCAGTGAGGTTGATATTTTCTGGCGGTTTCATTTCTCGGTCGGGACGTTGCTCTATGCCCTTACCCACGCGGATCGGCTCTCTCTTTTTTCCCATGGAACGATCGAGGGCAATGATCCGGATGAAACTCTCTCACGACTGATCGACTTCACGGCGGCAGGAATGAGAGCGGAGGCTCCAAAACCTTCCAAAAAGACAAGCAAAACGGGCCTGGCTTCCGTCTGTCTGGCGGGACTTCTTTTCCAGACCATCGGTTGTGCGACCCCGGACTCACCCGCGGACGCCAAACATTTTGTCAGCTTAAAAACCCCGGAACACTGGGTTGCCGGAAGCCCTTACCAACACGCCAGCTACGCGGATTATTTCTGGGTGGATTGTTTCGGGGACAAAATCCTGAGTGCGCTTGTCAGGGAAACTTTGACTCACAACAGAGATCTCAAAGCGGCTCAATCACGAATAGCGTTGGCGGCCGCCAACGCCCGCATCGCGGGGGCCGATCTGTATCCGCAAATTTCAGGGGGCTGGAACGGCCGTCGTTCCAAGCAGAACTTTGTCGGGTTCCCGATCCCGGGCGCACCGTCGGCTGTCCTGTCGACACAATCCAATCAATTTGGGCTGTCTCTCGACTTGAGTTGGGAAATCGATCTTTGGGGCCGGATCAGGGCAGCGCGGGCCTCTTCCATTGCGGCGTTTGAAGCATCTCAGTTTGACAGAGCCACAGCCGAGTTATCCATTGCCGGGCAGGCCGTCAAGACCTGGTTCGCACTGGCCGAGGCCAAAGACCAGACGGCACTGGCCCGGCAGACCCTGTCCGTCTACCAGCATACCGAAAGAACAATCAGAGACCGGTTTCAAAGTGGTGTCGAAGAAGCCGGTCGGAGCCTTGGGTCCCAGCTGTTATTGGCGCAGGCCGATGTCGCCACGGCACGCGATACCCTGGCTGCCAGAAAGGAACTCCTTGGTCGAACCTCCCGGCAACTGGAGGTCCTGGCAGGAAAATATCCGGCTGGCACGGCTGGAAAATCAGCACGGCTTCCCGCATTCCCCTCATCGATTCCGGCTGATCTTCCGGCAACTCTGCTGGATCGTCGCCCCGATCTGGCTGCGGCGGAGAGGCGCATCGCCGCCACTGACCAGCAACTGTTGGAAGCCAAAAAAATGCTACTGCCCACCATCGGACTCACCACCAGTGTCGGAACGACGAGCGGACAAATCAGCGATCTCCTCAATGGCAACTTCAGCGTTTGGAGCCTCGCCGGGAATCTGGCCCAACCCATTCTTCAGGGCGGACGACTCCGGGCCAATGTCAAACGCCGTCAAGCGGAGCGGGACGTTTCCGCGGCGGAATTTGAACAGGCGGCTCTCACCGCGTTTTCCGAAGTTGAAAATGCCTTATCGGCGGAAACCTTTTTCGCCCATCGAGTTGTCGCCCTGGAAGATGCCACCCGACTTTCGCGATCAGCGTTCAACCGTGCCCTGGAAGAATATTCTGCCGGTACCGGCGATCTCCTGACCATGCTCACCGCCCAGCAACGTGTCTTTGCCCAGGAATCTCAACTGTTATCCGTCAGGCGAATGCGGCTCGAAAACCGGGTGAATCTCCACCTGGCTCTCGGGGGCAGCTTTCGAAAAATCTCACCTCCCGCGGCCAAACGGAGCATCCTGGCCAGGCCCGCTGAAAATACTGAAAATGGCAGGAAGTCATGAAAAAACCGGTTAGATTCCTCATCGTAGCCATCATCCTGGGGTGCGGTGCTTTTGCCTCTTTTGTTCTTTGGCAGACGCGTCCCGTTGCGGAGAAAAAGGAAAACAAGGTCGTCCCGACGGTCGTGGAAGTCATCCCTGTTCGGGAGGAACTGATTGCCTTGACGGTTTTCTCCCAGGGCATCGTCGAATCGGCCCGCCGATCCCTCCTCGCTTCGGAAGTGGCGGGAAAAGTCGTTTCCGTATCCGCCAAGTTTGACCCCGGGGGAATTTTCTCCGAGGGAGAACCCCTTCTGCAACTGGACTCCTCAGACTACGAAGCGGCATTGGCACAATCCCAGGCATCTCTGGCCGAAGCCCGGACCGCATTGGAATTGGAAAAAGCGAAATCGGATCAGGCGAGACGGGACTGGGAACGTCTCGGGAGCGGGGGAAAACCTGAAGATCTCGCCTTGAGAGGGCCCCAATTGCGGAGTGCCGAAGCCCACGTCCAGGCCTCCGCGGCTGCTGTAAAAAAGGCGGAGACGGATCTGGCCCGAACCACCATCAAAGCTCCATTTCACGCCGTTGTTGCCAAGACCATGACTGAGATTGGAAGTTACGTGACACCGGGCGCCGCGGTGGCGGAGATTTTTCAAACCAGCCCCTATGAAATCCGACTGCCCCTGTCCGTTGATGAAATGACCTTTCTCAAATTCAACGCCAGACGGGAACCCGTTGGCGAGGTAAAAATCTTCACTCAGGCGGCCGGAATCACCTCCACCTGGCAGGCAAAAATCATTCGGACGGAGAGGGAAGTGGACCGCGCCAGCCGATCCATTTACGTCGTCGCGGAGATCGACTCCCACCAGTCGGAAGAGGGAATCACTCTGCAACCGGGGCTGTTTGTGCAGGCTTCCATCAGCGGCCGCACGGTCAACAACGCCACTCGGATACCGGTCACCGCTTTTCTCGACCTCACCCGGGTGGTCATAGTCGATTCGGCAAACCGGCTTCACTTTCGCAAAGTGAAAGTCCTGAAACGCCAAGGCAATGAAGTGATTGTTTCGGAAGGGTTGAAAGACTGTGAGCGCCTTTGCCTGACGGAATTGGCCGGTATCGTTGAAGGAGCCGAGGTCACCACCATACCGTGGAAACCGCATGATCGTAATTTTGATCAAAAGCCATCCCAACTGGACAGGGCGAAGCCATGAAAACGAGGCACTTCACAAAGTTTTTCCGAGACCCGTCAGATTACCATCCCGATTCGCCACCGAACTCCAAGCACCGCGAGAATCCGCTGTCCACCCCGCCACCAATTTTCCTGTAACAATCCAACGTGGCGGCAAACCGCCGCATCCAGAAATGGAATCCATTATCCACTGGTTCAGCCGCAACCATGTCACCGGTAATTTTTTGATGTTAATGATCATCATCGAAGGACTGGCGACCTGGCCGAAATTGAAGAAGGAAATCTTTCCCGAGATTGCCATCAATGCCATTGCAGTCGCTGTTCCCTATCCGAATGCCACGCCGGAAGAAGTCGAAAAAGGCGTTCTGATCCCCATCGAAGAAGCGATTCAGGATGTTGACGGTATTGATACTATTCGCTCCGTGGCCGCCCAGGGAATGGGTGCAGTCACTGTGGAAGTCGCCACTGGTTACCAGGTTCGAAACGTCATGGATGACGTGAAAACAAGAATCGATGCCATCCAGAATCTGGCGGAAGAGGCTGAGGAACCCACTCTGGAGGAGATGATCGTGAAGGCTCAGGTCATGAGTATTGCCGTGACTGCCGACACCGACGAACACACTCTCCGCGATCTCGCGGAGAAGCTTCGATCCGGATTACTTTCCTATCGCGGTGGACAAACCCAGGTGACCCAGGCTGTTCTCGCCGGAGTCAGAAAGTTTGAAATATCCATCGAGGTTTCCGAGCAAACGCTGCGAAACTACGGCATCACCTTTGATCAGGTCGCCCAAGCTGTCAGGCAGTCTTCGATTGACCTCCCCGCGGGGTCCGTGCGGACTGAAGGCGGTGAAGTCCTGATCCGCACGGAATCCCGTCGCTATACCTCGGAGGAGTTTGCCCCGATTACCGTCATCACCCGTCCTGACGGTTCCACGGTATCACTCGGGGAAATTGCCACCATTCGCGACGGATTTGAAGAAGATCAAATCGAAACCCGGTTCAACGGTCACTCGGGAATTCTGATCAATGTCTTTCGGGTGGGCGATGAAGATACTCTCAAGATCGCTGAAACAGTCAAAAAATACGTTTCCGAAGTGGCCCCGGCCAATCTGCCCGGGGGCGTCTCCCTGGAAATCTGGAGGGACGAATCCAAATACCTCTCCGGGCGGCTCGCCCTGCTGACGCACAACGGAATCTTTGGCCTGATTCTGGTCGCTATTGTGCTGGCCCTGTTCCTCCGCCCCAGTCTTGCGCTGCTCGTTGCCATCGGAATCCCCGTGTCCTTTGCCGGGGCCATCGCGCTGATGCCTTTCACCGGTATTTCCATCAATATGATTTCCCTGTTCGCTTTTATTCTGGTGTTGGGAATTGTGGTGGACGACGCCATCGTCATTGGCGAGAATGTCTACCGCCGCATGCGAAACGGTGAGAACCCGCACGACGCCGCACCCAACGGGACCCACGAGGTCGGCGTCGTCGTGATTTTCGGTGTGCTCACCACGGTGGCGGCTTTTACGCCCATGTTAGGACTCAGCGGTGTCAGTGGAAAAATCTGGCCCAACATTCCCCTGATTGTCATTCCCACACTGCTTTTTTCCCTCGTTCAGTCCAAGCTGATCCTTCCCTCTCACCTCGCGCTGCTCAAGCCCTTCGATCCCCATCGAGAACCGGGACCCATTATGCGATTTCAGCATTTTTTTTCTCGGGGACTCGAAAAATTTGTCGACACGGTCTATCGCCCCTCATTGAAGTGGGCGCTTCACAATCGCTACATTGTTTTGGCAAGCTTTATTACCCTATTTGTCCTGGTAGGCTCGCTCGTGAGATCCGGCTGGATCAAATTTCATTTTTTCCCCGATGTGGAGACTGACGTCATCATCTCCAAGTTACAACTTCCCAAAGGCGTCTCATTTGAAAAGACGAGGTCTTCCATCCGGCATATCGAAGAAAGTGCCTTCCAGTTGAACAAGGAATTTCATGATCGTGGTGGAAATCCTGTGATCCGGAATATCCTGGTCAGTGTGGGGACCCAGCCTTTCCAACAGGGAATTGTCGGCGAGGGAATCCCGAAAGGCTCCAACCTTGGTGAGATTGCCATCGAACTGCAACCTGGGGCAAACAGGGACTTTTCCGCGCTCGAAGTCGTGTCCCGATGGAGGGAGCTGACTGGAAATATTCCGGGTTCAGTGGAACTGACTTTCCGAACCGAATCGGCAGCCGGAGGCAATGCCATCGACCTCGAGCTGGTGGGAGATGATTTGAAAAAAATTGAAGCCGCCACGGCTGAGACCCGGAAGGCCCTGGCCAAATTCGATGGCGTCATCGACATTGGCGACAGCAACATCGAAGGGAAGCGGGAATTAACCCTCGGGATCAGACCCGGCGCCGAAGCCCTTGGCCTGAGACTCGGGGACATCGCCCGGCAGGTTCGCCAGGGATTTTACGGAGAGGAGATCCAGCGTCTCCAGCGGGGCAGAGACGAGGTGAAGGTCTTCGTCCGCTATCCTGAAAAGGAACGGAAATCCATTGCCGATCTGGAAAACATGAAAATCCGCACCGCGGACGGCAGCGAAGTTCCCTTTTCTCAGGTTGCCACAGCCAGTTTTGGGCGATCCAATTCCACCATTCAGCGAACCAATTTGCAACGGGCCATCCGCATCACGGCGGACGTGGACAAAGCCAGGGGAATCAACGCCAACGAAGTGGTTGAGGCATTGACCAGGGGGGCGAAACCCGCGAATTACTTTCAGCGGTGGGGAATCAATCTCACGAACTGGTATCGCGGAATCAGGGGATGGAAGCCCCTTTCTCCACCCGAGCCAGGCGTCCTGGTCGAGATCGAGCGTAAATATCGGGGGGTGCAGTATTCCTTTGAAGGAGAGCAGAAAGATCAGGCCGAGTCCGTTCAGGAAATGGGCCAGAAATTTATCATCGCCCTTCTTGGAATGTATGTTCTCATGGCCATCCCGCTGCGATCCTACATCCAGCCCCTGATTGTCATGTCCGTGATCCCCTTCGGCCTGGTGGGAGCAGTCATCGGCCATATGATCATGGGCTTTTCACTGAGCATCATGAGCATGTGCGGCATCATCGCCCTTTCCGGCGTTGTGGTGAACGACAGCCTCGTTTTGGTGGACTATGTGAACCGACACGTTGCCGATGGTCAATCCACCGTCCATGCGGCATGGAATGCCGGCACGGCCCGGTTCCGCCCCATTCTCCTGACCTCGCTGACCACATTCGCCGGACTGACCCCGATGCTTCTGGAAACGGATATTCAGGGCCGATTTCTAACTCCCATGGCCGTGTCATTGAGCTTCGGAATTTTGTTTGCCACAGGGATCACCCTGTTATTGGTGCCCTGTATTTTTCTGATTTTGGAAGATGTGAAATCTCTGGTGACCAGGGAGGAAAAAGACTGATTTCCCGGCAGGGAGCAAAGCTTTTCACACCATATTGAACCCTCTTACCAGCTCAACTCAACCCTGTTTGCCCATTGGAATCTTGTATGAAGTCAGCCCTCATCCAATTTTGGAAAGACGAAAATCCGGCCCGTTCCGCCGCCGAAAATATGGCCCTGGATGAGGTTCTCTTTCTTTCCGCCATCAGGGAAAATATAGTTCGGGTTCGCTTTTATACCTGGTCGATGCCTGCGGTCACTGTTGGTTACTTTGAGCGTCCTCAGACTCGGCGTGGGGTTCGCCGTATGACCGGGGGAGGCACCGTGGAGCACGGGAACGACGTTACTTTTTCACTGGCCTTTCCTGGGACCACGGCTATGGCGCGGGCAAGTGGTCCCGATCGCTATCGGCATGTGCATGAGTCACTCACCCTGGCGCTGAATTCCGCGGGACACAGTGCTCAACTCCTCGTTTCCCGCAAAAAATCCACCGGTCCCTGTTTTGCTTCTCCCGTTCAGTGGGACATCATCGACCCGGCGAGCGGAAGTAAAATCGCGGGCGGGGCGCAGCGGCGTTCCAGAGGCGCCGTAATGCACCAGGGGAGTGTCCGGGTCCCGGACGAACTGCGCTCTCCCCATGCAAGATGGGTCGATCCATTCCTTCAGGCCCTGGCCGAGCAGGCCCGCTCTTTTTCGGATGAGACAATTGAAGAGCTGATTCAATCTTCAAAAATTCTTGTCCGGGAAAAGTATGAAACAAAGGAATGGAACACCCTGTAGCTCAGTTGATCCGCGCCGTTGCCTTTTAAAAATTCGTGTCCCTCATTCGTTTTTTATGGTAGGGAGAGGAGCGGTCGTCCCGGGGGGAAAGTGCTCTCATCGGAACCTGCGAAAATCGATCGGAAACAAGGTAAAGCTGTATGCAGAGTTGGTTTCAATTTTATCTGGATGGCGAATTGTATCGGGTGGAGAAAGAGGCCATCCACCTGTCTTTGGCTGATTTTCTGGCACGATTGGATCCGGCGTTTCAATACTTCGCTCAGGGAGATCCCTGGAAGGGGGGCCAACCGGTAATTCTCGGTGATATGGAATCTGGCATTCCTCGATTCCGACTGATAGACGCGGGCCTAACATTGATGCCCATGCTGGCGGGCCGACAGATCTGGACTCCAGGAGGAATTGCCTCCACAGACCCGGATCACCCAGTGAACCTGGCATTTTCCGGAAATCAATTCGAGTCGGGCGAGGAACAATACGGGAAGGTCAGAACCCTGCTGTTCGAGGGCTTTTATCGCCCCGACCTGAGAAGACGGAGACAGTTGAATGAACAGTTTGACTGCCTCATATCGCGAACCATGAATGTCCCCGCGATCCGTCAATCAGCCTCCACGGTCTTTGCTGCAGCCGAACAGATTCGGCATGACGCCGCCCGGAAAGTCCGCCGATCCGAGCAGCAGGATCAGTTGTGGAGTGGACGCCGGGACATTTACCAGGACGCTTTTTCCAAAGCGCTTTTTCAAATCGGGAAGCGCCCCGAATTTCGATACGTGGATGACTCCAATTGCCGATTTTACAGGCCCGGCACACTCATCGATCTTCTCCGTTTGATGCGCGAATATCCCGATGCGCAATTGATTGCAGGGGGAACGGAACTGGCCCGAAACTCCAGACAAACCGAGTGGCCCAACCTGATTTCCCTGGAGGGAGTGGAAGAGTTGAACACCATCACCGCGGCCGATGATTATTGGGAAATTGGGGCCGCTGTGTCCCTGACCCGTATCTCTGAGGCGATCGGGCGCGAGTGCCCTTCTTTTAACAAAATCTTGCGGCGCTTTGCCTCCCGCCCGATTCGCAATCGGGCCACTTTGGGCGGTTACTTCGCCACCGCCTGGCCAGCCGGCCAAATTACTCCGCTTTTTATCGCCCTCGACGCCAGAGTCATGCTGCTGTCTGATGAAGGAGAACGTGATGCCCCGGTCTCCCGGTTTTTTGAGGAGAATGGCGCCACCATCCTCCGTCCCGGCGAAATGATTCGAAGCATCGTTCTGCCCAGAGCGACAGAGGCTCTTCTCGAATCCCGTGGTATGACTGCCCGGATTTGCGATGTTTACACGGTGGCCCCGCGACACAATCTCGCCGAGCCTTTCCTCACGGGAGCCTTCGCCCTGGAACTGAGGGAAAAACTGGTGGCCCGGGCCTGGTTGGCTTTTTCCGGCATCAGCCGGTCACCATTCCGGGTTCGGGAGGCGGAAGAAACCATTGCCGGAAAACCCTGGAACGAAGATACCATGTTGAAAATTCTCCCCCTCTTGCACCGGGCAGCAGCCGAACTTCGGGACTCGCCCGAGGACAATCGCAACAAACAAGGCAAGCTGCGACAGGCCTATCGAAAACAGCTGATCACGACCTTTTTTCAAAAATTTTTCTATCAACACCCCGATCCGGAAAGCATCAAACCTGAGAACCACCTGGGGAGCACCCAACTCGATCAACCCTTTTTTGATGCTACCACCGGCAAAACTTTCGGATCCTGAATGAGCGATAAAGACAACCCGAAACCATCTCTTCCGGCGGAATCGGATCCTCCTCCTGGCACAATGCCGCCCCGCCCGGCGAGGGCGATCGAAGGTCAGGATTCTCACGAAACATTCAGTGATCGCCTGAAGCGCCGTCGCCAGGAAGCGGGGACGTTTTCTTCATCATCCCAGGTCGATTCTTCAGCCAGTCGCCCGACGGGTCGGCCATTTTCGAAAGAACGGGTCATGATGATTTTGGAGAGTCCACACCCCGCCGCCTCCGTCGCGAGGAAAGACGGTCGGGCCGCTCGATCAGTCGAGGGAGTATCCGCAATACTTTTTGCCAATGATTTCGCGGACAACGACCATTGTCTGGGGGCCGCATTTCCAGAAGAACCCCTGCTCGCCGAAGGGGAGGTTTCCTACAAAGGCCAGCCCGTCGCTCTCATTGTTGGCCAGGACGAGACGGTCTGCCGGGAGGCACGCGATCAGATCAAAATCGACTACCACACAGCTCCCGGAATCCTCACCGTCGAACACGCCATGGCGATGAAAAGTTTTCACCGCGAGCTGCGAAAAACCGGACGTGGCAATGTAGAATCAGCCATCCCGGCGGCGGCGAATCTATATGAGGGGACCCTGACCATCGGTTCTCAAAGCCCCTGCCTGACGGCAGTTCCCCAGTTGTCCGTTTTTCTGGAAAATGAAGGAAGATCCATTCGGATTCAAACCACGTCTCTGTTGCCGACTGGAATCCGAAGTGCTGTCGCCAGAGCCGCCGGAATCCCGGAATGCGCGGTCGATCTGGATGCCGAAGCGATATCCGGAATCACCGGCGGCCTGGATCTGGAAATGGTGCGCCTGACCGTGCTTGCCACCCGGGCGGCTTTGAAATCCAATTCCTCGATTCGGGTCGTGTTAGATTCTCTGCAGTCTCCCCTTATTTCCGGACAACGCCACTTTGTGCTGGGAAAATTTCAGGTGGGCTATGAAGACAACGGAGTGATTACCGCGGCCAACATCAGCCTCTATTTCGACGGCGGATATTTCATCGGGGATTCCACTTCCATTCTGGAACGGGCCTTGCTCCATACAGACTCAGTCTATGGGATTCCGAATTTTCGGGCTCGTGGCATCCTGTGCAAAACCAACAACGTCACGTCCAGTTCCATGCCGGCCGAAGGCGCCTCCCAGGGCGCCTGGATCATGGAGGAAATCATTCAACGGGTTGCCAGCGGCGCCGGCAGGCCGATTCACGAGATCCGGGAGAGAAATTTTTACAACGAAACTTCCGGACTGAAGACGGCTCCCTGCGGGCAACCTGTCGACTGCGCCGCAATTCAACGAGTCTGGAAACACGCCATCGGACGCAGTGCCTACCATGAGCGATTACAAGATGTGGAGGATTGGAATCGTGACCACTTCAGCTACAAACGCGGTATTGCCGTGACCCCCATGAAATTCGGACTGGGAGATCCCAGACCGGAGCGAAACATGGCGATGACCCATATCCAGATTTTCCCGGACGGCTCTGTTCAGGTGCGGCTGGGCCAGATCAACCTGAACGATGGGCTGGACCTTCAGATCAAGGAGGAAATATCCCTCCGACTGGGCGTGAGGCAGGAATCCATTCGCGTCGTTTTCGGCGATTTCGATGCGACTCCACAGGCCACTCCCGTTCTCGGTGTTGATTCCGCCGGACTGGCGCTGCGTTCCGTTGAAGATGCCTGCAATCAGTTGATCCAACGCCTCCGAGAGGTGGCCCTGCAACTTTTTGCGGCCCGCGGCCAGACTGAGGTGGAAGCAGAGAGGATTCAATTCTTTGAACAAAAGGTAGGCTTTGAGTCCTCTCAGATTGCTCATCTCAACTTTACTGATGTCGTTGGCAGCGCCTGGAAAAAACGGACCAACCTGCTGGCAATCGGTTACCACCGGACTCCCAATTTATGGTGGGATCCCGAACTGGGAGCTGGCTGGCCGTTTTCTTCCTTCACCTATGCCGCCGCCGTCACCGAAGTTCAGGTGGATGCTTTCACCGGCGAAGTCCAGATTCTCCGAACGGACATCGCCCACGAGGGTTCGTCGAGCCCCGAACAGGCTAAACGCGATGAGGCCCAACTGTTTCGCTCTTTCAATCTTGGAATCGGCTGGGTGTTATCGGAGGAAATTTCCCGTCAGGATGAGGAGGGAAAAACACCGGATTCAACCTGCAGGGGCATTCCCGGATTTGCCGACGAACCTTCGCAGTGGAATTCGGATCGGCTCAGGCCCATGGGCGACCCGTTGTCAGCAGCTGGAGACCCCTGTGGCCAGGCCCCTGTCCTGCTGGCCTTTTCCATTCGCGAAGCTTTGTGGGATGCCCTGCGGGCCTTTGGATTCGAAGCTGATCTTGTCATCGATCTCTCACTGCCCGCCACTCCGCAAAACCTGCTGGCCACCTGTAGAGAGATCAGCCGTCAGCTGGCGGAAAGAGCCAAAGAGCCAAACGCAAAAAGTGCCGACGACCGGGATGGAAAAAAGCAGGCCGGGTAAGCATCACTTGAATTTAACTGTTGACATCGCCCGCGGACTTTCGCTACGCTGGCGGTTCGATTCTGAAATCTACCCTCGATTCCGGATCGCTTGAACTCTTACAGAACCGTAACCCACTCTACCTTTACCACTTATGAAATACACCCTTTTTTATCTGGCCGTCGCCCTGACTGGATTCGCCCTGGCGCCCGAGTCTGAGGCACAGCAGAATTCCGATCGCTCCGTTCAGTCCGGAAACCAGCCTGTGGTCGTCAATATGACCAATTCGACCAAGCTGCCAATCACCATTCTATGGGTTGATTTCAATGGACGAGCCCAAAATTATGGAAACCTCACCACCGGTCAAACCATGCGGACCCAAACTTACCCAGGTCATCTGTGGGTGTTCAGTCAGGGTGGCGCTTCGCTGGGAAGTTATCGCGCGACAACCCTCCCCAACCAAACATACACGATCCGCCAGACGGTCAACTCTCCCGTTCCCTTGGGTACTCCACGGAACAACAACGGCAATTCCTCGAATATGACAACTCCCGGCCAGGTTGTCGGCGGTCTACTGCAGAGGCTGATTGACAAGAAAAGAGGAAATAATACGAATCCCGGCGGGACTTCCAGAACGACAACTCCCAGCAACAACAACAGTCCCCCCACCCGCACCACGCAGCCTTCCCAGAGCATTACCAACACGGGTTCGGCCATCACAACGGCCGAAGCCAAACAGATGGTTGATTTTCATAATAAAGTTCGGGGTGAAGTGGGAGTCGGCCAGGTGACATGGTCCCCGCAGATCGCTCAGTTCGCCCAGCAATGGGCTGATCACCTCGCCAGCACCGGGCAGTTTGCACACCGACCCAACAGCCAACAGAAGTACGGCGAAAACCTGGCCGGAGGAATGGGCTACGCCAACCCGGTGGCAAACGGACTTCAACAATGGTACTCTGAGAAAAAACTCTACAGGCCCGCCGGTGCACCTTTCTCCATGGCTCTGATGTCGGCCGGTCACTACTCTCAGATGGTGTGGAGGGGCAGCACTCAAATCGGCGCCGGGAAAGCGGTATGCCGGACCGGCCGCTACCGGGGCTGGACCATCATCGTGTGCAATTACAATCCGCGGGGGAACATGGTCGGACAGACTCCCTATTGATGGTCGAGGCGACGGACTCAGTCTGAGATTCGCCTGATCAACTCGTCCCGAATCTTCCATACAATATCCCCGTGCCCCATTCCCGGTTCCGGGTAAAGGGTGACTGTACCCGGAAAGAGTCCCGCCAGTTCCCGGCTCATCGACAGCGGAATCACCCTGTCTTCCATTCCGTGAAAGACAGTGATCTCGGCACCCGGAACTTCCGATATCTCCTGAATGGCCACAACATTATCCCAGCGATGGCGGACCAGCCGGGGAAAAGGTTCCACAACCGTGAGACGAGCCATCCCCTGCATCGACGTAAACGGGGACACGGCAATCACCTCGCCCCTCCTCCATTTGGCGGCGGTTTCCAGAGCCACGGCACAACCCAGCGAATGCGCCAGAAAACTGGAATGCGCCTTCAGGGAAACTGGGTCGGTCTGTAAATGGGCTGCCAGCCCCAGAATAACGCCCTCCATATTCTCCTGAATCCCCGTTCGCGAAGGTCGCCCTTCGCAATCGCCATAACCGGGATAGTCCACCAGCAGAAATCCGTAGAGGGGATTTCGTTCCGCCGACGGCGTAGAGACAAAATCCCAGTCCAGAGCGAGCGATCCGTTTCCTCCCGTCAAAATCCACAACTTCTCCGGAACCCGATTCCGAGGACCCCTGTAGTAGGCAAACTGCCGACCGTTCCGCTGCGTTCGGTACTCAATCTTCGCATATCGCCTGGAAATCTCCGCGCTCGCGGCGGGATCATAATGCCTCGGGTGAAAGATCAACCTGTCCTGTTCAAAATACAGCACCACCAGGACAATGAAGCCGATTGCAATCAGGACACCAACCACGCGCAGAAAAGAATGGAACAATTTTCTCACGGAAAAAAGCGATCGCCCGAATCAGTCTCTCCGCATGAAAATCTGTAAAATGTACCAGAAAAGCAAGGCCACACTGGCAAAGAGGGCAAGCGACGCCGAAACATACTGATCCGTCCGATAGTGATGAATGATGTTCGAGGTGTTGTAGAGAATGGAAACAGACGCAAAAATCGCCATAGCTCCGGCAAAAATCGTCCCCAGATTGAACCCAAAAAGAATCGACACCACGATAATTCCCAGGGCAACGAATCCCCCAACCATCAGGAAACCGCGAAAAAAGGAGAAATCTTTGCGCGTGGCAAAGGCCGTCAGAGTCAGGCCACCAAAAATGCAGGCAGTGGTGATTCCCGCTTTCATGATCACCTGCCTGTCTCCTGCATAGGCCGAGGCAACGTAGAGCAGTGGCATGAAAATAATAGCCTCAGCCAGGATAAACAATCCAAGCCCTGCATACTGCGTCCCCCGTGAGGAGCCCGAGCTGGCCAGTCGATTCGCGATGGAAGAAACCAGCATAAAAGCACCCAACACCAGGAGCCATCCCATGCCGCCGGTCATTGTCCGGATAAATCCTGCCGCCCAACTCTGTTGCAACAGAACCCACTCAACCCCAATGAAGGCAAGAATCGCCAGACCGAGATGGGCGTAGGTATGACGAATAAATCTGGCTCGATCAGAAGGGGCCGCCTCAGCAGCGATGGTGTAGGGGTTGGCGTATCCTGTTGGCATTATGATTCAACTGAAAGGTCTGAAGGAACCTCCCTTCAATTCCTCTGATAATCAAATCGAAACTTCACCCCATTCGGAAGCTACAGGGTTGATTCTCTGACCTGACCCTGTTGTCTTTTCTGTTGCCTTTTTACCCTGTTGCCTGTTTCATCGGCGTTATTTGGGAGGGGGTATGCCTTCCCACTGGAAAACCGGAACCAGCTCGGTTCCCCGTCCAGATCGCTCTTGCATCCCGAATCGGAATCCATCATACTTTGCCCACCGTGATTCTTGATCTGGATAAATTTATCGCCTGCGAACGTCATTTCTGGGACGAATTAGCTGCGCTGCTCAAAAAGCAGGACAACCAGCCTGACTGGCGTATGCCGCTGGATGATGTCCGGCGATTTTACTATCTGTATCAGAGAGCTTCGTCTGATTTGGTGAAACTGAACACCTTTGCCGGCGAGGTGGAAACCACTCAATTCCTGGAACATCTCATTGCCCGAGCCTACAGCAAACTGCACGAGAAAAGGGCGGAATCCATCCCCTTTCGGCCCTGGCCGTGGCTGACCCGGACCTTCCCTTCCACCTTTCGGCGGCACTGGCGGGCATTCGCCCTTTCCATCGGAACTTTCCTGTTGGGCACTGCTTTCGGTGCGGGCGCGCTCGGCCTCAATTATGACCTGAAAAGCCAGTTTATCCCCCCCCAATTCAGTCAATTAAATGAAAAGCCCTCCCAACGGGTGGAGCGGGAGGAGAAAAACGAATTCGATAATTTCGCGGGCCGACACAGTTTTTCGGCGCAACTGATGACTCACAACACCAAGGTCACCATTTTGACGATGGTCACGGGATTCCTCTGGGGCGTTTTTACTTTCATCCTGTTGTTTTACAACGGAATCATCATCGGCGTGGTGGGCTTTGACTACATCGCCGACGGGCAGGGAACTTTTTTGACCGCCTGGCTCCTGCCCCATGGATCTTTTGAACTGCCTGCGATCTTCATCGGGGGCCAGACTGGCCTGATCATTGCCCGTGCCATGTTCGGATGGGGAACCAACCTTCGTTTGCGGCAACGATTTGCCCGAATCAGGGGAGACCTCCTGACTCTGCTCGGTGGCGCCGGAATCATGCTGATCTGGGCGGGGATCATCGAATCTTTTCTGTCCCAATACCATTCTCCGCGGTTCTATTCATGGAAGATCGGCTTCGGGGTCATCGAGCTGACGGCGTTGATTGCCTTTTTTGCTTTTTGCGGCAGAAAAAAAGGGAGCCGCACCGGGTCCTTACCGAATGAGGGGGTTGCTTCCTGATGCTGGGGAAAACGACAACGCTGGAAGTTCGGACACCGGAAGGTGTTTCGTTCCGGCTTCCCCTTGCCAGCCCATTCAGCCGCTGTCTTGCTTTGTCGATGGATTTGGTGGTCATCGCCGGAATCCTCATGGTCATTCACATGGTCCTCAACTATCTGGCCTTAATCGCTTCTACTTTGCCGATTGTGGGTGGGACTTTGGCTGATTTTGCCTCGGGCTCTATGATTTTCATCCAGTTTGCCGTCACCACGTTTTACGGAATGACCCTCGAATGGCTCTGGCGCGGTCAAACCGTCGGAAAACGGCTCATGAAACTGCGTGTCATCGACGAATTGGGGCTGCCTCTCGGACTGAAACAGATCATGATTCGTAATCTGTTCCGGGTTTTGGATATGTTGCCTTCCATGTTTTACATGCTGGGAGGTCTGGCCTGCATATTCACCAAGCGTTGTCAGAGGATAGGAGATGTTGCCGCCGGGACTTTGGTTGTCCGGGAAACCAGTATCGAGAAACCCGAAATCAATGAACTGATCGCCATCGGCGACAATTCCTTTGCCAGTCTACCGCACCTGGAGGCCCGCTTGCGGCAGAAAACCACTCCGGATGAGGCCCGGGTCGCTCTCGATGCAGTGACCCGGCGAAACGAGCTGACTCCCGACAACCGGCTCCAGGTTTTTTCGCGGATCGCGGATTATTTCCGTGAAGTGGCGGAGTTTCCAGAGGAAATTACCATGGGGCTTTCCGACGAGCAATACGTGAGGAACGTGGTGGACAGCCTCTTCCGACAGGCCTCGACCTGAACCCGGTCAGCGACTCAAATCTTCCTGGAGAAAAATCCGGTATCCCGCTTCGGAGAGAACCGATTTGCCGAACTCGTTATCCTCCACACAAAGTGCCAGCGCAGGTTTGCCGCCCGGACGAGTCAGGAGAGGATAAATAAAGTGAATGTTGGTTTCGGCATTCAGAAGAGTTCTGAGACAGTTGGGCATCTGCTCCGGGCCCTCGCGCAACTCCACCACGATCAATTCGCTGGTGCTGTAGGGGATTCCCTTTTCCATAAAAATGGTCTCCACCATATCAGGATCACTGGCGATCAGGCGCACCACGGTAAAATCAATGGAATCCTGAACCGAAAGCCCCAGTACCACCACCTGCCTGGCTCGCATCAATTCCACAATCGAAAGCAGGGCTCCCGCCCGGTTTTGCAGGAAAACAGCCACCTGACGCACCGCCGTTCCGTCAGCCGTTTCGGTCGCCCCATTTTCATTCAGGTCATCCGGTTGATCCATAAAGTGAAGACAACCTAACCAGACAATGGGAAAATGTCAGCCCGAAAATGCCCATCGCTCTGTAATCGCCTTTGTATTTGATTTATTTTTTGATTGCTGAAAAGGTCAGACGAACCTTCATTCACTTCATGGCATACAAAGTAGGAATTATCGGATACGGCTGGGCGGCGGCGGCCCACGCTAACGCGATTAATGGGACCGAACAGGGAACCGTTACAGCCGTTTATTCATCGCGGGCGTTGGATAACTCTGCTATTTCAGCCCTTCACGGCAGCAAAATCAAGAGTTACAGAAATCTCGAAGAGATGATTGGGAAGGCTGATATCGACGTTGTCTCCATCACCAGCTACCCGAACCAGCACCGGGAACAGGCCATCGCCGCCGCCAATGCCGGGAAACACATTATTCTCGAAAAACCGATGGCTTTGACCTGGGAAGATTGCCGGGCAATCTACGAGGCGGTGGAAGCAAACGGGGTCAAGGCAACTGTGTGCTTTGAATTGCGGCACATCAGCCAGTTTCTCACGACGACCCATTTGATCGATCAGGGGCTGATCGGGGACATTCACTATGCAGAGATGGATTACTATCATGGCATTGGTCCCTGGTATGGACAGTATCGGTGGAACACCACAAAAGAAAACGGCGGCAGCAGTCTGCTTTCCGCGGGTTGCCACGCCCTGGATGCCCTTTTGCTCTGCATGGGAAGCGATGTCGAAGAGGTCACCGCCTATGAAACCACGTCGAAAAACGAGATTTTTCAAAAATACGAATACGCCACCACCACGACAGCGATTTTGAAATTCGCCAACGGAACGGTGGGGAAAGTGGCTTCGGTGATCGACTGTCTCCAGCCCTATTACTTTCACGCCCATCTGGTTGGCAGCGAGGGAAGTATTCTGGACAATAAGATCTACTCCACCCGCTTTGGGTTGCGCGACAAAGAATGGGCTGAACTCCCCATGGCCATGGCGGACTCGGGCGATGTGGCTGATCACCCTTATCAGGATCAGTTTCAGGCGTTTTTCGATGCCACGGATAAAGGAGAAGATTCGCCTCGCACGGGAATAAAGACCGCTCTGGAGACCTTTCGGGTATTGTTCGCCTGCGATCTGTCCGCCAAAGAGGGGCGACCGGTCAAACTCAGCGAATTCCAATAACGACAGATTCCCGTTTCGCTTGTTGAGATTTTGCAAAACAGACAGCCTCATCGTTTTTCTCCATGCCAATTAGTTATCTGGAGGCAATTCGGGAAGCTCAGGCCGCGGTGCTGGCGGAGGACGATTCTGTCTACATCTACGGACAGGATGTCGCGGATTTCGGCGGAGCCTTTAAAGCCACAAAAAATCTGGCCGGAGAATTTCCCGGTCGGGTGATGGATGCCCCCATCAGCGAAGACGCCATTATCGGATCAGCCGTCGGCGCCGCCATTGAGGGAATGCGCCCCATCGTCGAAGTCCAGTTTGCGGATTTTTCCTCGATCGGATTCAATCAGATCGTCAATCAGGCGGCAACCCTCTACTGGAGGACCGGGGTACACTGCCCGATCACCATTCGTCTCCCCTCCGGCGGAACCGAGGGAAGCGGCCCCTTTCACAGCCAGAACCTCGAATCCATTTACGCCCATTACCCGGGCCTGATCGTGCTTACGCCGGCCACGGTGGAAGATGCCTACTCAATGCTGATTGACGCCGTTCAGATTGACGATCCTGTCATTTTTTGTGAAAACAAATTATTATATTATCACCTGAAAGCGGATCGACTGCCAACCCCGGACGAGACTCTTCCAGTCGGAAAGGCGCGCATTGCACGGGAAGGTCGACACGCCACCCTGGTCGCTTACAGCGCCATGGTGCATGAATGTCTCAAGGCCGCCCGCAAGCTTGAAGAAGAGGGATGGGAGCTGGAAGTCGTGGATCTTCGTTCCGCCAAACCCATCGACACCGACACGGTTCTGGGCTCCGTTTCCAGAACCGGGCGCATCCTTTGCGTGGGAGAAAGTTTTCCCTGGGGAGGTCTCAACGCCGAAGTGGTGGCCCGAGTCGTTTCCGAGGGCTTCCATTTGCTGGACGCCCCCCACAAACGCTTGAACTCAAAGGACACCCCAATCCCCTTTCACCCCAACCTCTGGAAAACGCACCGCCCCACCTGGCATAGCATCGCCGAATCCGCTCGGAGCTTGCTTCAACTGTGACCTGCGAAAAACCACTTCACATGACGGGACTCGACTCTCTGCCACACACTGACCCAAGCGTCATTCTCAGATACCGCGACGGGCTCTACGCGGTCGATTTGTTGACCGCCGCCATCGTGGAATTCGAGTTCTTTCAATGGCTCGGAGAACATCCCTCCACACTCCAGCAAATTTGCGATCACTTTGGATGGGCCCCTCGTCCCGCCGATGTCCTGGTAACCCTGGGAAAAGCAAACCAACTCGTTCAGGAGGACGAAAACAATGTCTGTTCGCTGGGCGAAACAGGGCGGGAACATCTTTGTCACGATACCCCCTGGGACCTCTCCCACTACTTTGAATCGCTCAAAGACCGGCCCGTGGTCGCCGATTTTGTCAAGGTTCTCAATACCGGCAAACCAGCTCAATGGAGCGGACACCAGGACGCTGATGCTGACTGGCACGGGGCCATGCAGAATGAGAACTTTGCCGTGGCCTTCACCGAGGCGATGGATTGTCGTGGTGTTTTTCTCGGGAAAAAACTGGCCGATGCGGCAGCCGACCTCATTGGGGAACGGGAAACCCGAGTCCTCGATATCGGTGGCGGATCGGGAGTCTATTCCTGCGCGCTGGCAGCCAATTTTCCCGATCTGAAATCAACTGTTTTCGAAGTCGATCCAGTTGATGAAATCGCCCGGAGAAAAATTGAAGAACGCCACCTGAGTGACCGCGTTGCCGTGGCAACAGGCGACATGTTTGCCGATCCCTGGCCCGGAGGATGCCGGGTGCATCTCTTTTCGAACGTCATGCACGACTGGGATGTGCCCGAGATTCTGGCTCTCATGAAAAAATCCCGCGAATCCATCGGAGGACAAAACGAAGGATTGCTGCTGATCCATGAGACATTTTTAAATGCCGACAAGACAGGCCCGCTTCCCGTGGCGGAGTATTCCTGCATTCTGGCCCATTCGACCCAAGGCAAGTGTTATTCCGTCACCGAAATGGCCGACTATCTGGACCAGAGCGGTTTCGAGATGCTTCGCTTTCAGGAAACCGGTGGGGACCGCGGGCTCATTGTGGGTCGCCCCGTATAAAAACCAGTTGCAGAACTGGGATTTTGATGGAGAGTCAACCCCGCGCCAGCAATATGAATTTTAATCGCGGGATGGAGCAGTCTGGTAGCTCGTCAGGCTCATAACCTGAAGGTCGCTGGTTCAAATCCGGCTCCCGCAACCAATTCTAAAAACCCTGTAACTCAGTTAGTTACAGGGTTTTTTGTTTTAAAGGAAATGACTGCCTATTGCGGGAGATAGTCGTTTAAATGCAGG
>Ga0114931_10001766_pt1 | contig 27448 bp, 40 predicted proteins | sample 2SBtaG_FD_89579 | JGI IMG/M metagenome (GOLD analysis project Ga0114931, IMG submission 89579) | Deep subsurface microbial communities from Kolumbo volcano to uncover new lineages of life (NeLLi) - 2SBTROV14_V59a metaG | ecosystem: Environmental > Aquatic > Marine > Volcanic | place: Kolumbo... | reverse complement strand
TGAGGAGAAGCTACCACCCTTAACATTACCTTCGTCTGTCAAGATAACAACTGAATCATCTGTACATATCACATCTCCTTTTATTATTCCTTTTGGATCACCTTTCACGAGTATTCCTTCTTGTGTTTTCATAGATTTTTAAATTTAAACGTCAATAATGCATACGTAAACATAATCAGAGCAATAATAAGAGCAAGAAGCGCTATTAGTATGTCTGTTGAGTATTTCATTCGTTAGGTAATGGTATAGCCACTTGTAATTCCGATCCTGCGTACTCACGTATTCTTTCGACATACTCTTCAAATTCCGTGGTTTTTACTTGCGTGGTACTTTTTGTTATTTCAAACTCTCTATCGTTAATCGTTACAAACTTCTTTGGCAGAAACATATTTTTAAACACCTCATGAAGCTCATTTTCAGAATATCCGGTATGCTCAGCAACGAGCTTCAACACGCATCCCCAATAATACGCATTCTGATTATTTGATCTTTTATTACCGATGTCTCCAATTGTTATTTGTACATTTTTCCCCTCATTACGACTCAATACATCGCGCACCTTATTTTTTTGATATGGAGTGAGCTTTGTTTTTCCATTTTGTACGGTTGCGATAATATTTATATTCATATTTAGAAATCAAATAATGAACTTTCCACATCCTCATCTTCATTTATTTTCGAAACAGTCTCTTTTCTCATGCTCTCCCAATCAATATCGGAGCCACTTCGTATATAAAAGAACTTTGTAGTACCGTCATCTTGACGCTCATTAACTATATGTCTCTGACCAGAACATCTATATCCGTTTTTGCACTCACACCCAAATTCAGCTCTGAGACCATTTATCCGCGCATTATATTGAGTGATCTTTGCCTCAAAAGCTAGTGTAGAAGGATGTATGCCTTCCGGATGTCTTTTCAATATTGAAAGTATTCTCTGTTCTTGTGTCATAAGAATTTCAAATAACTTTTATTGTTGTACACGCTCCACGCATGATATCCTTTCCATGACTCACGAATATCTTTTGCGATTCGTATACTTGTCTTACAGTCATAAAAATCCGCATGTGGATACCTACTCCTGTGTGTGTCATTGATCTGGAAAAGACCATGATCATACGTGCCATTCGTATTTGCCTTATACGATCTTCGGTCGCATCTCAATCCACTTTCAGCCTTAGCTATCGCTACTGCAATATCACACTCATCACCAAACACATCACATATAAGATCATGAATTTCAGATTGTGAGTATACTTTTTTCTCCGTAAGTTCAGGAGTACTCAAGCGCTCTTCAATCTTTTCCACTATCTCGTAATCTCCCTTTATCTCGTATACTCCAATTTGGGATGCAAATACAATATTTGCAGTGCTAAAAAGAAGCGCGATAATAATAGGTAATATGATTTTCATATGCGTTTGTAAAATACGGCAAAATAATATTTAACCTTTGCCTCGTCACTTGAAAGCCGTAAAAAGGGCTCATAATCTGTTAAATAAGAGACAGTTGCATCGGTTTTTGTTCCAGGATTTTTCTTATAAAAGGAAAGCCATCGTTTTTTCAGATCTTCTGATAGCGATATTTTTAGGTATTCCGCGTGCCTAAATGCCTTATCCTGCCATTCTTTTGTGATGCCAGTTCTTGTAGGTTTCATCTCCAGATCTTTCTTTTTTTTGTTCAAAGCTTCGCTCAATGGTGAATTTGAAAAATTCCCATTATTCTTTTCTATTCTATTCTCTTCTATTCCATTCATTTCTATTCTATTAGGAGTGAACGTTCCATGATCATTCACTGAACGTTCAGTGAATGGTGGATATTTGCTTTCTGACGGTCTATTTATCTTCTGACACTTCGTCCAGTTCTTCAATTGTATGTATTCCTTGCCATCAACCTCGTACAAAAGCACTGATTTCATTTTTCTTAGTATTTCGTTTCTTATTTTCAATGAGTCTTTTTTATTAAGTTCTTTCCAAGGATAAACAATAGAAGAGAGGTAGAGAGCATTCCCAGGAAGTCTACCCTCATCGTCAGCATTACTCATAATGCCGATATACATGACCATCGCCTGATATGTTAAAGTGCCAAAGTCTTCATCTGCCCAAATTGTAGGATCAAGCATTCGTTTGCGTGCCATATCTATAAATACTTGTCGCCTACAATTCTCAGATGAGCAATTCAATTATTTGAATAACTAATCCGAGACTTACAAGCGACAAGCCTAATTTCTAAAGTTCTACCGTCGTCCCCACGCGGTAGAACTTTGCCCCTTAATCGTCAGCCTAAGGGGCTTTAAGCTTGCAGAACTAATTGTTAATACTTCGTGATCTATCTAACTCCTCTTTGCTAACATGAAACTTAATCATCATCTCTTTGTTTCGTATCGAATACATCTTTTCCGTCATTGTCTCCTCATTTTTTACTATCTGACAGGGGATACAAAGCGCCTCTCCTCGAATACGCACACCGTTAAACCACATGGCGCGAGATATTCCTTTATCGCACCTATCGCACTTATATGATTTAATCTCTTTCATACAATATCTCCCTTCTGATATTTTTTTCTACAGTTAAAACAATATGTTTTTCCAAAAAGCTTATTACTTTCCTCGACAACTTGATCGGATAGCCCCTTTATGGAGCAACCTTGCTCCTGACAATCTTTTGAAAGTCCAGTAGATGTTTTTTGTGGTACTCCACTTTTTGTCGATGGCTTTGATGCTTGCGCTCCGTCGTCATCTTCTGCGGGCAACAGCACCATACTTTGAAGCCCATATCTTTTTGCGTATGTTATTGCCGAGCCAAGCGCTTGAGGATTTTGATCATCTTTTGACACAATAGGAGTACTACTCGAAAACCATTCTCCCGATATGTGAATGAGAACAGTCTCCACATACATGCCATCAATTGGCTGTAAGATTGATATTCCCTCATTATTGAGCTTCTGCTTACATGCGTCAATCACTGCCTTGTGAGATGCAAAGGTATTCCCGAAATGTGGATTTTTAGCATCTTTGATTGCAGAGTTAATCTTTTTCTGAGCGCTTAAAAATGCTTCGGTTATTTTTACAATTGATTCAGATGTTTTCATGTAATTTCTTCAAATTGCTAACATGCTTTTTCATTTTTTCTTCCCACGCATCGATACCATTCCATAGGTCATTTATTTTCTCCTCAATAACATCAAGCTCTTTTTTCTGATTTTTTAGAAAGTTAAGGTAACTATTCAAGTCTTTAATGTTCATATAATCTATGATTCGGCTGGTATATTTTTTCCCGCCTGAATTTCTAAATCATTAAACACATATCTGATGTTTTTGAAGCATGATGCGATGCTGTTTATCATAATGACCTTATCGAGTGGATCATCAGCCTTCATCATCTCGTAGGCAATATCAATGCCTGCCTCAATCTCGGTGTTGATTTTTTTCTTAAAATCTGTTATATTTGTCATACATTTTTCTGAAATTTCTAATATAAGCATTCTTTCCAAGAGAGTGCTTATTTTTTTATAGACACCGTAAACGCTCCCTCTTTCTGGATTTTGTCTACATGAAATCCTTCAAGCTCCCTATAGTCCTCATGTGCAACTCTTAGGGCATTTGCATACGCTTTAGCGCGTGGCTTGACATACAAAGATATTCCAAATATTCCTACAAATATTCCTCCTACTAAAAATCCGATGAAATATTCCTTTGTAGATTTAATCTTATTTTTTATCTTTCTCATATTCGATCACCCCCTTAATCCTTGTAAACTTCTAAACTGCGTATATGTCATATTTTCTGAGACAAACTGACCTTTATCATTCCTTTTGAATGTATCTTCTATCTTGTCAAGACAGACGTAAATATATGAAGTGATCGTTATGGCTAGAATAATGATTGATACAGGGCTTATGTTATTTTTCAGTTGAATAACGAGTAATATGTCGTGATAAGTTTTTCTGATGAACCTTCACAATGTCTGCAATATCTGTCCAACCCAAACCACGTCTATGGAGACGAACGGCAATATCAGCAGTAATTTGATTTTTTATAGAAGAAAATAGGCGATTGAAGGATGTGTTGGTGGCCTGTGAGATTTTGAATTTTTCTGTGGTATAATTTCGCAAATTCATATTATTTTTATATGTTTGCGCGAAGAGTTATGAAGTAAAAAAAAGACTTCCCTTTTACCTAAAGGAAAGTCTTTCGTGAGTGTGACCCCAAGGGGATTCATACCCGCGACTTTCCAGAAGTAAAATGAGCTTTTATCTCTTCTACAGCTCTAAACACGCAGACTAATTATCAATGCTGACTAAACTATATCAGATAATTCCGCGTCTGTCAATCCACATTTACGGTATATACACATTTCTTACATATATAGCATTCAAAGTTACTATTTTTCGATCTGTATTCTGTTAAACTCGAACCGTAAAAATGACATTTAATTTTGTTGAATTTTATAGTAAATTCAATATATTCCTGAAAGATGAGTACCATGTTTCACCCACTTCTTTTATTAAAAGTGCCTCACGGTACTTTTTGCCGTATTTTTCAAATAATAGGGTTGATAGCAAGATAATGCGTAATATTCTATATACGTTGAGAGTAGAAGGCCGAGACGGAAGAAAAATATCAAAGTCAACCCTTAACAAATATATTCAGGTGGCAAAGTATATGGATCGGTACTTTGAATACAATCTTCTTGCAGATTTTAGAGGGTACAGAAATGTGGAGTCAAAAAAAGAGAAGATTATCATGACTGACATACAGATGAAGGCTATTGCTGAGTGCTATGTATCAAAGCCAGGATGCGTAAAGCATTCGGAGTACGAGCTTGCATATAACCACAAGTTTAAAACAATATTTCAGCTTCTCAGATTTTCGGGTATGCCTCCTGACGATGTGTGTTGTCTTACCTGGAGTAATTACCACGGAACACATCTCTCCGTATACAGAAATAAAACAGGAAAAAAAAGAATCGTTCCTCTTCCTGAATTTGTGTCAAAGATGTTTGATCAGCTAGAAAGATACGATAATGAATATATTTTCGGATCATCACGCGGAAAGCTAAAACCAGCGACAATAAATCTAGAGCTGAAAAAGAGACTCAATAAGTTAAAAATGAATGAATCAATTACTGCATATAATTTCCGCTATTCGTTTGATACGCTTTGTGCTTTGGGTGGCGGAGAGGCGACGCTTCCGCAGATTGCAAAGATATCAGGACATAGCATTAGCACTATGTACAAATATTACTTACAGTATGACGTGCAAAATCTTGCAGATGCGCTTGATTCCTCTCATCCTGGTCTGAGGCAGCACCAGTCAATAGACACGCTTAAGCGTGTTTGTATTGAAACGCTTAAAAAAATAGTAGATATGAGTAAATATAATATTCACCTAGAAATAACCCACAAGAATGAACATACTCGTGAAATCACCCTATCATGATGGTATAATAGAGATGCAGAGCTGAACCATGAATTAAGTGAATACAAAAAAACATCCACTTTATAATATATTTTCTCTGTCCTTCATTAGTAGTTCATATATCCTCAAATGAACTCAGGAACTCTCATAACCTGCCCCATCTGTCGGGATAAAAAGCCTGTTCTTGGAAGACTTACCGAAAGTGGCGAATTTATCGTACTTCGTTTTCATCATGGAACGACCATCATAAACTCTAAAGAATATTCTGTCCTTTGTGGATGTGGATATACCTTAAATGTTGCAAATGGCACTATTGTTACTAATACAACCCAAGGAACATGAAAAAGGCAGTGGTAACAGGTTCATCAGGATTTATCGGAAGTCACCTAGTAAGGAGATTGAAATCAGAAGGATTTGATGTCGTTCGAATCCCTCATGAAAATCTGAAATCAAAAGAATATCTTTTAGGATACATGGGATCAATAAATCCGCAATATATTTTTCACCTTGCCTCATATGGCAATATGTCAAATCAGAGCGATGAGGATGAGATGGTGCAGGCCAATTATATAAACACATATAATCTTATTCAGGCAACATTAAATCTTCCATATGTCCTCTTTGTCAATTTCTCCACCTCGTCAGTATATGGCAAGACATATAGAAGAATGCGAGAATATCATCGATTGAAGCCGGATACGTTGTATGCCGCAACAAAGGCAGGGGCTGAGTATTTATGCCGGCACTTTAGAAAGAAATATAAAAAGGTAATCGTCAATGTGCGCCCATTCTCTGTATATGGCCCAGGCGAGGCTGACTTCCGTTTCATTCCGACACTCATCAGAAACGACATGCAGGCAAATGTAAGCACAGTGATACAAGGAAATCATGATTGGATATATATTGATGATTTCATAAATGGCGTGATGAAGCTTGTTGAGAACGCAGGATCACTCCCTCACAGAACATTCAATATAGGGTCGGGAGAGATGAAATCAAATTTTGACATTGCAAATCTAATAAGTGATTCATTCACGATAAGTAATGAAAGAAAGATACAAGATAGTGATGTGTGGGTGTCAGATAACAGAAGACTTAGGGAGCTAAACTGGCGACCTATGACCACACTTGAAGAAGGAATTTTTAAAACATATGAACACATTAAAGCAAAGGATAATTGACATATCGTATAAAAAGAAATTGAGCCACATCGGATCGTGTCTGACTGCGGTAGATATTATAGACCGTGTGTATGCAGACAAAAAACCCAATGAGCCATTTATCCTATCAAGCGGTCATGCAGGGCTTGCTCTATACGTTGTAATAGAAAAATACTTAGGCATTGATGCTGAGATGCTTTTTGATACTTACGGAGTGCACCCTAACAGGAATCTAAAACATGATATATATTGTTCTACTGGATCTCTTGGTCATGGAATCGGAATTGCAACAGGAATGGCGATCTCAGACAGATCAAGAAAGGTACACGTCCTGCTATCTGATGGGGAATGTGCTGAAGGGTCAGTATTTGAATCATTCAATGTAATACAGCAAAACAAAATAAGCAACATGGTAATTCATATAAATTACAACTCATGGGGCGCATATCGAAAGATCATGATGAAGTCCATAATTCCCTTGACTACAATCATTGAAAGCACATGCGATGTAAAAATACATAAAACAGATTCTCCGGGCTTCTTATTTCTATCCGGACTAAAAGCACATTATGCGGTATTGAGTGATGGAGAATATAATCAGTTAAAAAAAACGTATGAGACGTGATTTCTTTACATACTTACATAACAAGATGAGTAAGAATGAAGATATCTGGGTAATATCTATTGACTTGGGATATGGTGGATTTGACTCAATACAGCGATGTTATGAACGGAGGTTTATCAACACCGGAGCTGCTGAGCAATCAGCACTTGACATTGCCTGTGGTCTCTCACTTGAAGGGAAAATACCATTTGTGTATTAAATTACACCATTTCTTCTATATCGTGGATTTGAGACGATACGGACATATATCAATCACGAGAAGCTGAATGTGAAGCTCATAGGGTCAGGGCGCGATGATGACTATGGTCATGATGGATTTAGTCACTATGCAGGAGATGATGATATATTCATAAACAACTTTGAAAATATTAAATCATTCTGGCCTGATGATATAAAAGAGATGAAACGAATCGTTGATCAGATGATTGATGATGAGAGTCCTTATTATTTGAATTTAAAGAGATAATTGAATAAAGACCAATAAAATCATATAATATAACTACAAGACAATATAGCTGGCATACGCGTGAGAATCAGAAGTCACCGAGATTATCAAGGTGACTTTTTTTATGAAGTATTCTCGCGAAAGAGTAAAAGAAATCTGCAAGTACATATCAGAGGGCCTATCCCAAAAGGACGCCGCTATTTTATCTGGTATTGGTGAATCTACTTTTTATCAATGGAAATCCGACAGCAAAGATCATCCTAGTCCCCTTTCTGACGTACAGAAACAAGACTTTATAGAGTCATTAAAAAAAGCAGAATCAAAAAATAAAAGACGACATATCAAAAATATTGATTTTGCCAGTAAAAAATCATGGCAAGCTTCCGCATGGTGGCTTGAGCGAAAATACAAGGATGAGTTTGCAGTGCGAAGCGAACATACAGGAGGAGATGGAGAGAAATTGCAGATCGTTCTTGATATGCCGAAAAAATGAAACAATCATTTTACAAGCTAGCAGGGTTTGAAAAAAACGTACGCCAAATAGAGGCGTACAAAACGCTCTTTGACAATCAGTGTAAGTATCTACTCTACGGAGGAGCCGCGCATGGCGGAAAGTCGTATTTTTTGAGATGGATCGCACTTGGTCTTGGGATATATTACAGCACAAAGTACAACATCAAAAATGTACCAATTGGTCTGTTTAGTGAAGATTATCCTACCTTGAAAGATAGACAGATTGCACGAATCAAGCATGAGTTTCCCTCTTGGCTTGGGAAACTTATTGAAGACCGTGATGAGGGATATATGTTCAGGGCGAATGATTCGTATGGAGGCTTCCGTATACTTCTCCGCAATCTTGATGATCCATCCAAATATGCATCGGCTGAGTTTGCGGCAATTCTTGTTGAAGAGCTGACCAAAAACCCAGTTGAGACATTTGAGGACTTGAGATTCAGACTCAGATACACAGGTACGAGAGGTATATATAAAAACGAAAAGAAGATCGGAGAAGAGAAGGTAATGATTGATGACCCGAAGTTTGTAGGAGTCACCAATCCTGGACAAATCGGGCACGCATGGGTACGTAAATACTGGATAGAGCCTGATCCGCGAAGTCCTGACCCGGAACAAGATAGATTTTTTTTCATAAGATCACTTCCAGAAGATAACCCCTACACAACAGCAGAGTACATGAAACAGCTTGACTCAATGCCAGAGGCAAAGCGTAAGGCTTGGAGAGATGGATCGTGGGATGTGTTTGAGGGGCAAGTATTTGCAGAATGGAACAGAAATATCCATGTTGTAAAGCCATTTCCAATACCACCGGAATGGAGGCGATATCTCGCAATGGACTGGGGATCGAATAAGCCTTTTGCTATCGGTTGGTACGCACAAAATTATGATGGTCAGTCTTATCTATATAGAGAACTTTATATGAATAAGATTGAGTTTGAGTCACGGTATCATCAGCCACTGACTGCAAGAAGACTCGCAAGACTTGTTATAGACATGACAAAGAAGGCGGGCGAGGACTATGAGTATATGGTCGCAGATCCATCCATGTGGAATAAGATTTTGCTCGGAGAGGATAGCAAAAAACCAGAAGGAGAGTCATACGCTGAAATCATGATAGATGAAGGCTTGAGAATGATTCGGGCAGACAATGACCGTATGAATGGGCTCAATCGATATCAAGAAGCGCTCGCAATAAAAAACGGAGTGCCAGAGTACAGAGTATTTAGTACGTGTTACGACACGATACGAACAATACCAGCTCTTGTCTACAGCAAGACAAGAGTTGAGGATGTAGATACAGACGCTGAGGATCATGCATATGATCGTGATAGATATTATTTTATGTCACGACCAATAGCATCAGATAGACAAGATGAAAAATTATCAGTTGTTGCAAAACACTTGAATGAAATCAAAAGGAACAGAGACCAAAACGACTGGGATCAAGTCGAAATCGTTTAGTCATCAACAATTACTGGACGCACTGTACTACATAGATGACGTGCTATCTCGTGGAGCTATCCCCTACTTTGTTATAAAAGACACCGCAGAATCGATAATGAAAGGCGGAGACCTATCAGGAGATGGGATATATCTTGGAGTACGCTACACCGACTGGATGTCAAGCGGTATGGACATTGTGAGCCTTGTCGCAGATGCAATTGATACGTCGAAAAATAAGATTGAATACGATCACTTGGGCGTTTCCATAACAATTGAAATATTCAAAAAGAATCATTCCTGCATAGAGAGTACCGATCCCCTACCTTATGCAATGGAGTATTTTTACATTCCCAACCCTTATAAAACATTCAAAAAAATATACCTATGATAGAAATAATACTTGGAGTAATCATTATCGGACTCATTGTAGAGCGATACCTTTTTGCAAGAGAATCGCATAAGCAACAAGATCATTATATGCAAGCGCTCATTGCTAAAAATACCAATGAGTATCTCTCAATGAAGACGACTGAAAATAAAAAAGATATCCCATTTAAAGAGTCTGACGAAATACCACTCGATCAGGCAGATGATGAGACATTTACTAAATTTATTAAAGAAAATTCATGAACCTGAAAGATTTTAAGCTAACAAGAGAACTAAGCTTCGTCAAATCTGCAACAATCGGTGCGACGCTCGATGATCTTATTGGAAAAGCAATAGGACAGAGAAGATCGCATGAACGAAGATGGTTTGAGAATAACTATTTCGATGATGGTTTCCACTTTAAAGTTATATCTAAAAAAACTGGGAAAACCATTGATCATGTAGGAGGAACTGGAAACTATGTAGAACGTGCAATCCCCCGCGCAAGTCGTCAGATACGAGGAGTATCAAACCTGCTCTTTGCAGCAGAACCCTACCCCGTTGTATATCCTGCGCGTGTAACAACTGCAGACTACACAGATGCACAGGGTCAAGTAGACATGCAAGTATATATGCAGGAAGTCGAAAAATCTAAAATCATTGCAAGAAAGCAAGGAACATGGCTTACCACAGAGTGGGAAGATAATCAAGACTTTGACATCAAGCTCATAAACATGATGCTAAAGGCTGCTAAAAACTCAATATCATATCTGCAAGTATGGAGCGATACCGATAAACAGGAGATACATACAGAGGTATATGATGCATTCGATATCATTCTTTATGGTGATAAGGAAGAGCTAAAGCACTGTCCATTTATTACAAAGACACGAAGTCGCGTCATTCATAACATTATGGCTGATGAAGCTTATAAGAACGCCAATACCGAAAGACTACAACCAGACAATAGATATGCGACATCTGAGGTAAAACAGGCATATATGGTATCACGCTATGGATCAAAGACTAATACGGAAAAGGAGGGTACTATCATGGAGAAAGAAACCTTCCTCGAAGAAAAACTGACAGAAGCAAACTGGAAAGACGCTGTCAAAAAGGGGTCTGATACTGGAGCGATGGAAGGAAAATCAAAGGGAGATGACATTATGCGTCATGTGTTTTCGGCAGGTGGCGTTACACTTCTTGATGAATATATAAACTACGATAACTATCCATTTGCAGAGTTTCGATTCGAGCCAGGATACCTTTATCAAAAACCATTCATCGAAAACTTCATCCCTCAAAACAAGTCTCTTGATGTGATTGTAACAAGACTTGAGAAGTGGATAAATACAATGGTTGTCGGTGTGTATCAGAAACAGAAAAATGAAAACTATAAGGTTTCAAATATTCCAGGGGGACAGATGATCGAATACGAAACTATTCCACTTCGGCAAATGGCAAATGCAAGCGTCGGGAATACACCATTCAACATGGTTGAACTCCTTGATAAATATATTGAAGAGCAAGGATCATCAACATCCGCACTTAATCAGCTTCCATCTGGTGTCAAATCAGGAGTAGCAATTGAATCATTGAAGGCAACGGAATACGCAAACCTAAAAATAGCAACAAAGATGCTGAAAAAGACTATAAGAGATGTAGCAAATCTCATGCTTGAGCGTGCTGATAAAGACTTCCTTGAACCCGTTGAGGTTGAGTACATGAATGACGGTGAGCCTGACTACTTTGATATCATCGGACAAAGAGGATATGAACTATCACAACAGGTCGAAAAGAAATTACCTCATGATGTTGTTGTTATCGATAAGTCAGCAAAGGTTCGTATTGAAATAGAGCCTGGACTCGGTCTGACGATGCAAGGAAAGCGCGAAGCGATGCAACAGATCATCACATTCATGGCTCAATTTGCAGAGCTTGGAAAGATCCCACAAGAGGCACTTCATATGGTAATAAAGAAATTCCTAGAAACATTCGGATACGGAAATACTCAGGAATTTATGGAGCTACTTGATGAGGGGCTTACAACTCAGGAACTCGATGAACAGGTAATCGATAAGATAAAATTGGCCGTGGCAGAGACAATGAAAGATCTAGGAGCAGCCGGTCAAGAGGCAGATCAGAAGATGGTCGAAACGACAAAGCTTGGAGTCGCAGAGGCAATGCGTGATCTTGGCATGGTTAATAAAGAGAAGCCGCAAGAGAAGAATAAAGTGTCAATATCATACAAGGATCTCCCTCCAGAAGGAAAAGTGCAGGCGGCGGGTCAAGCAGGAATTGCAATAGATGCAGGGTCAGCAGCTCAGTCAATGGGGACGGTTTGACAAAAATAGATAAAAAATAGATAATATAAGTAGCGGTAAAAATGACCGCCAGATCAAGCGAACAATAGAAGGCTTGGACATCCAACACAAATTGGGTATCCAGGCCTTTTTTTGTTGGGTATACATTATCAATTACACAGCGTGTATATAAGCACGACTGGTAACTAATACGATTATGGATAACCCAGATCAAGGTACAGAAGCGGCACCGATAGAAGCCCCTTCGAATATTGTTATAAACGGTGAGGAGTATTCATCAGATGAAGCTCAAGAACTTGTCGGTCTTGGAAAGAAGACACGTGAGTATGAGCAGAAATGGAATACCTCTCTCGATAAGGTTTGGCCAGATTATGGTCGTCTGACGCAGGAGCATAAAGCGACACAGTCTGAACTTGCAGAAGCTCGTGAACAGCTTGCAAAATTCTCTGAAAAGAAAGACGCAGGCACAGAAACACAGGTGGACACAAGTAAAGCACGTGAAGCAGCTCGAAAGCTCGGAATCATCTTCAATGAAGACCTTGAGAAATCAGGGTATATCAAAAAGGATGACTTACCAAAGTATTTTCAGCAATACACAGCAGAACAAAAAGCTGTTGATAAGATCCTTGGGGATGCTGACAAGTACGAAAGTGAGATAACGGGCGAGGATGGAAGGCCACCATTTAACAAGAAGGCTGTTCTTGCATACATGCAAGCATATGGAATTGAGGATCCTATAAAGGCATATGAGGATATGTACGAACCTCAGCTCAAGTCATGGAAAGATCAGCAAGTGGCTGGAAAGAAAAATCCATCCTTGAGAACTATTGATAAGCCGGAAGGAAAGAAAGAGCCAAAACCTGTCAAAGTGACCGATGACAATGTTATGGATTTACTATCAGAGCGATTAGGCTCAAAAAATTAACAATTAAATAAAATTTCATGTCAACGACATCTTTTTCTTTATCAGATTTTGATGCAGCTTTGAAAGAAGTAGTACAGCCCTATATTCAGGACAATGTACCAAAGCAGGCAAAACTGATGCAAGTTATAAAAACCAATGACGGTGTGGAATATATGAACGATGAGTTCATTGTACCTATCCGATCAAACCGACACACTGGTGTTGCAAACTTGGGCGGAGCAAACAACAAACTTCGAACTGGTGCATCTGCAACAACTCGTGGTACGGTCTCACCTAAATACCTCACTGCTACTTTTGATATTAATGATGTTCTTAAAAAAGCATCTGAGAATAGAAAAGGCGCAGTTGAAAGTGCTATGTCATTTCAGATGAAGGCAATTAAAAATGACTTCGTTAAATCTGTAAATCGACAATATGCATCAGACGGTATTGGAATTGTCGCGCAAGTTGCAGGCTCAGTCGGAGCTGGAACTTTAACCGTTCAATATCCTGATTCAAATCTTGACGATGGACGATCAGAAAACTGGTACGGAACCATCAATGGAGATATAAAACCAACAAAGTATTTGTCGGTTGGAACTCCAGGAATGGCAATCGGTATCGGAACCGCGGCAGCTGACGTTGGAACCATTTCATCAATTGCATACAATCGAGGAAACTCGACTGGAACAATTGTTGTAACTGGCGCACCAGCAATCGTTGCAAATGACTCAGTCTACATCGTCGATGGCGATGAGGAAGGAGCAAACAACGAAATTCAAGGATACGCAGCGGCACTTGCAAGTGGCACAAGCTCATATGCAGGTCTCGCACGAACTCTTGATGTCTGGGCTCCACAAACAATGGGAACAGCAGCAAATGCAGCTCTTGCCATTGCAGATATGGACTCAGTCTATATGGACGCAATCGAATACGCCGAAGAGGGCGATCGATATGCATGGTTCATGAATAAGAGTATTTACACCAAATATGGTAATCTTCTGCAAGCGATGCGTCGCACAGTCAACAAGACAGAACTCGTATCTGGTTGGTCAGGTCTTGAATACGAAGCTGGTCAAGGATCAGTCGGAGTATATCTTGATTATGAAGTGCGAGACGGAGAAGCTGTGCTTCTTAATCTTGACACATGGACTGTCGCGCAAGTTGCAGACATGAGCTTCATTGAAGACGGTATGCCACGAAGAAGTGACTATATCACCTTCCAAAAGGTGTTCACATGGTACACCAATCTCTTCTGTAAAGCACCAGCTGCAAACGGAAGACTCTTTAGAAGGACAAAATAACCTATGGAAACCAATGAACTAGATCCAAGAGATTATAAATATATCGTTGCAAATCCAGACTCGTCATTCAATCCTGCACGAAATAAGGCAGTAATTGAAGAAACGATAAAGGAAGCAGATACATTTCATAAAACATCGGGACTGGCCATTGAGGAAGCTCTAGGTGAACGCATTGAGGCGGTATCAGCATATGCTTGCTACCGCCTTAACCGCGGCACTAAGAAAATAAAGGACTATCTCGGAGATAGCCTCTACAAGCGAATGATAGGCGAAAAGATTTTATCCAAAATCCGTGTCGCAGATACGGTCAATAGGCTAAATGGCAACACAAAGCTACGCAGACCTATTTTGTTATAAACATTCAAAAATTACATATGTCAGGACTTAAAACACATGAACCTGCATTGCAAGCTGGATACAAAGTATCCCCTGATGAGATGGATATGTATAGACAATACGTCATACTTCATCCATCAGTATCTCCTTCCTTCTTTGGAACGGTAGAGACAGCATCAGAAGCTGCAATCGTAGCAGTCAATACGCGAACGACATACCCGCGTAACCTCCTTCTTTCTGTGACCGGTGTTGCAGGCGGAATGGGAGGAACAGCGGTTGTCAGTGGAAAAGATCAATTTGGAGCCCCTGTATCTGAGACTATCAGCATTGGTAGCGCAGCGGGTGGTGGTACCACAGCAGGTACGAAAGTATTTGCAACGTTCTCTGGTGGTACATTCACTCCAGATGGACTTGGTGGTACAGCAGTCGGAACGGTAGCACTTGGATTTCAGATTGGCACATCCTCAACAGGCCCCATATTTGGACTCCCCGATAAACTCGGTGGAACAACCGATGTAAAGGCAGTCGCATGGATCGATGCAGACACGGAAAAGCAGCACAATGCCGCTTCTCATGTTGATCTTGCACAAAATGCAATCCGCATTGAAGTAGCAGGTGGAGTCGCCGCAGCTGATAGTTTCGTTGTATGGTACAAGCCATCCAAAGACCTATCAAGTCAAGGACTCCAAGCAAAAATCTAAAAGTATTGTTATTTTTAGTCAAAATACCCGTAGCGATGCGGGTATTTTTTGTGGTATAATACTCATGCAGAACGACCTATGAAATAAGTGTCAAAACTACAAGCATTTTATTTTCAAGACTTCAAAAACTCATATCTACCTCACATTTTAAAAGAGGTATACCTCGATAGGATATACGATCAATATACTCGTGGAAGAAAAGATCTTACTATAGTTGATCTTGGGAGCAATATCGGCATAACAAACTTCTACTTCAAAGACTACGCAAAACGACTCATTGCAGTTGAGCCTTCAAAAGACCACATCAAAACACTCAAGACTATGCACGCACAAAACGATATGAATGCCGAGATTTATCCCTATGCAGTATCCTCAAAAAACGGAAAAACAAAGTTTTATCATAACGACAATACCACCATGTATTCACTTCGCGGAGAAGTAAACAACAAGAACGAATATGAAGAGGTTGAGACGAAGACTCTTGATCAAATGATGAAGGATCTGAAAATAAAACACATCGACATTTTGAAGATGGACATTGAAGGATCTGAGTATGATCTGATTGTGTCCGATGGATTTGTGAAAGTGAAGGATAAAATCGATTTAATATTAGGCGAGTTTCATACATGGAGTGGTGTAAATCCTCAACAGTTTGCAACATGCTTTATCGACTATGGTTATGAGTTTAAATGGATGAATGCTACAGAAGCTAGTACATTTGTCGCAAAAAGAAAATGAAAATATTAGAGTATCTTATACTGCTTGGATTTTTTGCTTGTGGAGCATTATTAGCATATATTATTTTTGATTCATTATTAGCACTTATTAAATACATATCATGAAACAGTACAAAATCGTGTTCAAATACCCAGTTGAAGGACAAAGAGATACAGTTGAAGAAAAAGTGAATGTAACATTTGAAACATCTGGAGTATGGACAAATTACCCAAAGCAGCAAATTCGCTTCTTCATTCCCTTTGCAAACATAGCAAATATCATTGAGTTTGAAAAAGTTGAAGAAAAGAAGAAATGAAAAAACCAGTAATCGCATTCACAATCGCAGACGAAAAGAACATGAAGTATGCAAAGATGCTTGAAAATTCTCTTCGTAAATTTCATACAGCAAAAGAATTGCCACTCAAGATCATAACAGGTGAAGATCTGAAAGCTGAGCTTGCAAATGACCCTAACTTCTTTTATCGTGCAACGCCCGTGATCGGAGAAAAACTCATAAAAGAATATGATCTAGTCTTGAAGCTCGATGCTGATCAAATTATTACAGGGGATCTTGACTATATACTAAAAACGAAAGATTATGACGTTGGCACTGTCCTCAATTGGAATAGGATCGATCCACAGACGTACGGACTCGTTCAAGGATGGGGAATATCTCCGGTTGAATACTTCAATTGCGGACTAGTCGCCATGCGAAGTGAGAAGTTTGTTCATCACTGGGCTGTGGTCTGCTTTTCCCCCCAGTTTGATAGGTTGCAGATGAGAGAGCAGGACTTGCTTAACATCCTTTGTTACTATGGCAATTATAATGTCAGGTGTTTTGATCATGGAGATGGTATTGCAAACTACTATTCATGGCATGGACTTATAAGCAAAGGAGAGTGGCTTCGTGCTGAGATGAAGGGTGATAATATAATAATCCCACCTGATACGGAAAGTAAGAGCGCATTTTCAAGAGAGTGGCAATTAAGAGTCATTCATTGGGCTGGAGGAGAAGGTGCTGAGAAAATGAATTACAAGACTAGATTTTCAGATGAAGTGACAAAAAGACTGGATTATTTAGTGTCGGATAAGAAATAACAATACAATTAGTCAGACAATAGGGCTGACCACGTTTGCCGAAATTAAGAAGGGCATACATATATAAGTTCAATTATATTTGTATGTCTAAAAAGAAAGAAAAAACTCTTCGTTTATTTATAAACAGCAATGCCCCCTGGTCAATCTCAGGATACGGTCAACAGATGAATGATCTTGTACCACGCATTAGAGGAAAGGGCTACCAACTCGCAGTATCAGCATTCTACGGTCTTGAAGGTGGGATACTTAATATTAATGACGTCGTATATTATCCAAAAATCAATCACGTATATGGGTCTGATGCGATAGTGCATCATGCTAAGGATTTCAAGGCAGATATAGTATTCACGCTTCAAGACATATGGATACTTCATCCAAATGATTTGAAGAAAGTTGACAAATGGATACCTATTGTACCTATTGACCATGAACCTGTACCAAAACAGATCATTGATCGATTGAAAATGGCATATCGAATCGTAACATACTCAAAGTTTGGACATGAAGAACTAAAGCGCAATGGTCTACATAGTACATATATCCCCCATACGGTAGATACTAAAGCTTACGCTCCACAAGAAAAGAAAAGAAGAAAAGTTGAGGCAGGTCTTCCAGAGGATGTATTCCTTTGTGGAATGGTTTCGGCAAACAAAGACAATCCTCCTCGCAAGTCATTTCAGGAGGCAATGGAGGCTTTTAAGATGTTTCTTGAAAAAGTACCAAATGCAATGCTCTACATTCATACATTCCCCGATTTTCCCGGAGGTTTCCCAATCAAACAATTTGCTGAGTTTATTGGTATAAAAAACAAGGTAATATTTCCAAATGAATACCTCATGAACTTTAAATATGGAAAAGAACAGATGTCGAATGTATACAACACGTTTGACATGCTCCTCTGCCCCTCCACAAATGAGGGATTCGGAGTTCCTATTATTGAGGCGCAATCATGCGGAGTGCCGGTGGTGGTCAATAACTTTACTGCAATGCCTGAACTGGTAAAAAACCATATAACTGGAGAAATTTGTGAAATTGGATACAAAAGATATGATCAGATCGGATCGTATGTCGCGACACCTGACGTAAAGTCACTATATGACTGTATGATGAGAATATATAAATCAGATCGCGTAAAAATGGGAAAAGCTGCAAGAGAGCATGTAGTCAAGAACTATGATACCGACGTTGTGTTCAAAGAGAAATGGATTCCCTTCCTTTCACGCCTTGAAGAAGAAGTATAAAAAATATATAATGTAACTGCAGTATATGGGACTGCCATATTGTGTTCAAGAAGGCACTGAAACTATTATCAGTGTCTTTTTTTTACCCTATGGCATTACTTATAAACACTCCAACAGTATTTGACTATTCAAGAATAGGAACCGTTGCAGGTACGACTACGATATCTAAAGAGTCGTACTACCTTCACTCAATTACCGTTACACATCGAAAAGCATCTGGTCAATTCATAATCTATGATAGTGCCGGCACATCAGGAACGGTAGTCGGAACAATCGTTCTCGGAACAAATACTGCAGATGATCCACAAGCTTCATACGTGATTGACGTTAGAACTAAAAATGGCTTAACAATTACAAATACTGCTGATCTCGGCTGTATAGCATCAGGAGGAAGATAAATGAACGTAAAAATAAAAACTAAACCAATAAAAATATCAATTTCAAAGAATAAAAATGGCTGATGTAATATACAACAGTTTCAAAAAACAATTGTTGAACGCGGGCATAAACTTTGGCACAAGCTCAGTAAAAATAATGCTTGTCACGTCGACATACACACCAGATCAAGACACTCATGATTTTAAAGACGATGTAACAAATGAAGTGTCAGGAACTGGATACACAACAGGTGGAGCAACACTTGCAAACGGAACGGTGACTCAAGACAATACAGATGATGAGGCAGTGTATGATGCAGACGATGTGACATGGGGAACATCAAGTCTTACCGCACGAGGTGCAGTCCTGTATCAAGATACTGGCGTGGGATCAACAAGCCCTCTTATCGCCTATTTAGATTTTGGATCTGACCAAACATCTTCAAGTGGTAATTTCACCATTCAATGGAATACGGAGGGAATTATCAATTTAGGATGACGTAATGGCTAATATCTCCTATAATCAGTCAGGATTTACATACAACGAGCAGTATTCTTCCTATCAAGGATTCAAGTCTATAGAAGATAATTGCACAGCCTACAATGAAGTAGGTTTATCATATAATGAAGTAGGGTATCCCTATCTAGGGATATGTAATATAACAATACTTGCTGAGTCAGTTGATATGACACTCAGTCTTCCTGATTCAGACGTTGTGTACGCAGTATCATTTCAAGCAAATGTGCTTAATCTTCTCCTTACACAACCTATAGCAGACATTTCGACAACGAGCAATGTATCTCTATCTCCTAATGCATTATCCCTTGTTATATCTCTTCCCTCGTCACAAGTATCAATACCAAAGCTCATTGAGGCAAATCCACTTACCGTTACGCTGTCAAATCCATCCCCCACTATTGAAGCTATTCGGAATGTATATCTTTCTCCTGATGTAATCGAGCTTCTTTCAAGTATCCCATCAGCTGGCATAGAAGCTATCGAAAACCTTAATATATCCGTAATACCAAAAATGAAGGTGCATGTAAATGCAACCAATTCGCAGATATATAATCAAGGATTTACCTACAACGAATCAGGAAGCACATACAATGATGCGGATCTTTCGTATGGAGGGGTATATGGAGAACAATATAAAGTAATAACTCCTCAAATAGTTAAAAACATTCGACCAACATTTTCATGATAATATCAGTACAAAATAATCTTGATCAACAAGCGCAATACAGCTACTCATCCGTCAATATATCATCGGGAGGAACAACTGTGCCTGTTAAAAACATTAACAACTATACAGCACAGCACGCAATTCAACTCGGTAAAACAGGGGAAGAGCAGGCCGAGATTGTACTTCTCTCCTCCACCACTCCATCAGGAACAGCGCTCACCACAGCAGCAGCTCTCAGATTTGATCACGCAATAGATACTCCTATTTATGACGTAAATTACAATCAAATAATATTCAAAAGGTCAACAACGGGGACAGCAGGTACTGCAACAGCAATAGCAACGGTTACAATCACTCCCGACTCACAATACACCGAATACAATGATACGTCAGGTGCAGCATCATATGCATACATGACACGATTTCGAAACTCGGCAACGGGTAATGAATCGTCAGACTCCGACTGGTTTGTGCCAGGTGGGCCAACATTCTATAGCAAAGCAAAGTTGAGAAGCAGGATAAAGGAAAGATTATTCGATACAGGATATATCAAGTCCGATAGCGTTATTGATGACTGGGTCAATGAGTGGCTCGAAGAAATGAATACAGCAGCAGTAAAAGTCAATAACGGGTATCTTCTCGGCACGACATCTATTGCTATAGGAACAACAGGTCTTGGAACGATAACCGCATCAGACTTCATGTATGCAGAAAAAATTGAAGTAACAAGTGACGGCACAAAATACACTCGATCTACAAAAACTGATATGACACGGTTTGATGACAATACCTCATTTTCTAGTGCAGATCCATATCATTCATGGCAAGGAGACAACCTCATTCAATTCTTACCAACAAGCATTGGAGGTACTGCACGAATTATATATTCAAAGGGACAAGCAATACTCGATGATGAGAGTGATGAGCTTCCATATCCAATGAGAAGATATACCAGAGGATTTATTGAGTATGGATTGTACTGTGCATATGACAATGATGAAAAAGCCGATACATCAGACAGACACTACGGAAAAGCTCAAAAAATTAAATCAGACTTTATTAATGAAATTACTCCGCGAGACAGAACAGGAATACAGATGATAGATATGGATGAAGCTGTATCGGGTTTTGACTCGGGAATAGAATATATATAATGGCACAACAATATTTCAATTTAGGAGGGATAAATACATACATAAATCCGCTATTGAATGACGGAGCGCTTATCCATAGCGTCAACATGGACTCATCTCCATATGGGGCCAAGACAAAAAGAAGCGGATATGTGTCTTTTTTAGGAACGCCTGATAATGCACAGGTAAACTCCCTCTTCTCATTTGATAAGAATGATGGAACAACGCAGTATCTGTATAGAAAATCAGGAACACTTGTATACTCAAGCTTTCAGGGGACTGGCGCGTGGACTGTTACCGGAAATGGGACAGTAGGTGCGTCTGCTTATGTAGGAGATGCAATTCTAAACAACACAATGATCATAGGAGATGGCGTGGGGTCAACGAGATACACGACAAATGGGACTGCATTTACCGATGGAACACTCGCACCAGTAGCCACATTCTTTGAAGAATATCAAGGAAGAATATATGCAGCGGGAACTTCTTCAACTCTTTTTTACTCAACATCTAACGACGCGACAAATTGGAATACAAGTGGCACGTCAGACTCATCGTCTCTACAAATACCAGGAGCAGGAAAATTGTCAAAAATATTTAAAGCGCAAGACAAGCTCATCGCCACAAAAAATAGTGGGATCATGAATAAATGGGACGGGTACGCACGTATTGATATGTCGACAAATTACGGGCCATCCAGCCCATACTCTGTCGCACGCACTGAGGATTATTGGTTTTACACAAATCAGTATGGCATTTTCGGTCAGGGAGGTGGAAAGCCTCAGCTAATATCTAATCCCATTCAAAGACAAATATACAATTCGTCAGGATCAGGGATTGTGGGAACTATTTTCTCAACTCTTCAAGGAGAGTGTCATAAGTATGATTATCTTCTAGCAGTTGGAAGCATAACAGATGATTTTGTCGGACGAACGATCAGTAATGCAATCATAAAATATGACTATCAAAAAAATGAGTTTTTGAATTATTCATTTGCAAATAATCCTACATCATTTCACTCGTATACCGACACAGGGAAAGAAAGACAGCTCATATTCGGTGACTCAAGTGGTCAATGCTACAAGATGGCAGGAACCGCAACAACTGACAATGGATCGGTAATAGCATCTGAGATGATATTTGTCTATCACTATGGATCACCAGAATATGAAAAAAAATGGAACTGGTATAGAGGGATATTCAATCCAGGATGCCAGACAAGAGTGCAGGTTGCATGCGTAAACACATATCAAGACGTTGATACTCTTCCGTGGCGTGATCTTGGAGATTGTACGCGTGGAGTATGTGAGTATCGCTTTCCACAAGGTAGCAAGTCAAATCTATTATATGTTCGCATTACAGAGTCCAGCAAGAACGCAAAGTATACCTATTATGGCTGCGCCCTTGATGCTAAGACGGATGTAAAATCATGAATAATCTAGGGCTTGATATATTCCTGCAACCGAAAAACTCACCAATTGTCAATAATCAAAAGGTAGTATCCTCTTATGACTTTGATGGTCAGTATGAGAGAAATAGTGTGGGGAATAATAAGATTGCGTATATGTCAGCAGACAAAATAGCATCAGGAACGGTCATTGTAGGACTAAACTTGGGATCATCAACAAGTGGATATGTTTTACTTGATGGTGCAAATAATAGAATATTAGTACATGATGGAACTACAAACAGAATAGTAATTGGGAGCGTATAACATATGGGAATGACAATGAGAGTATCCTTGCCAGGGTATGATGCACTAACCGATGGGACGATTGATCATTATTCAGTATATGCTGATAGCGATAATGTATTGATTAAGGAGAAAACAAGAGGGACAATAAATGTAAACTCATCTTCTCAAGGAACCATCAATCATAGTTTAGGATATATTCCTCTTGCTAAGGTATCTGTAAATTTTGGGGGGAAATATGTAAGTATTGGGGGGAGTGATCTAAACTCAACATATGGCGCTTTTTGGAATCTAGGAACAGGAAATATTATATTTCATAATACTAGTGGATCGACAAGAACTTTTCATTATTACTTATTTCACGATCAAGGAGTATGAATACTTCTGTTAGAGTTTCAAAACAAGGAATTGATGTCCTAGGTACTGCGGGAACAGTCCCGAACAATACAATCATCGATACAGAACTAAATACGTTTAAAATAGTGTCAAGTGGAACAATTCTTGGTACTGTGCCGGGTACAAGCACGGGCACTATCACGTTGTCACATGGGCTGGGGTATTCCCCGCTGGTAGACGCCTTTAGTCTTGCAACTGGAGATAGTCGCGTAATTGGTGTTGGGGGTACGCTCCCTTTCCCTAGAGATTATGCATTCTTATCAGCTGCATCAGACGGAACTAGCTTGTATTTTGAAATAAAAAATGATTATAGCTCATCAAAAAATATTAAAGTTAGTTATATATGTTATGAAGTTCCATTATCATAATGACTCAAGTAATCGCAGTTTCAAAAGGAAGCAATGACGTTTTGACAGCAACAAATCCAGATGATCTCACATATTCTTCAGATTACAACACATTGAAGTATTATGCAGAGGGAAGTGTTACTCTTAATGGATCTGTCCCATTTGGAAGTACGAGTGCTGTTTATGGAACTCTTGTGCATGGATTGGGGTACTGCCCATACAACCAAGTTGAGATTACTAGCAATCAGGATCCAAATAGATATTATCAGAATAGTTATTATGATGTGGGAGCAGGTGCAATCACTTTCCACGCATCAGCCTCATGTGGGACAGGAAACCTAATATTTTTACTGTATCTCGAAAACTTCTCAGGAGGGACTCTATATGGAACTGCAACATATCATTACAAATTATTTCGTAACAATCTCGGTTTCTAGCTTGAAGTAATAGCACAAAAACAATATAATATAACTACCAGACATATGGGGCTGGCATACGTGATAAAGAAGACACTGTAATTACAAGTGTCTTTTTTTATACATGCCGCAATTTAACCCCTATCTACAAACAGATTTACGAGATGTAAAGTCACAAGGAGCCTCGGTCGGAGATAGAAGAAACTACAACGGACAAAGTTTCATATGGGATGGCGTAAACTGGAATCCATCAGGCGGGTCATCTTCCTCATTTTCTTCAACAAATACCTCAAACCCTCAATCATATATTGACGCCGCAATGGCATCATATAAAAAAGCAAATGAGCCCGCAGTGGCTAATCTTAAAGCCTCAATCCCAGAACAAAAGACAATGTTTGCAAATGAACGTACAAGACTCCAAGGACAAGAGGGCACAATAAAGGATCGATATAAAAATCTCATTGACTCAATAAAAGGAAATCAGCAGGTCGCAGAAACACGTCAAACGACAACCACAAACAATGAGCTTGCGCGTCGTGGAATAACAAATGATTCAGGTGTATATCAGCAAGAAATGACAAATGTATTGAATCCAATAACTAAGCAATATACAGGACTTGCCAAAGACGCAGCCATATCAAGAGAAGCTGATCTTCAAGACTTGTCAAGTCGTATAACAGGGCTCACCGATCAGGAGAGTGCTGCAATACGGTCAATTCTCGGAAATATCGCAAGTCTTGAGTCGGGGGCGGGAAATAATGCAGTATCAACTGGATTAAACCTATTCTCACAAGACAAGGCATCGGAGGCGCAGTCAAAGGCAGCAGAGCTTGAAAATGCACTAAAGGAAGCGACATTGAAGATTCAACAAGGGCAACTTGCAAATGATACCGCGCGTACTCAATATGACATAAATAAGCCATATTCAACGTCAAATGATAGCGGAATTGGATCGTTACTTTCAATGCTCGGAGGATCTATGGCATCAACCCAGCCACAAAAATCAGTTATTGGAAGACTCACTGATGGTCGATATTTATGGAGTGATGGAACCGCAGGTTGGACAGGGGGAAAATAAAAGTTAAAAAAAAATCCCCGCTACTAACGGGGATTTAAAGAGAGATGATCAAAACTATTGTGCATATATATTTTAACGTAGTTGAAATTATTATGCAAGTAAACAAAATGAAAGAAACAGAATTTAATACTCTAACAAAGAGAATTTTTGTATTGTTGTGGTCTATTCTAGCGCCAATACTCGGATCGACATTAATTATCGCCCTTATTTACAGATTTATTATCAAATAACTATTATATAAAGCCACATTACAAATATTTATAACATAGTATGAATTTACTTTCAAGAATAGCATCGTTTTTAGCACCGAAAGCAACAGCTGCAGGATCAGCTGGTAAAAATACACTTGGAATGCTTAAGGATTATCTCGAATACAATACAGCCGGAAATGCTCAAAATAAGCAAAAACAGCTTATTGAATATAATCAAAAAAGAAATCTGGCAAATCAGGCATTGAAACAGTTTGGATTTGATGCGGGGAAACAGGAAAATCAGTTTGATCCAAAGCAATATGCAAAGGGAATAGGTCGGGGTGCGCTTGAGCTTGGAAGCTGGGCTGTGCCATTTGGTAAAGGTGCGAATATTGCATCAAAAGCTCTTATTCCGGGGGCTGCTGTTGGTGGGATGAATACTCTTGCAGAGGGTAAGACGGATCCCATGTCCTTGATAACAGGAATAACATCAGGTGCAGCTGGTGTGGGAATATTTCATGGAGGTTCAAAATTAGCATCAAATGCGTTAAAGGGAGTAGCAGGATACCTTTCAAATAAGGCTACACAGGGAATTGGAAAAGCTACTCCATCAATGTTTGAGAAGGCTGTTTCAGAAAAAGGAATGGACATAAATAAGTTGATCAAAAAATACACACCGGCCGGATCAAATTATGATGACTTGCTAGGCCCAATTAAAGATAGGGGTAAGGGTGGAATAATTGGAAATAATCTAAAAGAAGCGGAAAAAATAATACAGGGAACAGCAAAAAAAGCAGGTTCTACTATAAGAATATCTGGAGATGATTTGATAAAGGCTTTGAAATCAGAAGCTAGAGGCATTAAGCAGGAGCTTGGCGGAGAGGCTAGAAGTAAAGCAATTGACAATCTTATAAAACAAGCAGAAAAAAAATATAAGAATGGCGCCAGTGTAAAAAGAGCGCTTGACACTCTAAGAAGGGCAAATAAGAAGTTTGGTAAAAATATAGTAGACACTGATCCAGGTGATGCTGTTGCAACTGCTGCACAAAAGCTTGAAGGAAATGTTATGAGAAGTGCATTGAAAAAACTATTTCCAGATTTGTCAGGCGCATTAGATAGGCAATCTGAGCTTTTAACCTTGCAGCCAATATTAAATAGAGCTAGGGGAACAGGAAGCACACAAGGGAGTAAAATTCGAACTGGTAATATCAACCCTCTAAACCCAATATCATGGATTGAGGCAGCATCTAATCAACCTAAAATAGCTTCAAGAATCATTGATCCTGTTGGATCGCTTCCGAAGTCTATGCAAGATATTATTGGAAAAGCAACGAATATTCCTACTCCTGATAGTGGGTTAGTTGGATCGCAGTTACTTAGTAGGCTTTTTGGGTCCGGGGAGAATCCAAGCAATGAAGGAGAAAATCAAAATTACAGAAATAATGGCAATACTAACCAAGAACAAGAAGGATCCAATAGTTATGGCAAGTTGAATCAAAATAATATATCAAATACTAATAACCAAATTTTACCACAAACGCCACAAAGTCAAGAGCAATTTGATCCAAATCTTGAAGTCACGCTAATGGATGGAACAAAGACCACATACGGCGCTCTACAGCAACAAGGAGCATTCACACAGCAAGATCAACCACAGTCCCCCACTAATAGTATAGACAATGACAAACTGAATCAACTCGCACTTATGGCACTTCTTACCGGAGACACAAAAGTACTGAATCAAATACAAGCATTTCAGGGGATTCAGGAGAAGATGAACCCGAAATCGACACTGACATCAGGACAAGAGAAAGAGATATCTGATCTTGAAAATTCATTAAGTATATTGACAAGTCTTGAAAAAGATGTAGAAGAAATGAAAAATATAATGGGACCAATTAAGTGTAGATTAGGATCTGCCAATCCATACAATACAGATGCAAAAACATTTGAATCAAAAATGAAGGGAGTAGCCCAAAACATTGGTAAAGCAATGGAGGGCGGGGTTCTCAGAGCGGAAGATGTGCCGAAAT
>Ga0114931_10001765_pt1 | contig 27453 bp, 22 predicted proteins | sample 2SBtaG_FD_89579 | JGI IMG/M metagenome (GOLD analysis project Ga0114931, IMG submission 89579) | Deep subsurface microbial communities from Kolumbo volcano to uncover new lineages of life (NeLLi) - 2SBTROV14_V59a metaG | ecosystem: Environmental > Aquatic > Marine > Volcanic | place: Kolumbo... | reverse complement strand
CAGTGCGTTGGGCACGCACCCCGGGGCACGATTGCGGGTCATGGGCGCCATGACGATGCGGCTGGGCAACTCAAGCGACCCCACTTTCAACGGGGTAAACAGGTCGGTGCTCATGGTTTCCTCCCTCAGTCGTTCCAGGCGCGGTTTTCGAACATGCCATCCACGGTTGTGTGGAACAGGTGATTGGAATAGTTACTTAAGGTCTTCACCGCGATGGCAAGCACGATGTCCAGAATATGATTTTCAGAGTAGCCGGCGGCGAGAAAGGCATCGACATCGGCCTGGGTCGGCAGGCCGCGTTTCTCAACCATGATACGGGTGAAGACATGCAACGCCGCGAGCTTCGAATCGTCGATGGGCTGGCCGTCGCGGATGGCGTCGGTCACCGCCGGCGGCACCTTGGACATGGTGTCGGCGATGAAGCTGTGCGCCGCGACGCAGTAGTGGCAGCCGTTCTCGCGGCTGACGGTGAGCAGCACCACTTCCTGCTCCGCCGGCGTGAAGCCGGATTCCTCGCGGAACAGGGTGTAGCCGTGGGCGTAAGTATCCAACAGGCCGGGGCAGTTGGCCATGCCGCCGTACATGTTGGGCACGAGCCCCAGTTTGGCGTGCGCGGCCTCCATCACCGCCCTGGCACGCGGCGCGGCGGTTTCGAGGGTTTTGGGCGTTAGCGGGATTTTGTAATCGGTGCTCATGGCAGTGCTCCTTGGGTTGTGGTGGTTAATATTGTGGTGATTAATGCTCCATAATTAACGAAAAAATCAGCGCAGGGATTTCAGGGTGACTTCAATGACGCCTTCCACGGTGGCGGCACTAGCCCCCGCCTTGACCATGGTGCGCAGGCCGCTGATGGTGGTCACCAGATAATCGGCCAGTGCCTGGGGATTTTGTTGACTGTCGATTTCCCCGGCCTGTTGCGCCTGTTGTACGGCTTCGAGAAAAACCTTCCTGAAACTCGCCAGCCCCGATGTGACCCGCCGGGTTACCCTGGGGTCGCTCTGGGCAAACTCATTGGCGGTATTCATGATCAGACAGCCGCATGTCTTTTTCTTGTTATGCGCCTCGGCAACGATGGAGCGCAGTACGCCCTCGATGAACGCGAGCCCCGACCCGGCCCCGCGCAAACCTTCGGTCAACTGCCCCGTAACCTGGTCGCGGTAGCGCTCCAGGCAACGTTCGAACAACGTGTGCTTGCTCTGAAAGGTCTGATAGAAACTGCTCCTGGACAGCGACATGGCCCGGAGCAGATCTTGCAGCGACGTAGCCTCATAGCCCTGGGACCAGAATACCGCCAGCGCGGAGTCCAGGGCTTGCTCGGGATCGAATTCCAGTGGGCGGCCGATGCTCATAGGTCTTGACATTAGGACCGTTTAGTACAAAAGTCAACGCTCAACGACTGGCCGGCGTAACAACCTGCGCATCATGGCCTGGTTCGCGGAGGCGCACGCCCCGTACACCGGCCTGGGCGGACATCGCCGGCCTCCATAATATATAGAGAACAGGTAATCAACCCATGAAGTCTTTTTTCAAGGTCGCGTGCTCCGGCCGCATCGCCCGCAGCGCGCTCATGGTGACCGCCGTGGTGGGTACCATTCTGAATCTCATCAACCAGAGCGAGGCCCTACTCGCCGGCGCCGCCATTTCCTGGTTTCACCTGGCGCTAAACTACGCCGTGCCCTATTGTGTCGCCAGTTACAGCGCAGCGAAAAATGAACTGTCAAAAAAGGGGGACGAATAATGGAAGCCGCACTCACGGCGAAGAGGTCCACCGGCAGACGAAACCCACGCCCTTACCGACCCGGCCTTCCTGGCCGAGGTGCGCCGCCAAATGCTGAAATTCGCCACCCTGCAACTGGGCGACGGCCAACTGGCGGAGGATGCGGTGCAGGAGGTGCTGCTTGGCGCGTTGAAGAATGCCGGATCCTTCGGCGGTAAGGCCGCGCTCAAGACCTGGGTGTTCGCCATCCTTAAGCACAAGTTCACCGATGTCCTGCGCCAGAAACAGCGCCGGGATGACTGCGGCTTTGGGCTTAACTTAGTGCCATTCGTGTCAGGCCTGATCACCAACAGCTTGTCCTGCATCATGTCTGCCAGGGTATTGGGAATGCCGCCCACCCCTAATCCCGACGTACGGCGGCCGGCGAAGGGCATCCAGTCGACACGGAACGCGGTGTGGTCGTTGACCATGACGGCCGATGCATCGAGCGCTTGCGCGGTATGGACAGCAAAATCAATGTTCGTGGTAAAGACCGCCGCCTGAAAGGCAACGGGCAAGGCGTTGGCCCGCCGGATGGCATCCTGCGCGCTGTCGTAGCCGTAGACGCAGACGACCGGTCCGAAGATTTCCCGGTTGGAAACCTTGGCGTCAACAGGCGGGTCCACCAGCACGGTGGGGGCGAAAAAATGCCGGTCCAGGCGCTTGCCGCCGAGCGCGCAGACCGCGCCTTGCTCCACCGCCTCATTCACCCACGCTTCAACCCAGTCCACCTCGGACGGCCGAATGAGCGGCCCCACCGCTGTCGCTGCATCCGTTGGATCGCCCACGTGAAGGCCGGCCACCTGTTCAACGCTGTTCACCCGCGCGGTTGTCGTCGTTGTTTCCAACTCGATATTTTTCCAGCACATGCGGCACGGGATACAACTCGTTCAGCGGCACTGATTTGCCGTCCGGCTGAACGATCCGGCAATGCTCCCGCGTCAACTCGCGGGGATGCGACACGCCACAGGAATGGGCAATCAGTCCCGAGCCATAATGGATCTTGCCGACAAAGTTACGCACCCGGACGGCCTTTTCCGCCGGATCCAGTCCCTGTTGCAAATGTTTGTCGTGCGTGGTGATGCCGGTGGGACAGGTGTTTTTGTTGCACTTGAGGGCCTGGATACAACCCAGCGCAAACATGAACCCGCGCGCGGAGGTAACAAAGTCCGCGCCGGCACACAAGGCCCACGCCACACCCGAGGGGGTAATCAGTATGCCGGAGGCGATGACCTTGATGCGCTCCCGCAATCCGTAGCGGGTGAGTATGTCCACCACCATGGGCAGTGCCTCCTTGATGGGCAGGCCTACATCGTCCATCAGGGGCATGGGGGCAGCGCCCGTGCCGCCGTCAGCGCTGTCGATGGTGATGAAATCCGGCGCGCACGCGATACCGCAGCGCTGGATTTCCTCGCACATGTTTTCCAGCCAACCGTAGGCCCCGATCACCGCCTTGAAACCCGTGGGCTTGCCGGTGACGTCGCGCACGTGTTCGATGAAGCCAAGCAACTCGGCAAAGTTGCCGATCTCCGGGTGCCGGTTGGGCGAAATGGAATCCTTGCCCGGTTCGATGCCGCGAATCCGCGCGATCTCGGCGGTGACCTTTGCCCCCGGCAGGATACCGCCCTTGCCCGGCTTGGCCCCCTGACTCATTTTGATCTCGAACATCCGGACATGCGGGTGGGCGGCGACCTCGCGCAACTCATCATCGTCCAGCTTGCCGTCGGCCGTGCGCACACCGTATTTGGCCGTGCCGATCTGGAACACGATGTCACAACCGCCCGTCAAATGCGCCGACGCCAGGCCGCCTTCACCGGTATTCATCCAGCAGCCGGCCAGTTTGGCGCCCATGGACAGGGCGCGAACCGCCGGTGCGGACAGTGCGCCGTAACTCATTGCCGAGATATTGATCAGCGATGTCGCGTCATAGGGCTCCCGGGCAAAGGGGCCGATGCGCACCGATGACAGGATGGCGGCATCTTCATCCAGGGTGGGAAACGGGCAGTTCACGAATAAGGGCGTGCCGGGCGGGCTGATATTTTTGGTGGAGCCAAACGCCACGGTATTGTCCACGCCGGCGGCGGATTTATAGACCCACTCGCGCTCGGCGCGGTTAAACGGCATTTCCTCGCGGTCCATGGCAAAGAAATACTGCCGGAAGAACTCGCCCAGCGTGCTGAAAATATAGCGGAAACGCCCGATGACCGGGTAATTGTGCAGGATGGCGTCCCGGGTCTGGAATTTATCCCTAACGAATAGTAAGAACACAAGCAGGAAAAACAGGCCAACCGTGAATACAAACATTGATGAGAGGAAGTTTATCCCCTGCCCGGTGATGTCCGCCAGAAATGCCACTACTTTCACCTACTCATTTTGAATTCTTGAAACTTGGTCGCGGCAATCCGAAAAAACTTACAAAATCATTATGATCATATCTGACGCGTCGCATTTTGGTCGGGATGCCGGTTATAAATGGCAGACATATTAGGCCGAACAGGATGAAATGCCTGGTTCGCCGGGGTTTTCTCACCGAGGATGAAGGCCCGTTGCGTCTGAATGAACCGAATGACATGGAATTAGGAAGGCAATATCGAAAAACAACCGCGAAATAGAAATACGAAATACTTGAATCGATCCAGTCACTCATAACATAGGAAGATAAACACATGCCACAAGTCTCAATATGTATCGACGTTGCGGATATTAAGCAAGGAACCAAATTTTACACAAACGCGCTTGGGTGCAATATTAAGCGTGAGGAACAGCAGTCATCCGCACTAACTGCCGAAAATGTAACAATACGTCTTATTGAGAAAGAAGAAAATTCTAATCCACTGATCAATGAATCTTCTTCCCGTAATTATCGGCGTCACTGGACACCCGTTCACCTGGATTTTGCTGTTACAGACATCGAAAAACATTGTCTTTGATCCAAGAATTCGGCGGCACAATGGAAGAGAAGAAAGAAGGTGAATGGGGAGCGGCTGCGTTTTGTGCCGATCCGTTCGGTAACGGATTTTGCATTATAAAGCTTAATTAGTGACGGGTATTGGAAAGCCGTTTCGACTTGTCAGAGGGAGCGCGCTTCACTTTTAATAGAGTGAAGGCGGCGGATGCTGCCCGGTGGCTTTAAAAGCCAGATAATCCTTAAGAATAAGTTCATGATCGAATACCAGTTCCGGCAAGTCACCCAAGGCAAACACGGCGGCGGTTTTGGCGTCGTCGCCGCCTTTCGGCCTACCGTCAGCCTGCGCTACATACACCAACGCCACGGTTTGACCGCGCGGATCCCGTCGTGGGTTTGAATAACAACCGAGCAGGATGCTAAGGTGCACATCCAGTCCGGTTTCTTCCTTGGCCTCACGAATGGCGGCGTGTTCGACGGTTTCACCCATGTCGACAAAACCGCCGGGAATGGCCCAACCGAACGGTTCATTGCGTCTTTCGATCAACACAATTCCGCCCGGCTCACCGCTCAATTCGATAATGATGTCCGCCGCCACCGGCGGTGTTACTGGTCTGCCCATGGCGGATATTATACCAGAGTGCGATGTCCATGGTAAGAGACTCAGCGTGCATGCGGCAAGATGACTGAGGCGTTCAATGGTTAAAACCTTAAGAAGGCTGTCCAACGTAGTCCGTTGCCGTTGGAAGCAGTTCTATCTGCCGATGAATTTGTTTGTGCGAAGGTTTATGGAAAATATTGAGATTGCCAACCAAATAGTAGTACCGGATACGATTGATAGGCACCGGCGCCGAGTAGAAAAAAACACCATTGACAAAAATTGGATTATGAACTCGATCGCACCCGTAATTACCCGCCTAAACAGATTGTCAAGTGGTATTAAGGAGGACTCCGGAAACGAAGATGTTGGGTGGTGCCGGCATCACATGCGTAACCTTCGCTTTGCTTTCCATCTCGATACCTTCAAGCGTGACACCCTCGATGTCATAGTCCCCTTCCGGAAAACGATTAAAAAACTGTTCCGGTGAGAGTTCGTCGAAGGTCGGTTCTGCGCTTTCAAAAAACAGTTCCGTAAGCCCTTGTTGCCGTAGAGTGCTTTTGGTCTTGATGGTTAAAAGATGTTGTTCGGAGGGGCCTCAATCTGCAGTTTCTTCCAAGGCTCCCCATCGATCAGAGCATGGATACCCAAGTCTCCATCGGTATTATTCAGCTCAAAATAAACAGTCGCTATTTTGAAGGGAATTTCATGTTGCCCGTCGGCCATACTTGGGAGCGCTGTCCCCAGTATGAAAAGGTAACACGGCAACAGCCTTCCTGTAATTCGTAACAGCATCAACCTCGCCGTTCCGCCCGCCTACGCTCCGCCGCACTTGCCGGCCGGCGCAGCGAAAAGGCGTCGTTGATTTGCCATGTCACCAAATGTTACATAACCAACCCTTGCGGTAAGTTTGTCGGCGTATTTCCACGTGGTTAGATAAAACTGAAGTCGCGGCCTCCGCCAAACTAAATACCCAACTTGGAATGATCCGCTCATTGTTTCGGCCGACAATTTCCTGTAATATGTGGGGTTTATCTTGTCTGTGGGAAAGTGAGCTGGACGAAATGCGTGTCGTTGTGAATCGTCATAAATACGAATATTTATGTTTATTGGTGGTCTTGTTTGGGTTGGCGATGGGTGGCCTTCAAGGTTGCAGTGGCGGTGGTAAAGGTGGTCAACCAAATGACAAGCAAGCACCTTTGGTGGCCATACACTTTCCGCCCGCGCGTTCGTTAACGCAGGGAAGCGACATCGTCGTGCGTGGATCAGCGACGGATGACAGCGCCATCGAATCTGTTCGTGTGAACGGTGTGGAGGCAGCCTCTACGGATAACTTTGTCACCTGGTCTGTGAAAATTCCACTTGTTGCGGGCTTAAATACACTTATTGTTGAAACAACAGATGTGTTAAATAACGTCGATCATGCCGCCGCCCAGGTTGCCATTGAAAGCGGTCCGCGATTAAACAATGCACGGCGGATGAACCTGGACGTTGAAAACAATCGATTGTTGGTGCTGGGTGTATCGGTAGATGAAACGCAAATAATCTCGATCGATATGGAATCCGGAGCCCGCGGTATGCTTTTTCGCAACAACAGTTTTAGCATGGGTGCGGACAACCTTTTTTATTTAACGCAGGAAGATTTCGCATTCGACCGGGTGGGCAACAGAATTTTGCTCATTGATGAACCCGACGATTTGACCACGCTTTCAAGTATAGCGCTGGCAACTGGTGAACAATCCATCATTACGAAAGACACCTTGCCGTTGCCGGACAACACACCGTTGCTTTCACCCAACGCTGTGGTTGTGGACGGTGTCAATGATAGGGTGTTTGTGCTTGATTCCGGAGCCGAGGCGATTGTCGCCGTGAATTTAAAAACCGGTGAACGCGGTATCTTGTCAAACAATACGACACCGGATTCCAATATTCCGTTCTTTCGGCCGGCGGGCATCGCATTGGATGCCGACAATAAGCGCTTATTGGTGTTAGGGGGGCGCGCGTTCCAACAAGCCGACATCATCGCGGTTGATATTGCCACGGGTGCACGCCGTATTTTTTCAGACAGTAACACACCCGATAGCGTAAGTTTTGGCATCACCAAGGGAATCGTGGTTGATGGAGCAAATGGCCGGGCGTTGGTTGCGGATAGCACATTTGGAATAATCGCCGCCGACTTGGCAACGGGCCGGCGAACGGTGTTCAATTCCACACGCGCGGATGCAATTGCTTTGGATAGTAAACGCGAACAAGTGATTATCACGCGTACCGGCCCAAGAAGTTTAACCGGTATTGGACTAAATACCGGTGTGGCCACCGTTTTGTCGGATGATAATCCGCCGATTCCAAACGCGGATGTTCCCTTGGTCTACCCGGTGGCCGTTACCGTGCATAACGATAGCGCCTTGGTATTAAATAGTCCTAACTTTGGGGCGAACCCGGATATTGTTAAAGTGAACCTCTTGACCGGGATTCGCACGGTTTTTTCCAATGGTGCCACGCCGGATGTTTTGAATGAATTTGCATCGCCCGGGAATATTGAGTTGGATGCTGCACGGAATCGGGTTTTGGTGACCGATGCCGCACAAAATGCAATTATCGGGGTGGATTTGGTTTCCGGTGCCCGCAGCGTTGTCTTGGATAATAGTGAAGCGGATACGACCAACACGCTTATGAATGTCAGCAGTATGGCGCTTGATGCGGCTAACAATCGTGTGTTGGTGTTGGATACGGGCAGGGATGCATTGATTGGTATCAATTTAAGCACCGGCGCCAGAGAAGTAATCTCAGATCGATTGACGCCGGATGCGGCGCACAGTTTCGCTTATGCCAAGGACATTGTGTTGGACGGTGAAAATGCCTATGTGATTGACAGTCAACGCCGCTCGCTGATTCGTGTCAATCTCACCACCGGTGCCAGAACGGTTGTTTCAGGTACCGGTCAGCCGGATAACAACAGTCTTTTCAGCAATATCGAGGCGCTCGTATTGGATACCGATAACGAACGTGCGCTGATTGCCGATTGGCTGAACGGAAAGATTTTCACCGCCAATTTATCAACCGGCGCGCGAGATGTTTTATCCGGTGATGGCAAGCCGGACTTTGTCAACGATTTCCTGCGTGCTCAAGATATCGTCTTGGATCGACCCAATAACCGCGCGCTCATCATCGATCCCGGGCGAGATGCCGTGATGTCCATGAATCTTGATACCGGCGTTCGTAAGTTTTTTGTCACGGTTCATACGCCCGATGACAAAAACACCATGACATCCCCCCGGGACATTGTGATGGATCGCCCGCAGAACCGGGCTTTGTTGCTCAACTCCGACGGGCTCATGTTGGGGGTTGATTTAGATAACGGAGCAAGATCAACTCTCTCTAGTGCTACCGTACCGGATGCTGTCAATGTGTTTGTGAGCCCGCGTGTTATGGCGATGGACAGTGACAAAAAACGTGTGTTTGTGCTGGATGAAAACCTGGATGCCTTGTTGGCGGTGGATTCAAGCACAGGCGCGCGCTCTGTTTTATCCGACGATACGACAGTTGGCTTTAATTACCCACGAACGATGGTTCACGATCGGGACAACAAACGAGTTTTGGTTTTGGACGGCAATGCCGGAGCTATTATAAGCATTGATTTGGAGTCAGGGCTGCGCAGTATTTTTTCAGACAATAATAATCCGGATATCAACAACCCATTCGGCTATCCATCGGATATGGTGTTGGACAGCGCCAAGAATCGAATTCTGGTTTTCGACGATTCACCCGGCCGGCTTATTGCCGTTAACTTGACAACAGGTGAACGAAGTTATCTTGAAACCGACGGCTTTGGCGACGGCGATTTGGATGGTCCCAATGTCATTGCGTTCGACGCGGATCGCGGCTCTGTGTTTATTTTGAGCACAGACGGTAATGGCGCGATAGTTTTGTTGCGCGTTGGTTTAAGCGGTGGCGCTGTGGAAGTGGTATCAACAAATGCTTCAGGCGAGAATCGTTTTGAAGATCCCGCTGCGATCGTGTTCGATGCTGAGAACAACCGAATTTTGGCGTTGGATAAAGGCATTGGGGCGGTACTGGCCGTGGATTTGAAAAACGGTCAAAGGGTAATTTTGTCCAAATAAGTGTAAATCCGCTTAAACCAAATTGGCGACTGATTTTGAATACAGTCCGGACTTGACCGGCGCTCTGCCCCCCCCAATACGGCGTGCCGCTTCAGGGAAACCCCCACACCGGCGATGGTTTTCTTTGCATTGTCGAGTGTATGCGCCCGCCGCGCATGTCATTCCCGCGACGGGAATCTATACCTCATAGATTCGTGGACTCCCGTTTTCACGGGAGTGACAGTGTTCGGTGTTTCCAGATGGGCACTAATTAGACTGCTCTGGCAAACGCAAACTACACCTTGTTTAAGAGGTTTTCCTTTTACAATTTGAGCAGCATAGCCAGTCGGAGCTATGATGTCAAGTGAATAATGACAACCATCTTGCTAAGCCACTTTGGTGGCGCTTAAAGCGCTGTGTGGTGATTTTGTGTTAATCAGGGAGGGGGGGGAGGGGGGGGGGTAGTTGCTGTTTTGCGTGGGAGTTTTACATTCACATCTGAATGGTTACAAAAACTTTAGTAAAATTTAGCACATTATGGACGCCAACTTGTTGATTATATTAATATATACAATTTAATTTCAATTTATATTGAACATCGTTTAGTTATGCGGTATATATATTAAACAACGTTCATTTAACAGGAGAATAACACATGAGCACACTGCTCGGACGAATTCAAACATTGTTTTATGCCCAAGCTCATCGGACCGTGGACCGGGTGGAAGATCCCGAATTGATATTGGAGCAAACCCTGCGTGAGGTTGACCTACAAACAGCACGCGCCAAACGCGCCGTGATCAATGCCATGGCAAGTGAAAAATTACTGGCCAGGCAAATAAACACCTTTGACCAACAAATCAATGAATGGCACACCCGTGCACGGCAAGCCGTTGAAAACGGCCGGGATGACCTGGCAAAACGGTCTTTGTCGAGAAAACTTGAAATCGAAAACACCAAAGAAAGACTGCAACGCAGTTGGGACACTGCACGCTCCACGGTAGAAAAAATGAAAAACCAGTTGGCTAACCTTGAGGCTAAGCGTGAACGTATGTTTCAAAAACGAATCGCCTTGCTGGCACGGCAAAAAGCCGCCCAGGCGCAGGCTATCTTAAATCAGAATATAAGTGAGTTCGATACCATTTTGATTCCCGAAGAACAAATGGATCGAATGGAGGAACGTATTGCTCAAGCGGAAGCCTATGCCAGTGCTGTAACCGAACTGCAGGAAGGGCAAACGGAATTGGAAAAGGATATTGACAACCTCGAATATTCAAACCAAATCGAACTTGAATTACAGGCACTTAAAAACACCGAATAATCGTACACCCGTAGGAGAAAATCATGTCACAAAGCAATTCAACCCATTTAAATTCCCCCGCCTGGGTGGTTTTTGTAAAGGTTTCGTTTATTCTGTCGATCGTATGCGCCGCAATCGGAATATACTTTTTACCTGCGGATCTCTGGGTTAAAGGTTACATGGCGATGGCGATTATTTATCTAATCGGCAACAGCATAATCTTGTCCAAAACTCTGCGTGATGAGTACGAAGCTTCAAAACTTATTAACCGAATTGAAGAAGCTAAAACAGAACGCATGCTGCATGGCCTGGACACCGACAAGGCTGTAAATTATTAGACGAGGCGGTCCTAGGCAGGCCCGGATATTTCGCAACTAATCTGTTTACGGCTACTCTACTGCCCGGCCGCACGTATTTCAGTCAATGCCTGCGACCTGGGCTATGGAACTATCTCCGGCAACAATGGACTCACCGAAGGATCGCATTTTTACCGCCAGTATCGCAAGGACGCAGGTCATGTTCCAGACTGCTGCGGCAAAAAGTTCTGGCCCGGCACCAACGGTTTCCCTATACGAACGCCACCGGTCTGAGCAAACGCTTCTCTATCGGATTGTTGAACAGTATTACCCGAAATTCAGCACCTGTTTGGCGGAGCGGAAGCGTATGTGGAGAAAAAGTGGGCGGGTTTTCAGCGATAGCCAATGCAGGCCATATTCAAGGATATCGAACGGGCGTCAGTCGGGTCATTAGCGGTCAACTACCGGTGGACTTGGGTGAAAAGGGCGTTTACTCTTCTTATAATATAATACGTAATGAGGAAGTGAAAAATCGGCTATTAGGTCATGCAGGTTTAAATGGGCCAACCCGACGCGGGATGATATGGCTTGCACAGACTTGTTTTTAACTTACCTACGGTCACCATCATATGCCCTGTCCGGTTATTTCATAGGCAATACCTGCTGAGTCTCTGTCGTTTGAACGAATCGTCAATTGCGCACGGTTTGAACCGGTAGTTTTCGGTGAAAACGTCAATTCCATAACACAGGATTGAGCCGGCGAAAGGGTTTCGGCGGTGCAATGATCATTGGCAAGAGTGAAAGTGTTGGAGCCAATGATTTCAAACCCGCTGATCTGCAGGTCGGCAACGCCTGTATTAACGATTGTAATGCTTTCGCTGGACGTATTTCCATTGGCTACCGCAGCGAAATCGACGCTGAACGGTAAAACCGTGATATTCGCTTCTACCCAACCGCATGCTTGCGGGCCGCCAAAAACGCCCATGTCGTTTCTGATAGCATCTTTCGATGGCGGAATACATTGATCGTTTTGAGCACCGTCTGAATCACCGGCATCGATGGCAGGTGAACCGGCCAATAAGTTTTGATCCGCAACCGCACAGCCCAAGCCTGCAAACACGGGATTAGATTCGATCACACCCGTACCTTCGAAACTGCCCTGGATGTCACTGTAAGAAGCAACTACGTCGCCGAAAATTTGGTTCGTGCCAGGGTTGTTTTCGTAGATAATGGATGAGTTGACACGGGTATCCCCGAGGACCACACGTAAGGCAGCGGAGTCTTGAATCAATATGGCTGGGTTGGCTGATTGGTTACTGGCCTCGGTGTTGTTTTGGAACAAAGTGGAATTGTTAATCGTAGTGGTACCTTCTGCGATATAAATACCCGCCGCCCAGGCAAAGCCTGAATAGGCGACATTGCAATAACTGCCACTGCAAATCGCATTGGATGTGTTGCAGGAAACCGACGAATTGGTGATAAGTGTCGTGGGGCTGACATTGGCGACAAAAATACCGCCTCCCAAGGCGTAGGCATTACCGTTAAGTGGATTGGGGCCTCCTGAGCGTGCCCAGACCAGGTTTTCCCGTACATCGCTGTTGAGCAGGGTAAGATCGCCGGCAATATAGATACCGCCGCCTTCGCCATACGCATTGCATGAGGCGGAATTGCATTGGCCGTATACGCTGTTGCCGTTAATGGTGCTGTTGGCGATAATGGCATCGCCAATCACATAAACACCGCCACCGAGGTAATTACCTAGCGCCCGGTCTGGGTTGCCGGTATTATTGCTGATGATACTATTGTGTACTTCCAGAACCTGACCCTCACTGAGTTCGGCGTGTATGCCGCCGCCATGGCTGACCGAGGTGTTGTTACTGATGTTGCACTGACTAATTAAAGGCAAGCTGTCGACGATGGCGATGCCGCTGTCATCGGAATATTCAACAACACAGTGCGAAAGCACCGACCCTGTTAATGCATTGTCGAATTTGAGTCCTTTCCAGCGTTGATTGGTCGGTTCCAATGGATTTAATGCCGAAAATCGTACCGGGTTGGTTTCGGTACCGTTGACGGTAATGGTAGACAGCACGTTAATAGCATAAGGTCCTTCCACTAAGACCTCAACTCCAGCTTCAACCGTCAGCAAACTGACTTGAATGTCGCCACTAACGCAATACGGTGAACCGGCCATGGTCCAAACCTGGTCAACCACTACGCCGGCACTGATGTTTGTCCTGCAATTTGCAACAACAGTACCCGTGGTAAAACGCCAAACTTCGTTTTGGGTCAACGGGTTTCCGGCTAAATCAGTGACGGCGCTGGTTACGCTCACGGTATAAGTGTCGGTGGCCAAGTCGTTGTCGGGGACAAAAGCGATCAACCGGTCATTATTGTTGAATATAAATGAACCATTGACGCTGCTTCCATTACCGTTCACCACATTAAAAGTGGTTCTTGTTACGGTGGAGACATCGACAGCTTCAGAAAAATTGGCCGATATCACGGCATTGAGTGGTACATCTTGGTCATCTTCGCTTGGAATTTTCACATCAATCAGTGGTGCCGTGTTATCGATAGTGATGGTGAATGAAGCCGGGCGTGACCAGGCACCGGTATTATCTTAAGCTTGTATATACATTGTGTGATCATTTTCCGACAGCTGTTGGGCCGGCGAGAAATTGGTGGCCGTGGTTTGCGATGCACCGGTTGACAGGTCTGGATTATCAATTTTATAACGGTAATTGCTGTTGCCACCCGCGGACTGCCATGACCACATCGGTGCGGTATTCGTAGTTCTCTGTGGCCCACTTAAAAATGGCGGTTGAACCGAAGGTCCAACGACTAGCTCTAAACTGCCGGCGGCGGACAGACTTTTACTATCGGTTGCAGTTATACTGATGTTGTGGGTGCCGACCGACAAGGACGACGATATCGATTCGCCTGAACCAATCACGCCATCAATATCCGAAAGCCATACCAGTGATTCTCCACTTAGCCTGCCGTCTTCAGGGTCGATCGCACTGGCGCTGAAACTGATGGAATCTACAGTTATAAAAATCGAATCCGATGCGGGAGTTGTGATGGACGGTGCACCCGGCGGTTGATTGGGTGGCGGCTGCAAAAGATTTAGTTCACCGATATTATTAACTTGGCCGGCAAGAACCGTGACTTCGGCTTTTGTTCCGAGGTAGATCACGTCACCCTGGCCATTTTTTGCGTATAAGAGAACAGTATAGCCGCTGTTTGCGAGGACATTGTCGATGGATCCGCTATGCAGTTGACAATCCCACGGACCACCGTTGGCAACAGTATCGCCACTGTTGTTTCTCACCACGGCTTCGATGGTGCTGATGCCTGCTCTGAGGCAATCCAAAGATTGACCTGAGAGAAAGCGTGCGGAAAAAGTAATTTCACCCTTGGTCCGTTGTTCGGAAGAACAGCTCGCCACCAGCGATAGTATCAATACTAAGAGCAAATTAATCAATGATTTAGTCACACAATTTCCAGTCATCAATAGTTAACGGCGCATATATTAGACGAAGCAAAAGAAAGAGCATTTATAAAATCCGCGACTCTGTTCAGAGAATGCCAAGCCGTGTAGCGGAAGCAACATTGTAAGCACTTGAAGTAAATTAATTTTTAAACAAACATAAAAACATAAGCCATGCTGCAGCGGCTAACTGATTTGCAATGGAAATGACTATTCCAAGCAACGCAAAAATCATAAATTTCAAAGCTTTCCTGCAGGAGTCGCAGAGTGGGTTGGGCTTTGTACTCAATTATACAACATTGGAAATCATTATACCGTAAACAACCATAGCTGTGGCCAACTTAACGAATAGTAAATTCGTTGGTGAACTCACGTCACCCAACCAAGTATCCCAGCCGACACAGCAACCAAGCCGTCATACATGTTCTCAACTATTCATGGACTTGCAAAATCGGGATAGGGAGGCCCTCACGGGCTTTCCCTCCCACACCACCAGGCATACGGGTCCGTACCATGGCGGTTCGGTAGCGTTAAATATTTCGATAAGGCGCTAATCTCAGAAGACCCAGTGCCGCGAAATACTCATTGTTGAGCGCGATACATAACCCCGGGGTATGACTGCTACGCCATGGGCCTTTCGCACTCCACGCCGTTGAGTAAGCCAGTTGCTCACCAACCCCTAACCTGATCAGTTCGCGTTTGCACTTGCGGTATACCTTCCACTGCTTCCACACCACACAACGTAAGCGACGCCTGATCCAGCTATCCAAATCCCGCAGTACCGACGGAGTTTCACAGTAGCCGTAATAACCCCGCCAGCCCGTTAGATACCTGGAAAGCCGGTCGATTCGATCGTCCAGACTAATGCTCCAGTTACGTCGCGTTAAACGGCGGACCCGGGCCTTGAATCGTTTGATCGACTTCGGCGCGATCTTGCGTCGGTTCGGCAATTTACCTCCTGTAAAGGTATATCCCAGAAACGTCCTGTTCTGTGGGTGTCATTGGCGATCTAAAACTGTAGCAAATCAGCCGATTTAAAAATGTATCTTCTTCTGTTACTGACAATTCAATAGATTAGTTGGTTTTCGGACGGGCACTAGTTACGAGATACTCAAGCAAGGAACCAAACCCTCCAATATCGCCTCCAAGCCGGCATTGTTGGTAAATGGTGTTACCGTGGTCATACATTGTGAATGCGAGTAGGCGCCTTTGATGTGTTTCACAAAACCGCACAGTGTTCCGGAAGGTCCAACGTCGATATAATCATAGGCTCCCCTGCTTTCAAGGTATTCAACTGCGCGGCGAAAATTAATGGGTTGCCGGTAGACTTTCCATAGATAATCTTCGGGAAAACTATGCATAGGTTGTGCAAACACGGATGATATCAATGTAATCGACGGCCTGCCCAACCGGAGGCGTGCGTTAAAGGCGTCAAAACGCGGCTTGATTTCGTCGAGAAGTGCGGAATGAAAAGCGTATTGCACGGGCAAGCGATGGTAAACAATGTTGTATTCGCGCAAATAGGTTTCGATACGTGTCAGATTTTCCTCACTAGCGGAAACGATAAAATGGTTGTCTTGATCGCATGCCGCGATTTCGCAATGTGAGTGGAGTTCACGGTTTTCGTGGTACAGGCTGATATGGCCCAATATGGTCAGCATACCTCCCATGCGACAATAATTATTGAAAAGCACGGCCTGATCGATGATACAAATCAAACAGTCTTCCATCGTGCAGGCGCCGGCTACGGTTAACGCTACCGCCTCACCCAGGCTGGCCCCAAGCACAAAATCCGGCTGTATCGAATGCTGCATGAGAGTCCTGGCCAATGCATACTCGAGCATATAAATGGCGGGCTGCGAATGACGAATCTGATTGAATGGGTCGGTATATTTTCTACTCGAGTCGTACAACTCGTCCAAAACTGACCATCCCACGTGGTTTTTAACAATTTTATCCATCGTATTCATATAATGGGTAAAACATTGATTTTCGCCATACAGGCCTTTTCCCATGTGGAAATAATGGGATCCTTGCCCCGAGAACATGAATACCTTCGGTCGTCCCGATTCCATTCCACCGCCCTCGCGTTTCGAAGCTATCAATGAACAATTCGTATCAAAATTGGTAAATCAGAACATTGAATAATCGAAACTAATCAATCGATAATTGAGTAAAAAACTGAAGTACACCAGTTGTGCGATTCCTCCCGCCAAAACATACAGTTTGATTGTTCTCGAACAGGATGTATTTCTCCATGCGATCATAACGTTAATAAAGCCGGCCAACGCCCACAAAAATGCCAGAACAGGCACCAATTTTATTGTAGCCACTGCCGTTGTTTGATACCAAAACTCGATACCCGCCAGATTACTCAAAATCGCAACAAGCACCACAAAGCTGGCCAGACTGACGAACGAGTTTAGCACCATCCAAACCAGCATGTTATGCAGCGTGGATTCACCGATCCTTTTCCGTATAAGGGGATAGACACCAATAAATATAACCATGGTAGTCAATGCCGAAAACAGCAATAGTATGTGGATACTTCGCGATTGATACCAGACTAGTCTTGTAAACGCTTTATCACTCATAGCCATGGTGATAACACGCCCATTTTGATCACGTTCAAACCATATGCGTTGATTACTATTGATGGACTGAAACAAATCCTTACCCACGTGTACATATTCAGCGGAACCGATGGTGAGCTTGTCATCCACTACCTTTACAAATTTCTCATTGAACAGATTACCGATTTTTTGAAATGTAAAATGAGAGTACCGCATGTTTCTGTAGTGGCCTGCATAGGTGCGATCAATAGTGCCGACAGTCACATGCGTGTCTTTTCGTGGTCGCGGTAATAAGGATTTCAGCACCAACGACTTAACGTGTAAAATATCCCGTAGGTTTTGTTGCCGATTGCCGGATATCTCGTAGTTTGAGGCTATGAACACCCCTATGTGTAGTTGTGGCACCAACATAATTATGGATTTAAAACCGGCAACCCAACCCCAACTCCACAACACACGGGTATCTCCGTAGAATTGTTCCTTCAACCCGAAAGTCACCCCGGCAATATTTCTATGATGACTGAACTGTTGTCTACTCATGGCGTCAATAATAGCCGGGCTTACGCCGTGATCACCTTCATCCAACAAAGCCTTGATAAATAAAGCCATATCATGGGCATTGGTCTGCATAGCCAGTGCCGGATAATTCTTGATCCAATCAAAAGGCATCTGACGATAGCCGGCCCTTGTCAACAGGTAACCCTTTGCAAGAGGTTTACCCTGTAGTGCCCACCTCGAAAACGCGGTACTGGACAGCTCCAGTGGACGCAGCCAATGGGTATTCACATAGTCACAATATGACTGCCCGCTCAAGACCTCCACTACCCGCGCCGCCAGGCCAAACGAGAAGTTTGAATATTTAATATATTTCCCAGCAGGCATAACCGCGACCGGCATATGAGATCTGAGATAATTCTGCAAGCCTTTACTATCATTTCGCAAGCTTGACAAACCCAGCCCGGATTCATCCAAGCCGGTGGTGTCTTGCAAAAGATCAGCCATGGTAACGGCATGACCGCCATAATCCGGCACCTGTAGTCCGGTCAAATATCGGTTAACCGGTAAATGCAAATCAATTTTACCTTCTTCCACCAGTTTGAGTATCGACATGACCACAAATAATTTCGAGATGCCGCCGATGCGAAATACCGTATCCGTTTTCACGGGCGTATGCGTTTCACGGTCGGCCACCCCCAGATTTAAAAAATTAAACTTGCCACCGGCTACCACCGCAATTGCCATTCCCGGTAAACGGCTTGCGCGGATATAAGTTCCAACTTGTTTTTTCATGGAAGTCATGGCGTTATTCGCCCAGCCCGTATTCTCCGTCTGCGAATAGCCGGTACTTACCATGCAGAAAGCAGCGAATAGCATGCCGTAGGAGACACAGGCATTGCGTTTCATACCATTTTCTTTACGGCGACTTTTACTTTTCGGCGTTTTTCCATTACCAATAAAGCCGCCGGCATAAACAGCAAGTCAAACAATAAAGCAATGAACACAATTACCGCGGACATTAGACCCAGATCTGCGTTCTGCCTGAAATCCGAACTTGCCACAATCAAAAAACCCAAACCCAAGGCGACACTTGTAATAATGATGGCCTTGCCGACCTGGTGAAAAGCGTGTTCAATAGCCTGGTCGCTTTCCAGTCCCAAACGACTGCGTCCATCCAGGTATTTGTTAAGGAAATGTACAGTATCATCCACGATAATACCCAATGTCATACCCATCACCACCGAAAGCGCCAACCCCACCTGGCCGACAAAATAACCCCATAACCCAAATCCGATAGCCAAGGGCGCCAAGTTTGGTAGTAGACTGAATAATCCGAATTTGACCGAACGCAGCGCGCCAATCAATACAAATGAAATACATACCAATGCCAATAACAGTGAAAACAGCATACTTTTTATATTGGCACTATTAAGATAGGCGAACATGATGGCTGGGCTGGTTCCGTGCGCCCACGTGCTCTGTGGTGTATTGGCCTGCAACCAATTGTAGACGGCCTTGTCAAAAGTAATCACCTCCTTAGATGATAATTTTTTTACCGCTACGACCACTCGGCTTGCCGTATGACCCATATTGATCTGATTGGATAATGACATACCGGCGGGAAGGGACGCCTCGTATACCAGCAGGTATTGCGCGCACAGCTCCTTGCTGGCGGGTATCCGATAAAAGGATTCCGCATTACCGTGAAAACTTCGATTCAGTCGTTTAATAACATCGCTGAACACAGCGACATGTTCGACTCGATCCTGCGCGCGCAGCCATGCGGCGAATTTGTCGAGTTTGCGTAGATAGCCCGGATTGGTAACACCATTTTCCGCGACCAGCGAATACTGCAGAGCGGTAACGCCGGTCAAGTGATCGTTTACCCAATCGGTATCGGTGCGAAACTTAATGCTTTTGTTAAACAGGTTCACCGTGGTTTGTTCTAGCTGATTTTTTGGCAAGCCAAAGCTCGACACAACAATAAGCAGTAATGCCGACATTAACAAAAGCATTCGTCGACGGCTGATAAAAACCACTAAACCGGAAAGAAATTGGTCAATTCTCGATGCCTTACGGATGCTGATTTTCCCAAATCGAATCAGCAATACCGGCAACATAAAGATACATAGTGCCAGCGCGAATACCACACCGATAGCGACGAGATTTCCGACGACCCGGATCGGCGGTGAATCACTGAAATTAAGGCTTAGGAAACCAAGCGCCGTGGTCACCGATGTAATAAATATGGGTTTTAGGTTGCGCTCCAGGCTTTGCTGCATCGCCTGTCTGGCATCGGGATTTTCCCGCAAACATGCAAAATAATGGCTGATCAGATGCACACAATCGGCGATCGCGAGCGGCAATATCATGGCCGGCGCCGCCACACCATCCGGCGTCAACCGGATGTTCAGCCAACCTATGACACCAACCCCGGCCAACACCGACAATACCAACACCGCAATAACTGCCAGTATCACGGGCACATTTCTAAATACCAGGAAAAGAATAAGAATCATCACGAAAAACATCACCGGAAACAAGGTGACCGTATCGTGCTCGGAAACTTCTGGAAATGCCTTGTATTGCATCACCTGCCCAGTGAGATAAAACCCTGTATCCGGATGCTGAGCGCTTAGTTCCCCGACCCAGTGCCGCACATAACCGACCGCTGCGTCGATACTCTCGCGTTTGCCATTATCCTTGAGCGCAATGGTGATATTAATTCCGGTAGCCGCGCTGTCGCGCGACAATAAACCGCCCACTAAGGCCGGTTCCCGTTCCGCCATGAGTTTTCGCTTTAGAATTTGTTTATCAGTGAGCCGTTCAACATTTTCGAACAAGGGTTTGACGGTGATATCGTCGCCCTCAGCGTCCATGTTCTGATAATTTGTCAATGAATCTACCCGGATGGCTCCCGGAACCTGCCAAGCATGCTTGGTCATTTGCTCGATCAGCGATAAAAATTCCCGCTGAAAAACGCCCTTATGACGGGGATCCACGGCAACCAGAATATTATCGCTATTAACATACTCGTCCTGCACCTTATTAAAAGCAATAAGCTGTTCATTGTCAGCGTCAAAGTAGTCCTGATAGTCGTGACTTATCCCGACAAAGGGCAAGCCGCTGGATGCGATTAGCGTTATAATCACTACCCATAAGGTCGAACTCAGGGGATGGCTGACGATCCAGCGTGACAATTGTTTTTCCATTAAAAAAGTCACTCCTTATTTTCGTGATATTTCTTCTGAGAGCCGGTCAAATCTGCGCAAAGCCGTGTAGTAGTAAACACAATACATACTCAGAACCATCATAACCGCCGGTATCAATGCCGCGGTAGTGTAACCGAATAACTCGATATTGTATCCGCAAAATAGCGCACCAAGCGGCGCGCCGCCAACAGCACCGATCTCGTACACGGAAATCACACGAGCTCGGCAATGGTCAGGTGCGTATTCCTGCATGATGGTCCTGCCCATAGTTAAAGCTATACCCGCACAACAACCCCAGCAAAATCCCACCAGTAAGAACAACCAAAAAGGGATCGGTAACGATAGTATTAAAAGAAATCCGGATCCCAGCAAAAGTGAGATAAACAATGCCCGGCCTTGACGCTGCACGCCGCCTATCCTGAGGAGCAACACAGCGGAAAAAATTGTGCCGAGAATGAAAATCATATTGGCTATAGCAATTTCCAGCGCACCATAATGGTAAATATCCCTGACCATCAAGGGTACCAGCACAAGAAATGTTCCCATAAACAAGACGCCAACTATAAAATTCACAAGAAAAGAAACCCAAAGCTCCTGGGTGCGTAATACCACTCGGATGCCCTCACGAATTTCTTCCATGGGATCCGACCCACTACTCTTGCCGGCTTCGACGATCTTGATGTTACTGGCAAACCATGCGCCCGAAAGCAGTATCATGCCCTGTACCGTCAACAATAAGGGCGCACCCAGATATTCGGCGCTGCTTGCCAACATAAAACCGATTATCTGTACGAAAAACATCAGACCGGTACCGATCGTGATAGCCTTTTGAACTTGATTGCCGGCAATCGTACTGACCAGCGCCCCCAACGATGGTGCTATAAAGGCATGAATGGTTCCCATGGCAAGAGCGTAGATGATGAGAATGTGATAGCTAAGCTGCCCGCGCCAAATAACCAAGGCGAGCATAAAAGCCGGCAAGCTGACAAGGAGATGCAGGATAACCAATAAGCGCCTTGCGCTATAGCGGTCCGCAATCATACCGCCGTGCAAACTCAGCAACAATGTCGGTAATAGCAACGACATTTGTGCGATACCCACCCACTGCGCGCTTTGTTTAAGCTCAATGGCAACCATCCATGGAAATAACACCATCTGCATTCCGAAGGCGATATTCCAGGAACTTAACACATGACAAAACCATATAAAGGGTTTACCCAGGCTGGCGCTAATCTTATGCTCTGACATAGTCCTTCCTTCAACTCATGTTTGCGGCGGATGTGGCGGGTAGGGGTTGATCGGTGTTTCGCTTATTTCGATTTTCCCACCACATTGCGGCGGCCGTCCATACAGCCCCGATAACATCATTGACGGCCAATAACATGAATGCCGCCGGCACCAGGCCGGCCATCACAAACCCTGCATTGAAAAATGGCACCGACAGGCGCCCGAATATGCTCATCCAGAAAAAAATTCTGGTTTCGGTCACCGCAAAAACGACGTAGTAGCACCCGAAAATACACAACACCATACCAAGCAGCCTTATCCAAATTTCATGGGTTGCATCAAAACCTGAACTAACCAAAATGATATTGGGATCATAACAGTAGATACTACCCACCACTATCATATAGACACCGAAAGCCAGGATACTCCATGCACTGGCGCCAATATCCCTGCCGACAATCTTCCGTAATACTCCCATGACTAACTCCTGTTACCGATCGAATAATTCCTGTTTTCACCCGTAGCGCACTTAAACAACAGCTTTTCCAGCACGGCACTTACCACGGCGTCAACGCTTTGCTCGATAGACAATACCGCTGTATCGATATGAATCACACTGTCGCGGTTTGGACGCTCATAAGGTGATGAGATGCCGGTAAATGACTGTATCAGCCCCTGACGCGCCTTTATGTAATGGCCTTTAACATCTCGTTGCTCACAAACAGCAAGAGGACAACTGCAAAAAACCTCGAAGAAACTATCTTCGCCGATAAGCTTGCGCAGTTTTCCACGCTCTTCTTTATACGGAGATATAAATGCCGCCAAAACCACGATGCCCGCGTCGACCAGCAACCCGGCGACCTCACCGATTCGGCGCATGTTTTCCGTCCGTCCAGCTGCATCGAACCCCAAATCCTTGCACAGGCCGTGTCGAATATTATCACCGTCAAGATAACAGGTATGCAAACCTGTTCGATAGAGCATTAATTCGGTATGTTTTGCCAGGGTTGATTTTCCGGAACCGGATAATCCTGTAAACCACACAACCCCGCCGCGGTGACCCTTGTGCAATTCTTTTTGTCTGCGGTTGACCAAACGATTTTCAATGCAAATGTTTTGTGATGCGCTTAACTGTTCCACATGGCACTCCTTAAAGTAATCAAAATACCTTTTCCGGAATCAATACTTGCTGCGTATCCAACAGGTCGTTAAGCCAGCCGGCGACATCCGCGACTATGGGCTGCTGCATAATGCTGAAATGATCGCCTGGCAAATTCCGGCTGTGGACAGACAAGGCATGGGCCGACCACCCCAAATCCGCGGACGACTCGGCTTGCTGATTTTCCGCGGAGGACCGGGTTACCATCAAATGAACCGTGCCGTTAAAGTGTGACGGTCTGTATTCGTTTAACAACTGCTGATTGTGCTTTATAATTTCCAAGCGCCTGCCTAATTGAGACAACGCGACAGGCGCGGTGCGTCCGGTTGCCTGCACCTCCCGGTACAGCACTTCAAGCAGGTCTTCTTCGCCATGACTGCTGTTAAGCTGTCGCAATCGCCTCTCGTCCAACCCTAACTCGCGACCAAGAATATAAAGTCCCTGCAGGTGTGCCTGTGCGGCATCCAAAACAGCAGTCCCCGGACAATGACTGTCAATCATGGCCAATCGATCAATGCAATGGCCTGACGCTTGGAACTGGCAGGCGATTTCAAACGCCAGCGCCCCCCCCATGGACCATCCGGCCAGGAAATACGGCCCTTTTTGCCGCCGGGCCTGTATTTGCTCCCGGTAACATGCCGCCATTTCCACCAAAGAATTAAATGTTTGTTCTGTCTCATCCAGAAACGGATACTGTACCGCCGTGCATTGCGCCGCCCGTATTTGGGAACAAATTTCTTTATAACAAAAAATGCCCCCACCAACCGGATGCAGCATGATCAGTTCCCGCCGTGCATCATGCTGAGGGTTTAGCACGTGCAAAAGCGGGGCCGACTTTTCTTCACGCGCCATCGGATAACCCAATGCTTCCGCCATGTCCACGGTCATCACGCTTAACGAAGCCTCACTGTAGTCCTGCCGCCATTGTTCGGCTGTGCAAGCATCGATGGTTTTGTGCTGATGGAACTTCGGATCACCCAGCATGCGGCCGTCTTCATGCAGACCCACTGTCATACGCTGTTGTTTATCCTCATAGGGCGCCAGCATTCCCGTATGATAGGGGACTTCCATGAATCGGCAAACAGCATTCATTATCTCCTCAGGTTCTTTGACCAGCCGTTCAAACTGTAACGTCATACGGCGTTCAGCGGAAATCTGTTGCAAAAATTCGCGGATGTTGCGCTGGCATAACAGCCAAATCAATTCCGCCAATTGCCTGCGCGATGGCAGGGCATCACGAATTTTCTGATCCTGTAACAAATCCAGACGCGCTTGCTCAAATGAGCGAATCATACCCAATGGATGGCGCAGCAGGTGAATATATAGCGGCTTGTCGAAATAGGCTTCAGCCCTCTGCAGAATATTCAGATTGAATGAATAAGACGGCGATTTATCCACCAGTATTTTATCACCCACCCAATGCTGTAGAACCGCGTAAAATTCCTGACTATCAGTGCCGTCGCTCTCAAATGTTTCCATGATTGCCTGGGCTTGTTCAAGACTGCATTGTTTTATGTTTACGATGGCCTGAACAGTGCCTTCCAGCGCGATCGATGGAGACAAACGCTTGCGTTGAGCCAAATTGTCATACATAAGAAGTTCCAGTTCCGGCGGTGCGAACAACCGTGTGTTACCGGCCAGCATCACCCGCAGTAAAGTCGATCCGGAACGCGGTGGTGACAGCACAAAAACCGCGCGAGGATTTTTACGACTTCGGATCGGCATTGTTTGTGGTTTCGGCATCAACGATTCCAGCAGTTCCACGTCTTTCTCCGTGACCACGGCCGTTTGTTGTTTATCCGCCGGCGCCTCACCCATCAATATCGCGACTTCCTCGGTGTAGTTTTGCCGCAGGTAGCTGCTTAAACCTGAAATCGTCGGACACTCAAACAAAGCCGTGATATGCAATACCCCCCCAATCAACTCCTGTACTTTGTTAACCATCTGCATGCCTGCAAGAGAGTCCCCTCCCAGAGCGAAGAAGTCATCATCGATGCCGATTTTTTCAAACCCCAGGACTTCGCCCCAGATTTGGGCAAGTTGCTTGTCCAGGCCATCACGGGCTTGAACAAATTCGGTTTCCATCTCCGGTCGCTCATACCCTGTCTCGCGCCTTCGATTCCGTTCACGGCCAAGCCACTGGCGTTTACGTTGAGCCAGATCCCCCGTTGATACTATCCACTGCGACCGTGCAGGTGCGCTCAACGTCTGGATAAAGACCTCCGCCCCTTGTTCGGGTGTGATTGCCAAATCCGCCATGGAACCGCTGAAAGTCTCTCCTTGCGGATCGTTATGCGTCCAGGCGTCATAGTTGATGACCATCCAGCGATGATCCTGCTGGCGGTGTTTTTCATAAGCCCAGCCATCCAGGAATGCGTTTGCGGCAGAATAAGCATAAAAACCCAATCCTCCCAATACGGTAGACAGTGACGACAGTAGTACAATAAAGTCGAGCTTTTCCTTCTGCAGCACATGATCCAGTACTTGGGTACCGTCAATCTTACTTAAGAACTGTCGCTCGCTTTTTTCGCGGCTTACAGCCTGCATTAGTTCAAATTCATCCATGCCGATATTACCGGCAGCGTGGATCACGCCATGTATGGCGCCAAAACGATCACGCACCTGGCGCACGGCCTTTTCCATTGCCGTTTCTCGGGTAACATCGGCCTGAATATAAATCACCTCGTCGCCGCCGGACTGCAGTTGCCGGAATTTATCGATTTTTACTTGATCGTCTTCCAAGTTTGTTCGACCTATCAACGCCAACCTGGCATGATATTTCTCCGCCAATGCCATGGCGATGGTATATCCCACATAACCAAGTCCGCCGGTTATCACATACACACCGTTGTCACGCAACCGCGAAGTGGACGCACCGGTATGGACGTGGAGCGGTTGATGGCTTTCGGTCCAACGATAACCACCACGGTATGCTATCCACGTATTGGACGGCTGCACAGCGAATTCACGAAGCAAATACCGGGAAACCGGTTCCAACGAAGCATCGTTACCGATATCCACGCCGGTGCAGCAGATATTTTTACATTCCTGCGGAATAACCCGGGATACTCCGCCCAGCATGGTAGATAAAGGGTTGGTGGATTCGGTGCCAGTAACTCCGAATACATCGCGCGAAATGATATAAAGGTCGGTTTGTTCAGCCCCTTTCGAGATGGCGTTGCTCAAATATAACAGACTGTAAAAACCGTACACGCGACTTTCAACCATCGGTTCGGACACAGGCGTAAGCGTCCAAAGATGCAGCACGATCCGCGGGGCAAGGTTTTCCTGTTCCAGTGACTGCCACAACTGACGGTAATCACCGGCACTACCCGGCTCAATGACGTACTCGCAGGAGGACAGTCTCTCGTATTTTTCCCCTTTTTTAACCGTTATGACTTTCCGGCCGTGTTCCCGCAATCTATGCGCCAGCTTGTTGCCAAGACCCTCCCCATCCATGCAAATCAGGCATGGGCCGGACGACCGTTCGGTGCACGCCGGCAATCCATCCACCGATTGTCGAAACCAGGTTTGTTCATAAAACCATCGGTCTATTTCGTCATGCTTCATGGGAATGGACGGTGCGGCATCCTCCTCGGGCGGGTCGATCCAATAGGTTTTACGCTGAAAAGGATAAGTCGGAAGTGATAATTTCCTGCGCTTTTCATACTGATGCAAAATACGACAGTCCGGTTGCAGTCCCCGACACCAAACCTCACCCAGTGCCTGCAACAGATGGCCATAATCATTGCCATTCACCTTGGCATGAGGCAATGACGGAATTGCAGCCGTCGGATCTCCCTTGACTTTCTGTGCCAGTTTAGACAACGTGTTTCCCGGTCCCACTTCGATAAACAGGCATGCCCGTCCTTTCAACATGGTTTCCACGCCGGCACTGAACAACACGGGCTCGCACATATGCCTGGACCAGTACTCGGGGCTGTTTGCCATATCGGCGGTTATCCAGTCACCACTGGTATTGGAGATAAATGGTACGCGCGGGGCTGATAAACGCGTTTCAAGCATTAATTGGTGTAACAGTTCCGCGGCGTCGTTCATCATTGGAGAGTGAAACCCATGACTGGTATGCAGTTTCCGAAATCCGATGCCTTCAGTACGGCAATGATCCTCAAGCTTGGCGATACTGTGCAAGTCCCCGGAAAGTACACACTGCTGTCTGCCGTTCACCGCGGCGACGGATATGCCCGAAGACAACAATGCCGACGCGTGTTCCGGCGCAATGGCTACCGACAGCATGCTGCCCGGCTGCATCTGTTGCATCCATTGCCCGCGCAGGACAACGATACGAAGGGCGTCCTCAAGCGACATCACACCT
>Ga0114931_10001764_pt1 | contig 27456 bp, 15 predicted proteins | sample 2SBtaG_FD_89579 | JGI IMG/M metagenome (GOLD analysis project Ga0114931, IMG submission 89579) | Deep subsurface microbial communities from Kolumbo volcano to uncover new lineages of life (NeLLi) - 2SBTROV14_V59a metaG | ecosystem: Environmental > Aquatic > Marine > Volcanic | place: Kolumbo... | reverse complement strand
TTCGACCAAGGTGCCGTCGAGTCGTGCTCGAAGCACGTCGCAGGCGGCGCCGCCGCGAGAAACGTCGTGCTGGCGAGCAGATCCGCAGCCGCAGCAGGAAGGGTGTGAGAAATGCGGGCTAACTGAGTACCACTCGTCGGCGTTGCAGGAACCGGCCGAGCTAACCGGCAAAGACGTGGTAGTCGTAGGCGGGGGGGACTCAGCATTTGACCTCCTCGATCTGTGCCTCGAACACAGTGCGCGCAGCATCACCTGGGTTTATCGCTCACTCAAGTGGATGCTCCCCACGCGGCGTAAGAAGTACGACGCGTCGAACCTCCGCTCACTTGCTCGAATGCAGATGCTCGGCAAGTCGGTGGCGACGTTGAACAAGCGGACCAATCTGGACCTTCTCGCGCGGTACGAGAAGGCGGGTCTCGAGGAGCTCAAGCCTGACAAGCCGATCGACCTCGGCTACCAGATGCTCATTCCCAGCCGTCGCCGTCTGGTCCAGGAGCTGGGGCACATCGCGCGTCACCGCTGCACAATCGAGCGCATCGAAGGCAATACGGTGTGGCTCTCCTCGGGCGAATCGTGCCCTGCGGATCTGGTGCTGTGGGGCACTGGGTACGAAACAGAGTTGAGCTACCTGGAGGCTGGCGATCTATCGCGGCTCACCAGCCTCGAGGCCATTGGCAGGCGCTGTGGGGCCAACTTTCTCGCGCTGGACGCGCCGAACCTCTTCATTCTTGGGCCGGGTGTCCTGGAAACGATCACCTCGACGCCATGGGCATACGCCCACGCGGCGAAGTCGATCATGTCCCACATTCGCGGCAAGTCGGTTTTCGATTCGGTACCGATCCAGACCAACGAGAACTACTTCGACCTGGTCCGCTTTCTCGCGAAACGCGACCGGGCCAACTACCCCTACGTCTGGTGGTATCTCAAGTATCTCAATCTGGCGTTCCGCCAATCGGGCGATCGGCCGATGCCCATTCCCTGAGGGACGCAGCCGCTGGGCGCGGGGGTCGGAAAAGGTGCCGGGCACGGTTCCCGCGGACCTTCGTCCGCGAACGCCGTCCCCTACTTCGTTCGACGGGCGGGCGCCGGGTTGCAGTCCACGGTGAACGTCGCCTTCTTCGATTGGTGGAAGGTGGGGACTTTGCCTCCTCCCGCGGGGGGTTCCGACACCCGTAAGACCGTCCACCCCTTGAAGATCGGGATGCGGTCGCCGGCGGCTTTCAGGGTAAGGCGGTCTCCAGAGGGAGGTTCCGGCGTCTTGACCAGCCGCTTCCAGGAAACCTTCTTCGTGCCGGGACGGTCGAAGCGGACTTCCTGCCAGCCGGTTCGGAACCCGGTCTCGGTCTCGGTCTCGAACCGATAGCGTATCGTCCCCGCCCGTCCGGCGGTGATCGCCCCGTGGAACGCCACCCACGTGGGGCACGGACCGCCATACCGGGTCTGCTGGGTGGCGAGCGAGGCTCTCCGGAACAGTGGCATCGCGCGGGCCCGGGACTTGGCGGCGCGCGCCGGTGGGACGTTCTTCTTCCCCTGCTTCAGCGGCTCGCAGGAGATCCAGACGGGGTAGGAGACGTTGGAGGAGTCCGACTCGGTGAACGTTCCCTTGCACGTCAGCTCGAACTGAGCACCATACCCGGAGTCGCGGCGGATCACGAAACCGTCGGCCATCAGGCTGGCCTTCGACTTCTTCTTCACCACCGCCTGCTTGTCCAGGTAGTCGTTGCAGAGCCTGACCGGGTCGGTGCCGCCCGGCTTCATGTACGGGGCGGTCAACGAGACGGTCTTCCAGCTCGAGGCGAAAGTGCGGTTCTTCCGGTTGACCTTCAGACCCTTCCGGTACGTCCCGACGCGGAGGGAGGCTGCGCGGAGCTTCCGGGCCACCTTGCACGCCCCCTTGACCTGCAGCGTGAAGTGCAGCTTCTGAAAGTCGTCCGCGAAGTCGTACTTCTTGCCATCCTTCGAGTAGACGTGGATGGCCGGGCCGTTCAGCGGCACGAGCTGGCCGGACGGTCCCTTCGCCATCTTGTGGGTGCCCACCTTCACCCGAACGTAATCCACGGTGGCGGCGGGAAGTATGGTGACGAAGCATGCGAGCAGAGATAGGGAAAGAACGGTGCGGAACATGATCTCCCTCCTTGGGGATAGGAAGTTCCTTTTCGCGCCCGTCCGTCGACAGGCACGTTCGTTCTCCTTTCCCCCGCTCTGGCCCAGCCGTGTGGGCGATGTCGGGCACGACGCTTGGGTCGTGGCTACCTTCGGGGCGGCCCTCGGATTTCGAGACGCCGCACCAGCCTCCTGGAACCGGATCATGACATAACTGTAGCATGGGTTGCCCCCGCCCGCAGCCCGGTCGTGCGTGTGACACCCCCTGGTGGGCCTTACAGACTACTTTCCCCTTCTCCGAACGCCCGAGGCTCGGTTCTGTCAAAGCTGTGCCCGCTTGACAAACGCCGTCTAATGGGTAGCACCGGTGCGAGGTGAGGTGGCGGGCGGCAGCCAGTCAACGGTGCCGAGAGTGCGTGAGCCCAGGCACCAGTCTGCCCGAGCTCATGAACCGCGGTCTGGGTTTTCCCGGGTGCCGAGGGATGAGCAGCGTCCTCAATGCCCCGGATGGTACACGCGTACTGCGCGGCCCTTGATCTGATCGGGCCAGAAGTACACGGTGCGCAGGTTGCCGCTGACGTAGCGCTTGGCCTGGTCGGTAAAATGCGGGGACTCCGGGTTGCCGCTGGTACCGCCGACGTGGATTGCGCGCGCGCTCACCCTCGGCCCGAACTCCACCACTGCGACAAAGCTGTTGCCGTTGTTGCCGTAATACTTCCTGGTGCCGGGCCATGTGTGCGCGCCGAACGAGGCCAGCGAGCCCCAGCGCGAGGAGGTGAACGGCACCGCGATGCTGGGCTTCGCGTCGCTGAAATGCGGGCGGATCGAATTGTCGAGACGCTGGTAGCGGTTGACCTCCCCCCACGGAATGCCCCAGGTGCCGAAATCTGTCTCGAGCCGGTCGACCGCCTTGGCGAGCGCCTCGAGACGCGCCCGCGGCGTCACTTTTTTGACGATGTAGTCGCTGACGCGCATATTCGTCTTGTGTGCATCGAGGCCGCTGGCACGGGCCTCGGCGCCAACCTCGTTCCACAGCGTGTCGCCCCAGAAAACCGCGACCGAGGTTTGGATCGAGGCGATGCCCCAGCGATGGTCCCAACGCCTGAGCACCCCGATCGGGCCGGCCAGCTTTGCCTTCAGCGGATCGCTCTCGGGCAGGCTGTCGTAGTCCTTCAGCAGGATCGGGATCAGCCGTGCAAACGCCGGCAGGAAGGAATCAAAGGCATCGGCGATCATTTTCGACTTGGTGAAGTCGCGCGCACCCCTGAGCATGAGAAGCGCATGTTTGCTACGCGGATTCGGTCCGAACGTATCCATGTACTGCGGATAATCGGCGGCGTTCGGGCTGTGCTTGCCGGCCGCTGTCCACGGCCAGTCGTTGGTGTTGAACACCCAGCCGTTGGGGGGGTTGATCACGTTGGGCATGTCCTCGATCGGGGTCAGGCCTTGCCAGGCTGTCTTGGGATTGCTGCCGTCCACGGGCTTGGTGTAATCGAACTCGTCGTCACGCTTGGGTATGAACTGCGGCACCAGGAACGCGATCTCGCCCTTGTCGTCGGCGAAGACAGTGTTGTTGGACGAGTTGGCTTTCAACTCGGCGATCTTCATGTAGCTTGCCAGGTCGGTGGCCTTGGTGCGCAGCCAGCTCTGCTCTAGCGCAGGGATCGGCTTGTTCATCAGCGCCTCGGCGATCCACTTGCCGTTTTCCCTGGCGACGATCGGCCCGTGCTGGGTGCAGTACGCGGTGAATGTGCGCGACTTCATCACGCCGTTCTCGCCGAGGTAGCGGATGGTGATCGCGCGCGTCTTCAGCGGCAGCAGTTGCTTGCCGAAACGATAGAAGTACCGCCCGTCTTGCCTGACGACGGTTTCCGCGAACTGATCCACCGCGTCGACGCCGGTCGAGGTGTGCATCCATCCGACATGCTCGTTGAAACCCTGGTAGACGAAGAACTAACCCCAGGTCGAGGCGCCGTAGGCGTCGAGTCCCTCATCACTCGACATCTGCGTCTCGTCGCGGAAATAGAAGGTGACGTGTGGGTTGATCAGCAGCAGGGCGTGGCCGTCGACGGACACCTTGGGGGCGGTTGCGATGCCGTTGGAGCCGAGCACTTCATGCCCGGCAGGAGGCGTCGTATCGGCCAGCGCCGCCGTGGTGACGTGGTCGACGCCGTAGAACGCCGCGAGCTTGGCAAGGTCCACACGGGTGATGTCGCCGCCGATGCTGCCCTCGGTGAAAGAGAGCGCCATCCACGGCAGGTAGCGCTTGATGACCTCGGGATGGACGTCGGGGTGCGTGGCCAGGTACCAGTTCATGCCGTCCGCCCAGGCGTCCATGAGCTCTTTCAGCCAGCCGGGGCTGTTCGCATAGTCCTTCTCGAGCACTGCCGGATCGATGAAGAGCTGCTCGCGCAGGTCCTGCCAGATCGCCGCCTCGCCCTTCGCTTGCGCGGTCCAGCCGAGCGCCAGGAGGTAGTTGTACTGGACGCGATCGAAGCTGTCTTCGCACTGCGCATAGATATCCCCGAACACCGCGTCGGCGTCGGTCTTGCCGTGCACATGCGCGATCCCCCAATCGTCGCGGATGATCGTGACCCGCTGTGCGTCTTGTGCGAGGTGGGCGTATTCGGGACTGCTTGGAATGACCGGGATTTGCCACGCCGCCGGGCCCTGGCCTGCGGTTGCCGCGGTTGCCGCGGCGGAGGTGGCCGGCGCCAGCAAGGCGGAGGCTCCGAGCGCCCATGCGAGTGCGAACAGCCTGTGGCGAATACTGGATGGCATCGGCTTCCCTCCAAATCGCGCAGCGAATGATCCGGGTTCTACGCCACCCGTGCAAGCAGGGACGACAGCGGCCGCACCGAGCCGGCCCCACTTCCGCCTCAGGGTAGCACTCTCAGGATAGCGCGCCGGGCCGCCCCGGCGACTCGAGGTGAGGTGGTGGGCGGCGGCTCACCAAGAGTGTCAGAGTATGGGCTCACGGGTTTACATTACCTTGACAAGGTATACCTAAAGTAGGTATGATTGTCACGAATGGCGATCCAGAGCTTCGCTGTCCGTTCGATCGAGAGGTTCTTTGTTGGAGGCAGCGTTCCGCGTGGCGCCGGATGGGCCGGAGTGGCGAGGGTCGCCTCGAGGAAGTTGGACATGCTGGACTACGCTGACCGCTTGAGCGATCTCGCCTCGCCGCCCGGCAACAGGCTGGAGGCGCTGGAAGACGACCTGGAAGGGTTCCACAGCATCCGTATCAACAACCGGTGGAGGGCGATCTTCCGCTGGGCCAACCTGGGCCCGGCAGACGTCGACATCCGGGACTACCATTGAGGTTGACATGAACCTGAAGAGGAAGAGACAGCCAACGACCGCCGGTGAAATCCTCCGTGAGGAGTTCTTGGCACCCCTGGGCATGACGCAAAAGGCGCTCGCGGACCACATCGGCTGCGATGTGAAAGTCATCAACCGAATCGTCAACGGCCGCACCTCCATTTCCGCCGAGATGGCGCTCAAGCTCGCGGCAACCTTCAGGACGTCGCCCGAGTTCTGGCTCAACGCGCAGAAGGCCGTGGACCTCTTCCGGGCGGAGCGCCGCCTCTCCAAGCTCCCGCCCCCCGTCGTCAAGGCGAGCTGAGGAGCACCAGGCATAGGCCGCATTTCTCACACACTTTCGTCGTGAGGCTGCGGAGGTGCTTGTCAGCACGGCGTTTCGACCAAGGTGCCGTCGAGTCGTGCTTGAAGGACGTCGCAGGCGGCGCCGCCGCGAGAAACGTCGTGCTGGCGAGCAGATCCGCAGCCGCAGCAGGAAGGGTGTGAGATATGCGGGATAGGTACTGGTCACACCAGGCCAGCTCATGAGTCGAGGTCTCGGCACTGGTGTCATCCTCTGCTCATTGTTGAACTCGCTGAGCTCTCGATCGAGATCATCACACGCGTCCGCGCGCTCCGGCCCGGCCTCCCGTCAGAACACTAGCCCGCATATCTCACCGAGTTTCGTCGCGAGACCGTGGAGAGGCCTGTCAGTGTGGCGTTTCGACCAAGGTGCTGCCGAGGCGTGCTGCAGGCACGTCGCAAGCGGCACCACCGAGAGAAACGTCGCACTGGCGGGCGTCTACACGGTCGCAGCAGGAAGTCGGTGAGAAGTGCGGGCTAGCCCGCATATCTCACACCCTTCCTACTGTAGCGGCGGCTCGTACATTTTTTCGCGCGGCGCTGGCCTGTGCGTAGGACCGATATCGCCCCAACTCCTCATTCCCACCGGAGCGCCCCGTCTCTTCTTTCGTCATCCCGACCGGAGCGCCCTGCAAGGGCGCGGAGCGGAGGGATCTCCCCCGCTATCGCCCGGCGTTCGGTGCTCCGAGACTCCCCACAATCTTGGGGAAGATCCCTCCGCTTCGCGTCCCTTCGGTACGCTCGGGTCGGGATGACACGAGGGGGGCGGGTCTTTGCGACGATCCGGTCGGGATGACGGTCCGGGGTGGCACACCCTGGCTCCGGAACAGGATGAAGGGCAACAACCTCGTTGTTCGAGTTGACAGATAAGAATTGCTCCTGTAGCGTTTGAGTTACCCTATAGATGAACCCGCAGGAGAAAGGGAACCCAATGGGCTCGAAGCAGGACAGCGGAACGTCTCGATCCAAATTGCGAATGAGATGCACTCTAATTCTTATCTTTTTCATGGTGTTGACGGAGGCCCTGCCTGCGCCGGCGGCGCCCGCGCCGGAGGTAACAGCGACGGCGCCCGCGCGCAGCATGCGCGACCTGACGCCCCAGGAGAGGGCACAGATCGAGGCCCAGATGACCGAGGTCCGGCGGGCCGCCATCGCCCAGGCTCGCCGGTTGTTGGCGGACCCGGAGTTCGTAGCGGCGGTCCAGCGGATGGCAGCGAACAGCGCCACCGGCATCGCCGGCCAGAACGAGGTCGCCGTACCCCTCCAAGTCTCTGCCGGCATCCTGTACGTCTACGGCACGGGAAAGGTCCGCGAGGCGTTGCTCGAGTCCCTGGGAATCAACTTCGGCTACTTTCCGCCACGCCTGAAGCGTTTCACCCCGGCCGCGGCCGCCGATCTCAACCCGGCCAGGAAGCTGGCGATCGGCGTGGCCGCGATCGGTGCCTCTGCGGCCATGGCCTACCTGAGCCCGCCGGTGGAGGTGGAACCCGGCTTTCGCCACATGAGCTTCGCCGACCGTCTCCAATCCGTCCGGGCCCACGCGTGGCAGCTCCCCGGAGCGCCGCTCGTCGAGACGGACGTGGACGATACCGCTGACCCGACCTCCTGCTCGGCGACACTGAACCTTTCCATTGACGGCAGCGGGTTCGTGACCCTCTTTGGAGAGTTCTCCGAGGAGGAGCTCGCCTGGGTCAACCCCTTCGGCTCCTACCCCGGCCTCGCCGAGGTCGTTCCCGAGCTCATTCATATGATCGCCGACACCCTCGGTTCTTTCCCCGGACTCGACGTTTCGAAGATCGTCCACGAGATCTCCATCTCGGGGGAGATCTCGGTCCCCGGCTCCATCAAAGACTTCATCAACAGGCTCATCAGCTCGAGTCTCAACATAGAAGGATCCTTCTACCGTAGCTTCGCGGGCTGGAAGCTGGACCGCGGCAGGATCTCTTGCAGCGGAGGCGACTGCGTAGCCCCGGACGGCCCTTCCCAGGTCGGTTTCCGGGCCAGAGTGAACACCATACCGGGGATCCTGGGTTACAACTTCTCCTATACCCAGCCGATCCTGGCCAAAGAGTACTTCCCGCCGGTCTTTACCGGGCTTCAGGACCACCTGACCGTGTACTACGAGGCTCTGGAACCGGGCGGCGTGCCTACCTCGTTGCCCCCGGTGGACTTCGATGGATCACCGGTCCCGGGCCACTCGCAGCTCCTCGACCCCACCTGGTTCGGGCTCCAGGACAACTGCGACCCGAACCCCGCGCTGGAATGGACCTTGCCCGACTTCCTCGAGCTCGGCACCTACGAGTTTCCGGTGCGCGCCGTCGACCGCAGCGGCAACCTCACCGAAACCACGATCACGGTAGTCGTCCGCGACTCGCTGCCGCCGGATATCCTGCCGCCCGAGGACGTGGGGGTCACGGCCCCCGCCGGGTTTTCGACCCTCCAGTTCACGGCGCCCGGCGTGGGCTGCGTGACCTGGCTGTGCGGGGGTGACCCGCCGCAGTACAAGCTCTACCCGCCGATCACCTTCGATTTCGGCTCTCTGGAGCCTGTGATCGGCTGCACGGTGGAGAACAGTCTCTACGCAACCCCCGAGCCGTGCCAGACCGCCGATCTGGCCGTGGGCGAGAACAACCAGGTCCACTGGACGTTCACCGACCCGTCGGGCAACAGCTCCACCGTGGACCAGCTCGCCGTGGTGCGGGAAGAGGGCACCAACCGGGTACCCTCCGCACAGGGCGCCAGCTACACCATCCCCAACGTGCCCGACGGGGTCACCATCCAGTTGCCCCTGGCCGCCTCCGACCCCGATCTCGACCCCCTGACCTTTGTCGTCGAGAACCTCCCCTCCCACGGTGACCTGGGACTCACGGCGACGCCCATCTTCCAGACCCGGTTCGCCAGCTCCGGCGCCATTCGGCGCGCCACCAGCTTCGTCAAGCTCGAGGCCGCGAGTGGCGGCGGCCCCACCGACCTCCTCATCGTCGCTGACGGCCCCGAGCACAGGCTCCTCGTTTTCGATATCGGGTCCCCTGATTCCCTCTACCTCTACGACATGGTGGATCTCGGCGATATCAACCCCGACGCCATCCAGTTGCCGGGCGCTCCGCGAGTGGTGGATAACATTTCCCTCTCCTCCGTCCTGTCCGACCTGTGGATCGCCGATTTCACCGATGAGGGCAACGGCGACCCCTCGGTGAACGCCATCTACCGCGGGGCGAACACGCCGGTCCGCATGGCCGATCTCCAAGCGGACATCCCGCAAAACGCCCACGGGCGCGACTTCCGCATCGACGCTTTCAATCTGAGCGGCCAGCACCGGCAGGTGGATCTGACCGTGGTGGTCACCGGCGAGCCGGCGCTCCTGAGCGACAGCCCGCCGACCTTCTCCCCGCTCAACCAGCGGTTGGGTTTCCGCCTGACGAGCAACGACTCCGGGGCCAGTTGGAGCAAGACCGTGACCGATTCCGGCACCCCGGAGAACACCACCTCCACCATCCGGTCCAACGGTAGGGGGTGCGCCGGCGTCGCCGACGCTTTCTGGAGCACCAGCCCGCCGTGGGGCGAGCTCACCGAATCGGAATCGCACCCACTCACCCCGTTCCTGGCCGACCCGGACGGTGACGGACCCGCCCTGCCGGTGCTGCAGGACCCCACGTCCTTCGGCCTCGAAAGCTGTGGGAGGACCAGCAGCACCGCCCTCGTCCTGGAGAGTCAGAACAACTGGCTGGAAGCGTTTCGTTTCAACTCCACTTCAGGAAGCACGCCGACCAGGATCCAGAACTCCCAATACCCGCTGCGCCTGACTCGGTTCATCAACATCCGGAGTATCGAGGAGATCCCCGGCGGCGGCGCGCCGCGGTTCCTGGTTCTCGATGACACCGGTGTGTACCGGTTCGACCTTGCCGGCCGGCTGAGCGCGTTCATCTCGTTCCAGGCGGGCGCCAGCAACTCGGAGCCGCCGGCCGCCGGGAGTGAGTGGGCGGACCTCGCCACCGACCCGGCCGGACACGTCTTCCTGCTGTCCAGCTCGATTCAATCCGAGGGGGCAGTCTCATTCGTGGGGCGGTTGACTGTGTCCGACGGCGTGGGCAACTTTTCCGACAACGGGCGCCAAGCCTCGTTTGGTGATACCGGCGAGAGGGCGTGGACCCTCGCAGCCGATGCCGGCAACGTGTTCGCGGCCGGCCAGTTCGGCCTGTACCGCTGCGCCAACGACCTCAACCCCGGCTCGTGCACCCAGCTTCGGACAAGCGCGCCGTACCGCGATATCGAGATCCGGACCGGAACCGATGAGCTGTTCATGACCGAGATCAACGGCTCAACCCAGCGCGTTGTCCGAGCCCACCGCGACGGAACGTTCATCGATGCGTTCGGCGAGGGCCTGCTCGACTTCGGCCCCGGCGCCTCCGAGTCCGATCTCTCCGGTGTGATGTACGGCCGCATGGCGTACGACGCCGCCGCCGATCGCCTCTACGTCTCCGACAACCCGCTTTCCGACCCCGTCGATCCGAGCTCGCCGCGGATCCCCAGGGTGCAGGTGTTCTCAGGCGACGGGACGTTTCTCGAGACCATCGTCCCCGACGCCAGCCCGAACATCTTCTCGAGCTGGCTCCAGCCCGGCGACTTCGGTTCGGTGAGCGATCTCGCGGTGGGCCCGGGCCGCATCTACGTGGCCGAGGAGGCGCCGCTCAAGCGGCTGCACGTGTTCGACGCCGCCACGGCGTACCGCGTACCCTGTCCCGACCCCACAGCCGAGTGCCGCGCGGTGGACTACGATCCGGATGCCGGCTTCAGCGGGGCCGACTCCTTCAGTTACACGGCCAGCGACCCCCTTGGCGGCACCAGCCCCCCGGGGGTGATCAGCCTCAACGTCATCAACGACACCACGGCGCCGGTCATCACCTGTCCGACCGACCTCACCGTCGAGGCGCGGAGCGCCGGCGGCCTGACCCTCATCGACCCGCTCGACCACGAGCCCGACGCCAGACTGCGCGCCTTTTTCTCACCGCCGGTCAGCGACAACGTGGACCTGCCGGAGCCGGTGCTCTCCCACGACGGCGGGCCGGCCTTCCCGGTGGGCTCGACAACGGTGACCTTCACCGCCACCGACGCAGCGGGCAACACGTCCACCTGTACCGCCGTGCTCACGGTGGCCGACACGACGCCGCCGCAGTTCATCGGTCCCGACGGACCGACCACGATCCTGCCGCCGGTGGTGGCTGAGGCCGCCGGAAAGCTGACCCCGTTTTCGCCGCCGACGCCCACGGTAAGCGACGTCTCCGGCGTCGCGAGCGTCACCCACACCGGACCGGCGAGCTATCCCTTGGGCGACACGAAGATCGTGTGGACCGCCACCGACCTGGGCAGTAACACTGCCACCGCGACCCAGATCGTGCGCGTCCTCGACACCACGCCGCCCGAGTTCGCCACGCCGTTGCCGCCCGACGACCTGTACCAGCAGGTGGCGGTCAGCGGCTGGGCCAACCCGATCCAGTACGACCCGCAGACGGCGACCGATGCCGTGGACGTGGTCAGCATCGATTGCACTCCGGCGATCGGCGATCCCGTCCCCACCGGTGTCATCACCGTGCACTGCCAGGCCATGGATCTGGCCGGCAACCTGGGCAGGCGGACCTTCTTCGTGTACGTGGAGGACCAGGATCGCGACGGGGACGGCATCGGCAACCTGGTCGATCCGGCGCCGACGGTGGTATCCACCGCCTTCAGCGACCTCCTCCGCGGCGGCCGGACCAGCGGCAGGATCGCCGGCGGCGACCACCGGCTGCTGGTCACAGACGGGCCCACAGCGGGGTCCGGGGTGAGCGTCGTTGTCGCTGGGCGGAGCGGTCCGCAACCCACCGAGGTCGTTGCCTGCGCCGACCGGCTCCACGCCTGGCTGGCATTCACCACCTTCGAGCCCGAACCCGGCGTCGTCCAGGAGGCCAACGACTCGGCCGTCCTCACCTGCCTGGACTCGGGTAGCGAGCTCTCCTCGGAGCTCGGAACCATCGAGGCGTCGTTCCAGCTCCCTGCGGGAGGCGCCGCCGAGGCGGTGCTCGACAGCGGCGAGACGGCGAGGTTGGAAGGCTGGATGTTCACGGTGCCGGCCACCAGCGCGGGCGAGGTCCAGGTGAGCGCCGGCGGCAGGACGGTGACGGTGGCGCCCGGGGAGACCCGCAGTCTGGTCGAGTTGATTATGGGTCCGAGCGCCGATCTCGCCCTCTCTGGCGGTAGCAGCCCGGAGGAGGCGACGATCGGACAGCCGCTCACAGTTTTCTTCGATATCGCCAACGCCGGGCCGTCCGATGCGCGCAAGCCGACGTTGCAGATCACGGTGCCGCCGGGGCTTGGCGATGTTGTGGCTGACGGGTGCGAGCCGAAGCCGGGCGGTCTGCTCTCCTGTAGGGTGGAGGTGGTCCGCGTCGGGGAGATTGCCCGCGTGTCGATCACGGGGACCGTGACCAGGGCCGCGGGTTCCATACTCTCGGTACCGGGCGTCGTCGGGAGTGACATGTTCGATCCGGACACGGGGAATAACGCGGTAACGGTCCAGGTGCCGGTGACATCGGGATGGTTGCCGCCGCGGGTCTCCGCCGACTTTTCGCCGGACGTCGTCCCCTTCCTCGGAGGCAGCTCCACGCTGACCATCACCCTCGAGAATCCGGGGGCCGAGGCGCCGGCGTTGAGCGCGGTAGGAGTCGCGGGCACGCTTCCGGCCGGCCTCGTCGTCGCCACCCCCGCGAACCTGGTCACCACCTGCGACGGCGCGGCCGGAGCGGTATCCGGGAGCGCTGCGGTTACCGTCTCTAGCGCGACTCTCGCACCCGGTGGCAGCTGTTCGGTTTCCGTGGATGTGGCGGTCGATCCGGACGTCGCCGGCGTTGGAGACCTCGCCGTCGGCGTCGCGTCGTCCGCGGATGCAGCGGATGCCGGTTCAGCTACCGAGGCTGTCCTAACGATCACACCGGTGATCTCGTTCTCCGGCCCCACAGCCACCGGCACGGGCGCTGCGACGGTCGCCTTCACCGGAGGCGGAGAAACCTGCACCTTCGCCCGCGCGGCGTGGCTGGCCGAGACCGACGTTCCACCGGCGGCCCGGGTGACATTCCCGCACGGGCTGGTCGGGTTCTCCCTCACCGGCTGCACTCCGGGAGCGGCGATCGAGCTGACGTTCACCGAGCCGTCGGCGCTGGGGTCCAGGGCGGCCTACTGGCGATGGGGGCCCACGGGCGGCGTGCCCACTCCCCACTGGGAGCAGCTGCCGGCGGCGGCGGGCGGTTCCCAGGTGGTCGTCACCGTGGTCGACGGTGGCCCGGGCGACGACGACTTGGCGCCCAATGGCCGTATCGCCCACACCGGCGGCCCAGCGGTTCGAGCGGCTGAACAGATCCCGGCTCTGGGTCCCGAAGGGCTTTTACTCCTGGTGCTGCTGATGGCCGCTTTCGGGGTGTTCCTGCTGGCGCGCAAGCCCTGACGTGAAGGCCCGGCCGGGCGGCGTCGCCCGGCCGGGCCGTCGGGGAGGGGTGTGGGATATGCGGGCTAGCAGCCCGTAGGGGCTAGCCCGCATTTCTCACACCCTTCCTGCTGCGGCCACGGATATGCCCGTCATTGCAGCCTTTCTCTCGGCAACGCCGCTTGCGACGTGCCTTGACCACGTCTCGCCGACGTTTTGGTCGAAATCCCACACTGACAGGCATTTCCCCGGCCTCGCGACAGAAGGGCGTGAAAAATGCGGGGGTAGGGGTGGAGCATTTTCAGGATCACGAGCACCCATTGCGCGTGCCCGACCTCCTCCAGCACACCCTCCTCCAGCAGCGCCGCTGTCGCCGCGCCCCGCTCGGCGGCGCACGACGGACACAGGTCCCGCGTCTTAAAGGAGAAGGCGAGCAGATACTCGGCGTGACAGTCGGGGCATTGCACCCTCGCAAATCCGTGCTCGTACAGGCCGCAGTCCAGATAGCGCCGCACCTGCTCGTCGACGAAACCACGCCAGAAGCCGTGGCGCCGCTCGAAGCGCTCCTCCCACAGCCCCTTCACCTCGTCGTAGAGGCTCTCGACAAGGCGGTACAGGGGTGTAGCGCGCGGGTTGCGCCGCCGGTACCCACCGGACGGCGCGCACTCTGCCGACACGGCTGCGGCACTTCCCGCAGCGTGGACGGATCAGCCCAGGATCACCTGGATGGGCACGAAGATCAAGGTCTCGACGCAGTCTGGTTCCCTCTGATTCCCACAGTGTGCCCCACGCAGAAGCGGCGGGCCTGATTGCGAGATCGATTGCTTGACTTGGTTTACGCTACCACCATGGCGGAATGGCGTGACTCATCGGTGGAGGCGGCGCGCTGTACCTTCTGCGGCAAGGTCCTCTACCCGCCCCACGGGTCATCTGTCCGGCCTGCGGCGGACGGAGCTTCGAAGCCGTCGTCCTCCCCCGCGATGGAACCATTGTCACCTTTACCACCGTTCGCGTACCACCACGCGGGTTCACCGAGCAGTCGCCGCTGCCGATCGCCCCGGTCCAGCTCGCCAACGGCGTCCGGGTGATGGTCCAGGTAGCCCACATGGAGGACCCGACGGCCCTGCGCACCGACGATCCGGTGCATCTGGAGTTCCGGAAGATCAACGAGGACGGCGGCCTGTAGCCTTGCAATCGTCGGTGCTGTGCGCCCGTCTTGATTCCGGATGCGCGATTCTCAGCAAGGATGGTAGACTCGCGGCCCATGGGGAAAAGTAGCAAGATCATTCTGCTCGGCTACTACGGGTACGGGAACGCCGGCGACGAGGCGATCCTGGAGACCCTCCTGGTATGGATCCGGGAAGCGGATACATCGATCGAGCCGGCGGTGGTGACCGGCGATGTGACGCGCACGAGGGATCGCCACGCCGTGGAGGCGATCCCGGCGAAAGATGTGGCCGCTGTGGCGGCTGCTGTATCGGACGCGCGGCTCTTGATCATCGGTGGTGGGGGACTGATCCACGACTACTGGGGGTACGATCCAGCGACCGTGCTCAGCACCATCCACTGGGGGCTCTCGGAACTCACCGGCGCCGCCTTTGTCGCTGCGTCCCTGGATGTTCCCGTGCTGATGGCCGGGATCGGCGTTGGGCCCGTAACTGGGTCGCGGCGCGGGAGGCGGTACGGGGCCTCGCGGCACTTGCAAGCGGCGTCGCGGTGCGTGACGACGACTCCCGCCGGGAGCTGCTCAGCCTCGGCGTACCCGGCGAGCGGATCTCTTTGGTGGCCGACCCGGTGGCGGCGGCGCCTCTCGATGGGGCAAAACGCAGGCGGTCCGGGGACCGGCCGACGGTTGCTGTCGTCCTCCGGCCGTGGGAGTTCGCGCGGAACCCCGGCTGGGTGGATGCAGTAATACGGGCGGTGGCGGCGTTTCTCGCGGCGATCGGAGCAGACGCGGTGATCGTGCCGTTCTCCACCGACGCGGAGGATCTCAGGCTCGCGGAGCGAGTCTCGCGCAGGCTCGGTGCGCGTCTCGAAGATCCACCGGGGTCGCTCGCCGCCGCGTACAGCGCCATGGCCGCAGCGGATCTCGTGGTCGCGGCGCGGTACCACGCGGTCCTCCTGGCGGCGCGGGCGGGGGTGCCGGTCGTGCCGCTGGCGTACGCCCAGAAAGTCGCTGCGCTCGCCGGGGATCTGGGGTTGGGTTCGTTCGTGGCGGCTTTCGATGGCGAGGTGGAGACGGACGTTAGACAGGCGATGGAGCGCATCTGGACCTCTCGTAAAGAAGCAATTCGTACCATCACGTCCAAGGCGTTGGAACTTCGCAAGCGGGCGAATCGGCTCCGTTGTCAGCTTGCCGGGTGGCTGGAGAACCCTCCCGAGCAGCCTATTCTGAAACCTGCCGCGATCTCGCTGTTCCGAGACGTAATTTTCAACGTGGTGGAGCGGAGAGCGATGGTCGAGAGTCTGGCTTCTGAGCGGGATGACTTACGCAAGGAGGTTGTCACACTCGCGACCGAACGGGACGAGCTCGCACAGCACATTGCACGACTCAAACTGGATCTCGGCCATGCCCACGAGGCGCTGGACAGTGTCCGGCTGGAACGCGACGAGCTCGCGCAGCACGTTGCACGTCTCGAACAGAACCTCGGCCAAGCCCATGAGGCGTTGGACAGTGTCCGGCTGGAACGCGACGAGGTGTCGGCGAGACTCGATGCCATCGTATCGACCAAGGGTTACCGGCTGCTTTCCCGGTGGTGGGATTTCAGTGGGCGCTCAAGGTCGGCCGCGGGACTGGGGCGGCTCGCCACTCGGCTTGGCCGATTACGGCGCAGGCGGAGCGGAATCTCCTGGTACGCCGTAGCGTTCAGGCGATACCGAAAAGCCCTGCGGAGGCTGGTCGGGAAGTCCGTGTCGCGGCTGACCGTCCCGGTTGAGAAGGGTCTGGCCTCGGTGGTATTGCCCGTGTATAACGGGGCCGACACCCTCGTCGAAGCGGTGGAAAGCGTGCTTTCCCAGACCTACGAGCACCTGGAGCTCATCGCCGTCGACGACGGCTCAACGGACGAGAGTGGGACCATACTCGAGCAGTTTGCTGCGCAAGACCCACGCGTGCGGGTGATACATCAGGAGAACCGCAAAATCCCGCGAACGCTGTCGCGGGGATTCCGGTCGGCGCGGGGCGAGTATCTGACGTGGACCTCGGCGGACAACCGGATGAAGCCCGACTGTCTCGCACGTTTGGTGGGAACGCTCGAACGCCACCCGGACTGGGACATGGTGTACGCCGACATGGACATCATCGGCGAGGATGGCGAGCCTCTGCGCGGCGCCGAGTGGTACTCCGGCTATCAACGCCCCCCGGGCAGCGAACACATCGCGCTCCCGAAAGATCCTTCGGAGCTCAACACCTACGCCAACAACTCCGTGGGCGCCGCGTTCATGTACCGCGCACGGACCGCCTGGCTTTTGGGCGACTACAGCCCGCTCCGCTTTACGGCCGAGGACTACGACTACTGGATGCGGGTGAACGAGCTGCTGACGCTGCGGCACGCCGATTTCGACGGGATCATCTACGAGTACCGCTTCCACTCCCGCTCGTTGACCGCCCGAGAGGAGGAGTTGGGGATTACGAGCGGACGGGAGTTCCTCATGGTCTTCGACGACTTCCGCCGCGATCTGGCGCTGGCCCCCCAGTTGTGGTGGGTGGAAGGGGACGGCCGTGCGGCAGAGTCTCTCCGCCGCGTCGCACGCGCTACCGGCAACCGCGTCGGATCGGAGGAGGCGTGGAAGGCCGACGAAGCCCCAGAGCTGTTTCACGCAGCGGCATGGATCCAGGTCGGTTCCGGGGACTCGTTACCACCGCCGCCGGACGTGCCTCCGCAGGTACTTCGGGTACTGCTGACGAGTGGAAGCGCGAAGAACGACCCCGATCCCGGGTGGGACCTATGCATCCGTCTGCCGGCGGCGCGCGAGGAGCTGGAGCGGCTCGAACCGTACCGCGGTTGGGTGGGCGCCGCCGACGTGAAGGCTGCCGCCGCCGCCATCCGGATTCGGGCATTGGAGCTCGCCTGGCGCCGCCTCGAGGAACGGCTCATCGTTCCCGAGGAACTCCAACTCGACGCCACGGTGGTTGTGTGCACCCACCGTCTCATCGAGCCCCTGCGGGAGTGCCTGGAGTCGCTCGCCCGGCAGGATCTTCCCCGCGACCGGTTCGAGGTCGTGGTGGTGAACAACGCCCCGGGCGAACCCGAGCTCGAGAGGTTCCTCCGCAAAATGGGTGACCTGTTCGCGGGCGGGGCCGCCTATCGCCTGGTGCCGGCGCCGACTCCGGGCCTTTCGCCGGCACGCAACGCGGGACTTGCAGCGGCTCGCGGTGAAATCGTCATGTTCCTCGACGACGACGCGGTGGCGCCGCGCAGATGGGTTCGAGAAGCCGTTCGACTGTTCCGTGAGAATCCGAGCTTTGGGGTGATCGGAGGCCATATCCGGCTTCGGGTCCCCACGCCCAGGCCCACGGCCGTGCAGCCGGGCTGGGAGCGGTACTGGAGTCAACTGCAGTCGGAGACGGAATCGTGCGCCGAAGTCCAGCACTGGTGGGAGTGGCCCTGGGGTGCGTCCTGGGCCGCGAGGCGCCGCACGCTGCTCGAGATCGGCGGCTTCCGCACCCGCTACGGGCGCAGCGGCGACGACTTCGCCGGAGGCGAGGAGATTGTCGCAGCTGCCTTGGCCCAGCGCTTGGGGTACAAGATTGCGCTGGGGCCGGAGCTCGAGGTGGAGCACCGCCCGGTTCGGGAAAGGTTTAACTTCAAGCACGTTCGGCACACCATCATCGCCGGGACGCTGACCAACTACCAGCTGCAGCGGGATTTGTACATCCCTCGCGAGCAGAGCCTCGGCGCCGCCCTCCTCTTGCTGCTGAGCCCCAAAACCGACCGGACCGTCGGCGCCGACACCGTGAGTGCCAGGCGCCGCCACTTCTTTTACCGCAAGGAAGCGGCGATGCGTCTCGTTTGGGCCATGCTGCGGGAGCGGGGCTTCGCCCGCTTCGGCAAGCTGGTGTGACCACCGCGCGCCGCTACTCCAGCCGGTGCGGTCCAGCACGGTGGAAGGATCACTCGAGAAATCGCTCAAGGCCGAACTGCTCGACGATGGCCCGAATCGCCCGGGCCTCATCCTCGGAGAGGATCTCACGCCAGGACCGGGTTGGGTCGTACCCCGGGCGTCTGGCCCGACTACCGGCCATGAAGGAGAGGCGGTGGGTCTGCTCCAGCACTCCCGCAGTCACGTTAAAATCGAGCATCTCGGCGAGTCTATGCACTTCCTCTACGGGGTTCCGTGCCAGGTCCTCGAACCGGACCAGCGGAATTCTCTCCCAAAGGCCGCCGCGCCACGGGGGATAGTTCTGAATACACCAGAACAACGTGTACGTCTCGATCTGCGAGGGCTCGTCCTCGACGAGGTCCATGAACGGCTCGAAGTACGCCTCGCGAAGGTCCTTGCGGCGTATCGCCCCGCGCACGAAGCTCGGGGTGACTGTCCACTCCTGCTCCATCATCGAGGCGACCACCGACAGCGGGTTGCGCACCATGAAGACGGGACAAATTTGAAACCGCCGGCTCATCCAGTCCGCGATCAAGTTGCCGCGAATGAACTTGATGACCCGGCGGGAAGCTCCCGGGTTGGCCCGAAGGGTCCACTCACTGCGAAACTCGCCGGCCAGGGCGCGCGCGATCACCGGCGTCCACGGCGGGTTATCTCCAGGCCGGGCGAAAAGGGGCAACGGCTTGCACTGCTCGGCCTCGGGCACCTGCCCACTATGGAGTGGCTCAAAAATCAGCTCCATCCCAGAGGCGGCGATGATCTGGGTAAGCCAAGTGGTCCCGCTCCGTCCGGTTCCGATCACGGCTACGGTGTCCGGAAAAATCTCGGGCAGGTGCTCTTCTGGGACCTCGGTCCGTTCCCGGAGGTTCTCAGCCGGCGCGGCGGCCGGTGACGAGGCAGATCCGCTTTCCGGCGGTGCGTCCATCTGGCAGTTCCTCATCGACAATATTTCCTCCTCAGGCGCTCCGTCAACGTACGCCGCTGCCGGCCGCCGGACGTCTCGTGGGCGCTGCGTGCTCCTCCGGCTGCTCGCGGGCGGACGTCCGCCCCGGGCATACATCCACAGGTCATGGGTTCTACCTCCCACCTAAGATGAGCGATTCTCACCGGAGATCTGCACCAATCTCTTGGGCTCTGGACACTTGCGCCGATGCTCGACATACCTCCGGGTATGCCTGCGCTCGTCGCAAGCACCAGAGCCTCAAGATCTTGGCACATCTCATCCGGCAGAATCGCTCATCTTAGGTCCCAGCCGGAGAAGCGGCGGCTCGATCGGGCGCCGGGAGCTCTCCCAGGCGCTCGTACGCTGCGATCACCTCTTCCGGATCGCCCTTTGCGACGATTCTGCCCGCGTCGAGGAGAATCGCCCGGTTGCACAGCTGTCGGATCGTGCTCATTCCGTGCGAAACCAGCAGTACCGTTGCCCCCGTCTGCTGAAAGCTCTGGATCCGTTCGTTGCTCTTCTTCCGGAACTCGGCATCCCCCACCGACAGGATCTCGTCCAGCAGCAGAATATCCGGTTCGACGTCGGTAGCCACCGCGAAGCCGAGACGTGCCCTCATTCCGGAGGAGTACGTGCGCAACGGGGCCTCGATGAACTCGCCGAGACCCGAGAACTCCTTGATGGCCTCGAAGCGCGCCTCCGCTTCTGCGACCGGCCTGCCGAGGGTGGCCCAGCTTAGAGAAACGTTCTCCCTCCCGGTGAGCTCGTCGTGAAACCCGGCGCCGAGGCCCAGCAGCGGCGCCACGACCCCGCGCACGATAACGCGTCCCTGGGTGGGCCAAAGGACGCGTGCCACCACTTTGAGCAGGGTGGTCTTCCCCACCCCGTTGCGGCCGATAATCCCTACAACCTCGCCCGCATGCACCTCGAGCGACACATCCCGGAGCGCCCAGTGGTCCCGCATGAGGAGGTTGCGCCGGATCCGACGGATGACGAACTCCTTGAGCGACCTCACCGGCTCGGTCGAAATCCGGTAACGGAGTGAAACGCGGTCGAGAACGATGGCCGGTTGCGGCATCACGCCCTCAGAGCAAACTCATGCTGGCGGTGGGCAAAAACCGCCCAACCTGCGGCAAAGGTGAGTACCGTATAGGCCGTAGCGATCGCGAGGGACCGCAAGGGTGGAAGAACACCGAGGTATATCGGATCGCGGAAGCAGGTGATGAGATGGTACAGCGGGTTCCAACGGACCACCTGAAGCGCTTTCGCGGGAAGGATCGTCTCCGGATACATCACCGGGGTGAGGAAGTACCAGACGCGAACGACGACGGTCCACATCTCCACGACGTCGGTAAACACCACGGCCACCGACGAAAGAAAAAGGCCGAGGCCCAGAGAAAACAACGCCAGCAACAGGACCGAAACGGGAAGGAAGAGCCACGCTGCGGTAATGGGATGACCGACGACCAGGGCGATGATGATGAGTGGAACAATGGAGAGCGCGAGGTTGACCAGCCCAGTCCCAGCTGCCGAGAGCGGGAACACCGCCGCCGGGATATAAACCTTCGCTAGCAGCTTGCTCCCCCACACGAGCTGGTTCGTACAGTGGGTCGTCGTTTGCTGAAAGAACGCCCAGAAGATGAGACCCGCAAGCACGTAAATCGGGTAATCTGGTAGGCGGCTCGCGAAGAGAGCAGAAAACGCGATGGTGAGAACCGCCATATTGAGCAGGGGATTGAGCAGAGTCCATAGGACGCCGAGCAGGGAACGCTTGTAACGCGTCTTGATGTTCGTGGAGATGAGCAGGCGGAGCAGTCCACTGTAGCGGGGCAGATCGGTGGTCACATCCAACATAGCGCCACGGGTTGCGGCAGAGTCGTAGATGCGATGGGTCGTCCCCCGTTGGGCGGCGCGTTTGGCGAGGAAGAGTCGCCGGTTCCGCTCGTACATCTCGTGCCGCTCCTGGTCGGGAAGCTGGTCGAAGGTCGCCCCCTGCCAGTGGTGGACATAGGCGTCCTCCACGCACCGCACGTCGTACCCCTCTCGGCGGACGCGGCACGCGAGGTCATCGTCTTCAAAGAGACCCGGACCGAACGCCTCATCCAGGCCGCCGAGGTGCTCCCATAGCACCTTTCGGATCGCCCCGCAACAGAGCGCCACGGTCGAAATCGAGAACGACCTCCCGAACCGCTCCCGGCGGCGTCGCATGGCCCACTGCTGGAGATCCTCGAGGCTCGAGTATCCGGGCCGCACCCGGGCCTCGTTGCCCACGCCATTGGACGTGGCGCCCACGAGACCCACCGAAGCATCGCGTTCCAGCTGGGTGACAAGCGCGGACAACCACCCCCGGGTCACCACCGTGTCGTTGTTAAGAAGACAGAGGATCTCACCTTTTGCCGCCCGTGCCGCCTGGTTGCACGCCGCCGGAAACCCCTCGTTTTCGGCGTTGCGGATCACCGTGAGGCGAGGATCCCGGTGGGCCCGCCCCTCGAGCCGGACCGGCGTGTCGTCCGGCGAGGCGTTGTCCACCACGATGATCTCGTAGTTCGGATACTCCGTGGCGGCTTCGATGGAGTCGAGGCACAGCTCGGTGAGATTTCTCCTGCCATGGGTGACGATCAGTATCGACACCAGGGGAAACAACCCCTCGAGCGCCCCCTCGAGCTTGTCGACGCGATGGTCCCAGGTGTGCTCCTCGACCACTGCCCGTCGCCGGGAGACCGTGTCGGGTTCGTGACGGGTCTCGATGGCCGACTCCAGCGCGGCGATGAGCTCCTCGGATGTCGAGGCGGTGGCGACGAGGTCGCCCCATTTCTCGAGCTCGGGCATCGGGGTCGCCACCACCGGCAGTCCGGCTGCGAGCATTTCGTATACCTTGACGGGATCGGTGGCTCGAACCAGCGGGGTCTGCAGGAACGGCACAAGGGCTGCGTCGAACCCGGCTGCCAGGGGGGGGAGCTCGTCGTGCGGACGCTCGCCGAGGAGGTGGACGTTCGGCAGTTGCTCCAAACGGTCCGCTGCGCTGCCCCGCGTCGAGCCCACCAGCACGAAGCTCCAGTCTGGCTTGCGAAGGGCGAGCTGCACAACGAGATCGGTGTCGAACCAGGCCGAGATCGCACCAAAGTAGCCGACGATGGGGCGGGGCAGGCCATCGAGCTCGACGGATGGCGTGGCGGCCGCCCACACCGCCGGATCGCAGGCGTTGGGGAGCTCAAGCACCTCGGTATTTCCGGGGACGTCCACTGCCAACCCGGTCGAAGACGCGACCACCAGATCGGCCTCTTCCATGAGCGCGCACTCTTCCCCCTCGATCCAGGCCGGCGCGTGCGGGAAGGCGGCGTGCCGGTCCATACGGTCGTACACCAGCCGCCAGCCCAGCTCGCGCTTCACCCACCGCGCCAACGGACCCCAGCCCGGCGCCTGGCAGAGGACCACCGCCTGGCGGAGGCCGTAGCGCTTCGCCAGCCTCCGCAATCCCTCGGCGGCGCGCATGAGGTTCGGGAGGTCGAACCGTTCGTGTACCGGCTGCCGACCCCGTTTCCCGGGGATCTGCAGACGGTGCACCGCGGGGGCGATCGTGTCCGAGAGCAACGCCTCGGGCAAGCGTGGATCGAGCTTTTGGTCGGCGTACAGGATCGGCCAGCCGCGGACCGCGAGCCGCTCGAACAGCTCTTGCGGGCGCTGCCGCCGCAACTCCCACGCTATCAGCGGCAGACAGACGATTGCCGGTTTGGGGCTCGGCTCAGCCCGCGGGAGTCTCCGTGGAACGCGTACGGCGACCGGTTCCGGGGATGTCCGTCGCGGCCGGAACGGCTCGACGAGCCGCAGGAGCCGCAACCTAGTGGTGAGCGGCAGCCACCGGGGCAAGGCGGCGCGGAGCGCGGCCATCGGGTGGCGAAGACGGCGCCACCACAGACGAAGCTCGAGTATCAACCGCCGCCGCGGTACCGCCTCTCCGGCTGGTGGGGCGGTTTGAGCTTCCGCGCCCTGCCGATCCCTTGGCGCACGCTCACTCGGCGCGTGATGTGGCGTTGGTCGTCCCCGCATGGCTCGCGCATTGTACCCCACCCGGGTATCCTGTCGGTGTGAGCCCACTTTGCCTCGCTCTGTTCGTCACAGCCGGGCAAGCCAAGCTGGGGGAGAGGCTACGACCCGGCCAACGCCCGGCGATGGTCGCTGACCGCCGACCAAGCCCAGGACCTCGTGAGGACCGTTAGCCGGTTCGCTCTCGAGGAATACCACCCGGCGACCTGTCGGTCAGCGCTCGAAGGAGATCAACGGTGGCCGTAAGCAATGATCCTGAACTGGACGTGAGCATGGCTGCGGCGGCGCCTCGGTGAACGATTCGAACCTGGGCACAGGACCGCGCCAGGTGAAACCTCCACGTTGGCCGTCAGGGGCGCCGGCTGGACGGGGCTGGGGTTCGGCGCCCAGCGGTTACTCCAGATCTGCTCTCTCCTGATCCTCGCCAGGCTGCTGGCGCCCGAGGATTTCGGTCTGATGGCCCTGGCCGTCCTCATGATGAGCTTCGTCGCGCGAGTGAAATCGCTTGGCTTGCTGACGGCGTTCGTTCAGTACCGCGGTGACGCCGGCGCGGCGGCCGATACCCTGTTGCTGATCGGCTGCGTGCTGACGGCGGCGGCCCTCCTGGTGATCCTCGTGCTGTCGCCACCGCTCGCCGCGTGGTTCGGGGCGCCACGGGCGGGCGCGGTGCTGATCGCCGTATCCCTGCGCATGGTGCCCGACCTAGCGAGCTCGGTACCGTCTGCCCTGGCCATGAGGGCGCTCCGGTACCGGCGGTTGGCCGCGGTGACGTTCGGCGAGAGCCTGGTTGCAGCCGTGGTTTTCATCACCCTGGCGTTCTCCGGCTGGGGCGTTTGGGCGTTGGTAACGGGTGTGCTGGCCGGCGCGACGGCCGCCGGCATCGCCTGGTGGGCGCCACCCATGTGGCGTCCGCGACTGCGGTTCGACCTGGCGGCGGCCGAGGAGCTCGCGCGCACCGGTGTCAGGATCTGGTCATCGGGCAACCTCCTGTTCGCCATCGACAGTGCCAACAGACTGTTCGTGGGCCGTTATCTGGGTGTGGTCACCCTCGGCCTGTACGACGTGGCGTCGCGCCTGGTTCACGCTCCGCTCCAGAGTGTTCTCGGCATCTACGATCGCGTGGTGCTGCCGGCGTTCTGCCGTGAGCAGGACGATCACGGGCGACTGGGAAACTGGCTGATACGGGTGACCGGTTCGTTTCTGCTGGTCACCGCACTGGCCTCAGGGATCCTGTTCTTCTTCGCCGACTTGCTCGTGCCTGTGCTCATCGGCTCCAGGTGGGCGCCGGTCGTGGGCCCGGTGCGGGCGCTGGCGCCGTACGTGCTGCTCCTGCCACTCGTCTCCATGGCGCCGGCTTACATCTCCCGGGGGCGTGTGGACACGCTGTTCCGGTTCACCGCGGCCCGCGCGTTGGTGACGATTGCAGCCCTGTTTTGGGCATCCCACGTGAGCCTGTTGGCGGTGTGTGCCGTAGAGTCTGTAGGGGTGGCCGTGTTCGCCCCGGTCAACCTGTACCTGGTGAGCCGGATACTCGGTCTCGGTCCCGGACGCCTGGCCCGCGCGGCGGCGGCGCCGGCTTGCGGGCTGGCGGCGTTCGCGGCGGCGGCGTTGGCTCTCAGAGCATCGGGGGTGGGCGCCCTTCTTGGTCCGGCGGCTGCGGCGCTCCTGTTTCCGCTGGGCGCCGCCGTCGCCTTCTGCCTCGCCGTGTACGGAGTCCGGCCGAGCATAGTGGCCGACGCGAGGCAGGTACTCCTGGTCGTGGTGGGCCGCGAGCGGTTCGACTGAGAATCGCGAGTCAAGCGCAGGTGCGCTGACACGCCGTCAGGTCCTGAGCGGTCCAGCCGAAGCGAACCTCGAGGCCGTCCCTCTGGAGGGTCGCCACCGCCCTGTCCAGGTCCTGTTTGAAGACCGGGAACTGCGAGTGGGTCTCGGCCGGTGCAGCATAGCCGCCGGGAGCGGTCGAAGAGGTCAGCGTGAGGATGACGCCGCCGCCGTAAGTGTTGATGAGATGGCGGTTGAAATCGAAGGACTCCCGCGTCTGCAGCCACAGGATCCCGTCGAACAGCAACCGGTCGAGGGCGATGTTCAGTTCGTACTCAGAGTCGCTGACGTCGTACTGGCGGATCGCCCCCGAGCGCACAAACCGCCCCTTGACTCGCGGCGTCCCGATGATGGAGAAACCGCGGCCGAACCTCTCTTTGAGGTAGCGGTCGAACATGTAGAGAACGAGCTCCTCCCGGCGCCAGTCCGCCAGTCCCTTGAGGAAGGCGCCGGCCACGTGTTCGATCCCGGCCGCCCGGGCCCGTTCGAACGAATCCAGCCGGAACGCCTGGTTACCCTTGGGGCCCTTCCGTGTATGCAGGCGCCCGTACTGGGTGGTGTCGAAGGTCTCCAGCCACGTCAGGAAGCAGTCCAACCCGGCGGCCTTCAACTTACGGAACGATTCGGTGTCCACCGGCGGAATGTTGCTCGTGATCATCCCCCCGCCGCTGGCCGACAGCGACGCTCGCAGGATTTCGAAATACCTGGCGGCACCGTTGAGCTCAAACCGCTGGTCCTCGAGGTCAAACCCGTCGCAGTGCACGTAAAGCTCGGGGTCCTGGCTGCTCACCAGCTCGATGCTGCGGTACCCGAGCTCGATCAGGGCATCGACTTCGCGCTTAAACCCGCTCGGCGTAAGCCGTGTGCCGCCACCCAGAGAGAAATCGCAGTACGCGCACGTGTTCTCGCAGATGCTCGAAAAGTACAGGGGCGGCAGGAGCAGCACCTGGTCATCCAGAGGCCGCCGCTGGCCGCGCGCGCGATCCAGGACGACCTCGGCGTTTGCCGGTTCGCTCAGGCCTTCGATGAGGGAGAAGATCTCGTCCCCCGACAGGGTCTGTCCCGCTTGGGCCTTATCGAGCAGCCCGGCTGTCGTCGCCTCGGAGATCGGTGATCCCTCGCCAATGGCGGCAGCTCGCTCCAGAATGGTAGGCAACTCCTCGCTGAACATGAAATCTCCCTATAGCGGGATGATACCAGAATTGATGCGTTCATGACCCTCGGTCGTCCACCGGGAGTCTCGTGTAAGCTTGAATCATGAGGGTTGAGGCCTCCTCGGGGCGGAGTCGGGCCGGTGCCATGAGAGGGCTCGTTCAGCGTCTTCTTCACCGGTTCGGTTGGCATCTCGCGCCGTACCCATTCCACTCGCCCCACTACCTCCGGCACACCGCCCGCAGACTCGAGCATCTTGCCGCGCTGGGCCTTCCCTTAGCAGGCAAGACGGTTCTGGAAGTGGGCGCAGGCGCCGGGGACTTCACGCACTTCTACCTCGATCGCGGCTGCACGGTTACGATCACAGACGCCCGGCCGAGGAACGTACGGTACCTCAGGGGCAGGTACCCTGGTCAGGATGTGCGGCAACTCGACCTGGAGTCCCCGACGTTGCCGGCCGGCGGACCCTGGGACATCGTGCACTGTTACGGGGTGCTCTACCACACGGGGAAGCCCGAGCGCGTGCTCGACCGGCTGGCCTCCGTGTGCGGCGAGCTCCTCCTCCTCGAGACGAAGGTGGCGCCGGGGCCGGCGCCCGTCGTGGAGGACGTCTGCGAAGACCGTCATGTCCCCTCGATGGCGGTGCATGGATTGGGTTGTCTGCCAGGGCGCGCGTGGGTCTACCGTGCCTTGGCCGAGCGGTTCGAGATGGTGTACATCCCGGTCACTCAGCCGCGCCACGAGGAGTTTCCTACCGACTGGAGGGATCCCGTCGACCGCGGTGCCGTCGCCCGTGCAGTCTTCGTCGCCTCCCGTCGCTCGATCGATAGCCCTCTACTGGCGGCAGGGTTACTGGAGAGGCAGACCCCCGGGCCATAGCCACAACAACGTTGCCGAGAGCAGGTCGAACACCGCTAACCCGCATTTCTCACCGAGTTTCGCCGCGAGACCGTGGAGAGGCCTGTCAGTGTGGCGTTTCGACCAAGGCACCGCTAGGGACCTCGCGCACCGCCCGCAGGGCGGTCGGACCGCAAGGTCCGAGGCCCCGCACGGGCCGGTGTGGGCATTGGCGTGCTGTAGGCACGTCGTAGCCCGCGCTGTCGCCTGGCGGCGACTCGGGCCTGATGGCCCGACCAGCCTACGGCTGGAGCGCGTGTCCCTAGGCGGCGCCGCC
>Ga0114931_10001763_pt1 | contig 27465 bp, 21 predicted proteins | sample 2SBtaG_FD_89579 | JGI IMG/M metagenome (GOLD analysis project Ga0114931, IMG submission 89579) | Deep subsurface microbial communities from Kolumbo volcano to uncover new lineages of life (NeLLi) - 2SBTROV14_V59a metaG | ecosystem: Environmental > Aquatic > Marine > Volcanic | place: Kolumbo... | reverse complement strand
GATGTCGCCGGTAAAATGGACAGCAGTATCATTTTGCTTGGCCTGGATAGCAAACCGCCCGAAAATTCGATAGCTTCAGGACCGGAAATCAGTATTATTGAAAATTTTACGGTCAACTGGTCTGCGGGCATTGATTCCGGCAGTGGCCTGGCTGGGCGTTACCGGATTTTTTCACAGGACAACAATGGGCCGTGGAAAATATGGATCAACGAGACGACTGAACTTGCGACCGAGTTCCAGGGACAGAACGAACACGCGTATGGTTTTGAGGCCATCACCTGGGACAATCTCGGGCACCAGGAGGTTATCACAAATACTCCGGAAGCGGTTGTCAAAGTGGACATCACTGCCGGGGACACGACGCCGCCGGCGTCACCCATTGACCTGAAAGCGGATGATGAAAATCCCAGCCCGTGGAAATCAACGGCAATTTTTGCACTGACATGGGTTAATCCCAACGATTTGAGCGGTATAGCAAAAAGTTATTATAAAATAGACGCGCCTCCGGTGAGCGACACCGATACCACCGGCAGCGGCGGGCCGACCGGTCCTGTTCTGGTGAAATCACCCGGCGAGGGCGAGCACGCTGTTTACGTCTGGCTGGTGGATGGCAGGGGAAATGTTGAACATCGCAACAACAGTCGGGTTGTGCTCAGGTATGACAAAACGCCGCCAAAAATCAGGGATGCGAGTTTTACAAATGCAGGATATAACGAAACCTGGTTTAACCAGACTGTTGAGCCGGTGGCGAATCTGCTCATCAAATACGGCGAGTATCACACTGACAGCCTGATCATATTCAGCCGTGAGTTTTCAATTAAGAAAATTTATACTGATCCCGAAAGCGATCTTTACGTGAAATTCAACGTACCTATCGACCTCAGCGAGGAAATTGACGGCAGTGGCGCGCTCTATATTACGATTATTGACAGCGCCGGGAATCGCTCATTGAAAACGGCGGAGCTTAATCTTGATTCCACACCGCCGCGCGGGACTGAGGCCAGTTCACCCGCGATTTCTTCCTCAGCTTTGTTTGCTGTCAGTTGGTCTGCCGGGGAAGATGCAGGCGTTGGTGTGTCGGGACAGTATGATGTATACGTTAATGAAAATGAAGCGGGGTGGAGAATCTGGCAGGACAAATATGAGGGACGAACAGCGGATTTTGAAGGCGTTCAGGGCAGCAGCTACGAGTTTGAGGCAATTGCTTATGATTTTCTCGGCAATGCAGAACGTCTGACGCATATCGCGGAAACAAAGACACTGGTCGATACAACCTCGTCGGATTCTCTTGCACCTGCTCCTCCAATCGATATTGCCGTGGACAGCCTCAACCCGAGTCCGTGGCAAAGTGAAAACATCTTTAAGGTGTCATGGAAAAATCCTGTTGATCCCAGCGGTATCATCAAAAGCTGGTACAAGCTGGGTGACCCGCCGCAAAACGCCGGGGATACGACGGCCACAGGCCTGGGCGCGCCGCCGATTGCAGTGCAGGCTTTGAAAGAAGACGGGCAGCGATGCTACATCTGGTTGGAGGACGGGAGGCATAATGTTAATTTTCAAAATAATGCATCCATTCTTTTGCGGTGGGATAAAACGTCCCCCATAATTGATAGCCTTGTTCTTGCCAAATCCATGTTTGCTGATCGCTGGTTCAATCCTAAAATAATAAAAGAGACACTGCTGAATGTGTTTTTTACGGAATCTCATGCCGATAGTTTTTCATTGCAGCCGACCGAACTCCTTGGCAGTACCGCAGGCGTTGTACCTGTCGTTTCAGCAGGTCTGAAATCTTTTCAACTCGTTTTTCCTGATTCGGCAGACACAACCGTCACTTTAAAGGTTGCCATTGTTGACAGTGCCGGCAACACCGGCATGGACTCGACACTCCTTTCTTTAGATAGTTCGCCGCCGCAGGGAACGATTGCTTCATCGCCGGACACAACCGGGCCGGGTGAATTTCTCGTTTCCTGGGCCGGAAATCAGACAGATGGTAACGGCTCCGGAATCAGTGGTTCTTATGATGTCAAAATAAAAATCGATGACGGCGAATGGCAGCCCTGGAAAACGCGGTTTAACGGTACAGAGTCCTCCTATATTGGCGAAGCAAATCATAGCTATTCTTTTGAAGCGGCAGCGTATGATAATGTTGGCAATCGGGAGGTACTTCTCGGCGAGGCGGAAACAACAACATTTATCAGCATTGATTTTTCGGATATAACACCACCCGCTGCTCCTAAAGATGTGATTGCCAATAAAAGTAATCCAAGTCCATGGAGTAATAATGCGAAATTTGAATTGAACTGGGTAAATCCCGATGATGCCAGTGGCATCGCCCGTTGCTATTTCAAACTCGGTACGCCCCCGACGGCAAATGATGATACAACAGGCAGCACGTCGGGTACACCGCCGGTTAACATTGCAGTAGAACAGGAAGGACGGCAGAAGCTTTACCTCTGGTTAAAAGACGGTCGGGGAAATGTTGATTTTCATAATTTGGACAGCATTCTGGTACGCTACGATGGCACACCGCCCACCATTGACAGCGCTTTTGTCGCCAACGCAAATTATTTGCACCAATGGATCAACCCGGATTCAACCGATTCCGCATTCATTCGAATTTATTACAACGAAATCTATCCCGATACGGCACGGTTATTCACCGGCGCCATTTTAGGGGAATTAACCCGATCCGCTCTACCGGGGGGAGAGAAGCAGTTTATTGATTTCAAACTTCCCGTTCCGGGTTTGGCGGATGGCTGTTACAAGTTCAAAACGATGCTTTCTGACAGTGCCGGAAATACAGCAGTAGACTCGTTGCTTCTTTGTATTGACGGCACACCGCCGGACAGTGCTGTTGCCTCTTCTCCCGAGATCAGCAGGACGTCACAAGTTCTCGTTAGCTGGGCTGATGAAGGCGCAGGTACGGATGGGAATGGTTCCGGATTGTCCGGCGAGTATGATGTCCGCATCCGCATTAATGATGGGCTGTGGTACGATCTTTTAAAGCGCGAGAAAAAAACGTCCACAACCTACGTCGGTGCCCAGGGTTTTACTTACTCATTCGAAGTTGCAGCCTGGGATAATGTCGGCAATCGGGAGGCGTTCACAGGCGAGGCAGAATCCGTCACCAAAGTTGATACGGCCTATATAGATGCTGTCGCACCCGATCCGCCGGTGCAGGTTCTTGCTAATGGTGAAAATCCAAGTCCATGGCAGAACACGCAAGAGTTTGAAATAACCTGGGAGAATCCCGTTGACCCAAGCGGTATCCAACGTGTGTTCTATAAACTTGGTGAAAAACCGGAGAACAATGCCGATACAACAGGTTCCGAAATCGTAACAGAATCCACAGGGAAATTAGTGCTCACAGCAACACAAGAAAACGGGCAGATGGTTTATTTGTGGCTGCAGGACGGCAAAGGTAATTCCAACTATGAGAATTTTAGCAGCGTTTTGCTTAGGTACGACGCAACCAAACCGATAATTGACAGCCTGATGGCTGTGGCGCCTGGTTTTCTGGAAAATTGGTATAATCAGAAAAAAAGAGAAAAGATTTTTATTCGTGGCTTCTTCACAGAACTTAATCCTGAAACTGTTACTCTTTCGCATTCTGATATCCCGGAAATGAAAACGGAATTTACAGCAGAAGAAGCAAAGGCGGATTCAATCGACGCAAAGCTTTTTGTCAAAGACGCAGCAGATGGTTCTTACTGGATTCATGCATCGTTGACGGATAGTGCCGGCAACCGGAGTGAACCGGATTCCATATTGATACATTTCGACAGTACACCGCCACATGTTACTGTCCTGACCGGAGATTCGGTTGTCGATGAAAGTGCTGATAATTATCAGGTATCCGCTGTAGTAACGGATGAAAACCACGTTGACTTTGTTCGCCTGCAATACTGGCGTGGCGGTCAACGCAGCAGACCGTTGATAGATATGACTCAGGTGAATGATTCAACGTATACAGGCACAATTCCTCCCGATTTTGTTACGAATCGGGGATTGGAGTATGCCGTGCTGGCAAGTGATGGCTTGTCGACAAAACGAGACCCGGAAATAACAGGAAGCCCTGCCTCGTATCCGGTTCACGTCCGAATCGAGGGTGAAAACAGCAGCGGCATGGTTCGCGATACCATGGTTGTTGTCGGTACCGATGTCGATGCCTACCGAATGATTTCTTTGCCTCTCGCAGCAATCGACCCTTCACCCGAAGCAATCTTTGGAGATGATTTCGGGACTTATGATCCCAAACGCTGGCGTCTGTTCCACTGGGACACCCCCAAAAGCATTTTTAACGAATTTCCGGAAACCGGCGACATTGTCCCCGGCCGCGCATTTTGGCTGATTTCGAAGATAAATGGTGTAACGATTGACACAGGCCCCGGATTGAGTGTTAATACGTCTGAACCGTTTGTTATTGTCCTGCGCAAAGGGTGGAACGATATCGGAAATCCCTTCAATTTTAATGTTTCCTGGGATGATATTTTTATCACCAGCGCGGCGGATACGCAGAAAATTATCGGGCCTTACACATATAACGGCCAGTGGAAAATTCCACCGCAGATTCCAGTGATGAAGCCGTGGGAGGGATACAGTTTATACACAGAGTCGGACGATATTTCTCTGCTCATTCCGCCAATCGTTGCCAAACAAAGTCTGGAAAAATCACTACCGCTCCCGGGATACAATGATGTGCTGTGGGCGCTCTCCATTGAGGCGAAAAATGATGTCGCTGTCGATGCTGCAAATTACATTGGCTGCGCAAAAAACGCCACCATGGGGTGGGACTATGGTTATGATTATGTTGAACCTCCGGTTATTGGTTCGTATATTTCCATGTACTTTCCCCATCGTGATTGGGATTTGAATGCGAAAAAATACACAACAGACTTTCGTTCCGGAGAAAATGGCCATGTTTGGGATTTTGAGGTTACGGCTAATTCGTCCGCCGGTGAAATTAAACTTTTGTTTCACAAAATGGTTAACGTACCGCCCTCACTTTCTATGAATCTGGTGGACGTGGAAGCAAACATTTCGATAGATTTGCAAAGGGATTCGACTTATTCTTTTTGGCTTTCCCACCAGGATGCGATTCGCCATTTCAAGATTATTGCCGGTGATGTTGAGTTTATGCAAGAGCATAAGGACGATTTGCCTGCCGAACCGACAGATTTTGAACTGGTGCAAAATTATCCGAACCCGTTCAACAGTTCGACGATGATCCTGTACGAACTTAAAGAAACAACGCAGGTAAAGTTGGGCATTTACAATCTCCTCGCACAGCAGGTAAAACTGTTGTACAACGGCATGCAGGAAAAAGGTTTTCATCAATTTCGCTGGGACGGGCGAGATGAGAACGGCTGGGAACTGGGCACGGGAATATATATTCTGCGTCTTGAAACGCCAAACTACACTTCAACGCGCAAAATGATTTTTATGCGCTAAGAAAAAAGGTTTTAAATGTTAATGTGTTTTTACAAAAGAAAAATATTTTTTGCTTTGATTCTATTCGTCGCACTTTTTCAAACGAACAACCTGTTCGCACAAAAAGTATCTGATCCTACGGTCATCGAGGGCGTGAATTATTTTTACAGCGCAAAATTCCCCGAAGCAATTGCAACACTTCGCAAAGCCATTGCCACCGGTAGTCTGGCCGGAGACGATGAATTTGCCGCTTATCTGTACATGGCTTTTTCACAAATACGCCGGAATACACCGCAGGATTCTGTTGATAAAAATCTGTACGCTGCGATCAGAGTTAACCCGAATATTGAAATCGATGGAACAAAATTCCCTCCCGATCTTTTTAACCGATTTGTTGCTGCAAGGAAGAACAGCCTGGGGGGATTGTTTGTTGTTTCGGAACCGGGCGCCGCATCGGTAATATTGCTGAAACAGGATGGGAATAAAGTGATGACGCGCTACACACCGGCGCTATTTACAAATTTATTTGCCGGGCCTTACGAGTTGGTGATTGCTAAAGATGGGTACAAACCACAGACGGCTTTAGCGAACGTTACGGCCAGTCTGACGGATACGCTGATCGTTCTTCTGAATGTGAAGAAAAGTTCCATTTTTAAAAAATGGTGGACCTGGGGAAGCGGCCTGGCTGTGGCCACGGCCATCGCCATTTTTCAAAAAACCGGGAAAAAAGGGGAAAAAGAAGGGGACTTGCCCGAACCACCTGCCCGGCCAAAGCCTTAGGTGGACGATCTTTCCTGAACCTGCTGTCAAAAGTGGAGTGAATTTGCAAATGAACTTTGAAAGTATTCTTCAAAAAAGCGAATCACAAACCATAGAGTTCAAGGATTCGTTCGACCGCGAGACCCTGGAAACGGCTGTTGCCTTTTCTAATACCAAAGGTGGCACTTCTGGAACCCGGGTGGATTGCCATTTGAAATGACAATTGAAGATTTACTCGATCCAACGCACTCATCCAAGCCGAGAAATAAGTTGATTGCTCAGATATTTTATGATATGGGTATCATCGAACGATATGGCAGTGGTATTCAGCGGATAATCCAGGCTTGCCGAGAAGCCGGTTTGCCTGATCCGGTATTTGAGGGGAAATTTGGTGGGTTTGCGATTACTTTTGCAAAAGATCTGTTTACAGAGGAATTTTTATCCAATCTGGGATTAAATAAACGTCAAATTGAGGGGATTTCGTATGTAAAAGTAAAGAAGAAAATTTCAAATAAAGAATATAGAGAGCGATACAATATCAGTCGTCAAACTGCTTCCAGAGACCTTGTTGAACTTGTGCAAAAGAAAATATTTAAATTCGTGGGTGAAGGTAAGAGAAATTTATATTATGTGTTATATGAGTCAAGAATGAGTCAAGAAAGAGTCAAATGAGTCAAAAATTAGTCAAAAAAGTAAGAACGATAACTTTAATAATTTTGAAAAAGAGATCATGCGAGCAATTTAAGTAAGAATTGTCAAAGCCGAGAAATAAGCTCATTGCACAAATTTTTTATGATATGGCTTTAATTGAACGCTATGGCAGCAGTATTCAGCGAATGATTGCGGATTGTGTTAACGCCGGTTTGCTGGTGCCTGCTTTTGAAGAAAAATTTGGCGGGTTTTCGATTACAAATAAAAAAAGACATTTATTCAGAAAAAATTTAGAGAAATTAGGTCGTCATATGCAACAAATTATTCGACAAAAATTTTGTTGCATATTAAAAAGTTTGTTTTCAACTTTGACATTACAAAATTCCTGTGGAACGGCACGTTGTACTGGCTATCGCTGAGACGATCTGTTCGTCACGATTTAATCCCATTGGCGGTGTCGTGCTGTTGTGATAAACTTGAACTTTTATTTTGATGAAATCAACAAACCTTTTAAAATTCGAACGAGCCCTGTGGAAAAAAGGCTACTGCTGCATCGCCGGCATTGATGAAGCCGGACGCGGGCCTCTGGCCGGACCGGTTGTAGCCGCTGCGGTTATTTTCCCTCAAAATCAGCGTATTATTCCGCAAATTAATGATTCCAAAAAGTTGTCTCCGCAAAAGCGATTGATCGCAAAGAAGATCATTGAAAAAACAGCACTGGGTGTCGGCATCGGTATTGTCTCGCAGACGGTCATCGATGAGATTAATATTTTGCAGGCCACCTACCGCGCAATGCAAGATGCAGTGGCCAATCTGCACATTGCGCCCGACTACGCGCTTGTTGATGGCCGAAAAGGTATCTCCCTGGACATGCCTTTTGAGTGTCTTGTTAAAGGCGATGCGCGATCCATGTCTATCGCTGCGGCGTCTATTATAGCCAAAGTGACACGGGATGAAATTATGATCGATTATGAAAAAGAGTATCCCGGTTATGGCTTTGCCAGGCACAAGGGGTATCCGACCAAAATGCATGTTGAAGCAATTCGAAATGCGGGGCTCTCTCCCATTCACCGCCGATCTTTTCGGCCCAAGCAGTTGATGGATATTTATGAATCAGGTAAATAGAAATGCGCAGTTGGGGAAAAGGGGGGAGGACATGGCCGCAGATTATTTGTCTGATGCCGGAATGGAAATTCTTGCCCGAAATTACCGCGCCGGACACGGTGAAATCGACATCATTGCCAAAGACGGGAACTCTTTGGTCTTTATCGAGGTAAAAAGCAATATGTCGCGCGCTTTTGGTCCGCCCGAAACCTGGGTCGACCGAAGAAAACAGCAAAACATTATCATGGTTGCCGAGGCCTGGTTGGAAGAGAACCAGATCGAAGACGTGGATTGCCGGTTTGATGTTATTGCCATTCATTTCGCAAAACATCCTCCATATATCAACCACATCAAAGATGCATTTTGGATTGAGGATTGATGGATTTTCCGCTTGTAAAAACTTTTAAAAATCATAAAATCCTTTCCATTGTGTGGGAAATCGGCAAATGGGGCCTTGTTTTATGGCTGCTTCTTCCCATACGCAAAAACATGACAGGAAGCGCCGCTTTTATCCGCATTGCATTTGGCATCTTGTTGTTTGTTTTATTCGCCGGAAAGCTTTTGTATGACTCGATTTTCGATGCATATAAACGAAATGTGGAACGAAATAATATTCGTGATTTGTTGGGGATGGCTGGAATTGTTTCAATTATTGCGCTTGTTGTCGGCGCGGTTATCTTTTCTATTGGTTTTTATGTTTTTTCTTATTTGCAAAACGCAACGAGTCAGACGGAGTGAGCTGGTATTATCATCTGAGTTTCTGTTCAAAATACATTTTTCTTGATATTTTGCGGCAATTTTGTTAAATTGTTAAACTTTAGCCACCTTAGCTCAGTTGGTAGAGCGGCTCACTCGTAATGAGCAGATCGTCGGTTCGAATCCGACAGGTGGCTCTTTTTTATTTTATCTAACCGGAGACGGATCTCTATGAAAAAAAATATTGCAATTCTCACTCTTCTTTTTTGTACAGCTTTATCGCAAGCCGATCCTTCGCCCGGTACCGTGGGCTTTCAGTTTTTAAAAACGCAGGTTGGTGCGCGGCCTGCTGCAATGGGAGGCGCATTTGTCGCCATTCCCGGTGATATAAATGCGATCCAATATAATCCCGCCGGTATTGTTACTTTTAACAAGCGGACGGCCAGCTTTTCTTACCTGAATGATCTGCTTGATATTAATATGGGTTTTGTCGGATTTGTGCAGCCCAAAGTCGGGCCGGGAAATTTAGGCATCGCGGTTTTATTCAAGGATTACGGCAATCTGATCAAAACGGATATCACCGGCGAAGAGATGGGGAATTTTTCATCTAACAGCTTTTCTTTTGCCGCAGCGTATGCCATTGAGCCGTACAAAAATTTGTATGTGGGCGCGAGTGGAAAATATATCCGCTTTGGAATTGATAATTATTTTGCCGATGCTCTGGTTGTTGATGGCGGTGTAATGTACACGATTCCGTCCCTGGCCCTGACTCTTGCTGCCGGCGTTTTTAATGTCGGTCAGGCAATGTCCGCATTTGTGGAAACAAAAGACGATTTGCCGACGAATGTCAAAGTCGGATTTTCGAAAGCCCTTGCTCATCTGCCTCTTTTATTAAGTTTTAATCTATATAAATATAATGATGAAGACTGGTATGGCGCTTTGGGTGGAGAGTTTACTTTATCCCCCAATCTTTTCCTTCGTCTGGGATATGATCAGTTTGGCAGAGATTTGCAGGTTGACTCTTCGAACGATAAATTTGCCGGAGCAGCAGTTGGTTTGGGACTGCTTTGGAATAATATTCGTGTCGATTATGCCTTTACGACGTACGGAGAGCTTGGTGCATTAAATCGATTTTCCGTTTCCGGACAGTTTTAAAGTCAATTCGTATCCGCTCAATAAATGAGTATCCCTTCAAAAATACAAGGGAGATTGAGCTTTGCTAAACTTTAAAAGTTTAGCAAAGCCGTATTAGCAACATTTATTGAGAAGATAATTCAATTTTTTACTGCAACATTCCTCATATTTTTTTCACTTTCATGTCAGAATGTGCCGAGTGCACATTTGGCGTGTGTAATTAATCCGAATTCTTTAAATAATAATCTGGTTAAAGTGAGTAAAACAGGCGATTCGCAAAATATTACAGTTCCCCACATTATCGCGATGAAAAAGCGTGGAGATAAAATTGTTGCATTGACGGCTTATGATTATCTTTTTGCCACACTTCTTGATCAGTCCGCTGTTGATCTTATTCTGGTTGGTGATTCCGCTTCCATGGTCTTTGCAGGGCAAAAGACAACCCTGCCTTATACGATGGATGAAGCGGTTTATCATTGCAAATCCGTTCGTCGGGGTGTCCGCCGTGCCCTCGTTGTTGCGGATATGCCTTTTATGTCGTTCCAGATCAGCCCTGAAGAAACGATGAAAAACGCAGGACGTTTTTTTAAAGAAGCGGAGGTTGATGCCGTCAAAATGGAAGGTGGGGAGACCTTGGCGCCGACGATCAAAAAACTGGTCCATTCCGGTATGCCGGTGATGGGGCACTTGGGTCTTATGCCGCAGTCCATTCGAAATCTTGGCGGCTACTCCGTCCAGGGGAAAACGGATGAACACGCACAGCGGCTTATAAAAGATGCAAAAGCAGTGGAACACGCCGGTGCGTTCTGTCTCGTTTTGGAAAAGATTCCTCATGAATTGGCGAAAAAGGTAACTGCGGAATTGTCCATTCCAACAATTGGCATTGGCGCCGGGCCGGACTGCGACGGCCAAATTTTGGTTACACATGACATGCTTGGCCTTTTTGAAAAGTTTAAACCCAAGTTTGTGCGACGCTACGCGGAACTTGCAAAGGAAATTCGGCAAGCTGTTTCGACTTATTCCCGCGATGTGAAGGACAATGAATTTCCGAAACTCGAAGAAAGTTTTTAGAAAAAGGGAGAATGGAAAACGGAGACAGACGACCGCGGATGAAAGATTGCGGACAAAATTAACTTTTAGCGTGAGAAGGTGTTTTCGTGAGAACAGTAACTGACGTTGAAGCAATGCAGAGCTATGCCGAAGAAGCGAGGCGAGAAGGGAAGGTTATTGCGCTTGTACCGACGATGGGGTTTTTGCACGAGGGACATTTGAGTCTCATTCGTTTGGCGGATGAGGCGGCTGATGTTGTCGTTACCAGTATCTATGTTAATCCAACCCAATTTGGCCCGAGTGAGGATGTGGATCAATACCCCAGAGATATTGACCGCGATACAACTTTGGCTCAGCAAGCAGGAACGGATGTGCTCTTTGTTCCCACGGACAAAGCCATGTATTCTCAGGGCTATCAAACTTTTGTAACCGTCGAAAATCTGACCCGGGGCCTGTGCGGCGCATTTCGTCCGACTCATTTTCGCGGAGTGACGACGATTGTTACCAAGCTGTTCAATATTGTCAGGCCGCATATATCCGTTTTCGGCCAAAAGGATGCGCAGCAGGCTATTGTCATCAAGCGGATGACCAGGGACCTGAATTTCGACATCGAAATAAAAGTCGCGCCCATTGTTCGTCATGAGGATGGTCTGGCCATGAGTTCGCGCAATAAATATTTAACACCGCAGCAGCGTTCGCAGGCTCCGGTTCTTTACCAATCGCTTTGTGCAGCGAATAAGATGATCGAAGAGGGTGAGCGTAATCCGAATGTTGTGAAAAAACACACAAAAGATATGATCGAGGCCATTGCATCAAGTAAAATCGATTATATTGAAATTGTTAATGCCGAGACGCTGGAGCCGGTGCGGGAAATTAGGGGAAACATTCTTATTGCTTTGGCTGTTTACATTGGCAAAGCAAGACTGATCGATAATATTTTGATCAAGGTATAACAAATGACCTTAAATTTTGCGAATTTTCTTCTGAAATTATCTGTTGATTTTTAAGTATATTATTATAATTTTCGATGTGGTTTTTCGGGGCCAAATGAATAAAGTGGAGGTGCTGAAAATGCGCAGGTTCATTATTTTAACCCTTGTATTTCTTTTGCCCTGTTTTGCTTTGGGACAATATAAAGTAAAAACCCGTCCGCAGGATATTCAATCAGTCTTGAGAAATTCTGCCGGGATGGGGCGAGGTCTCGTCAGTCTCATCGGACTTGATCCTTCGCGATTCAGAATGTCTCAATCCTATCAAATGGGTTACATGTCCATGGGTGGACAGGGTTTCAGCCAGGGATTATATTTGAATACAATATCGTATCAATTTTCGATTCCCTTAACGCTGTCTTTGCAATGGGGTCTTGCAAATCAACCTTTTTCAGGTGTTGGATTATCTCCCATCATGAAGAGTGGGCCTTTCATTTCGGGCGCTCGGTTGCAGTACCAGCCGTCTCAAAAGACGACGATACAACTCGAATTTCGACAACTGCCATATAGCACGCCTTATGGCATGTATAATAGAAACAGTTTGGATGAATGGTAAGAAAAAGCGTACGTAAAATTTTGAGGTAAAAGCCCGTGAACAAGAGAACTCAAAAAAGCCGAAAAACAACCAAATCAAAGCCGGCAACCAGGAGCAGAACAACCAAAAAATCCAAAGCGTCTCTGGATGCAATGAAAGACAAAATCAATTTGATTATCATTTGGACGTTGGTTGTTGTCAATGGTGTTCTCATTTCATCCCTCGTTCATCGCCTGGTTGGTGATACAACGCCGCCGGGAAGTGCCGGACTCGTCGAAAATCCTATCACAGTAGAAGTGCAGAACGGTTGCGGCGTCGCCGGCATTGCGAATCAGTTTGCCGAAATTTTCAAACGCTATCACTGTGATGTGCGCTTGGTGGGTAATGCCGTAGTGGGCAATGAGCCGGATTTCAGTTACAAGAAAACAGTGCTCATTGACAGAGGAAAAAGGAAGAAAAGTGAGATTAGAGAACTTCAAAGAACTTTGGGCCTGAAAAAAGATCGCGTTTTGGAAATAAAAAACGCAGATTCGGCGACTGATGTAACTTTGATTGTCGGTTCGGATTACGAAAAATTAAAAGCATACAAGGAATACAATTGAATCGCAATCCTTTGCGATACTAACACAAGTTAAAAATGTCTCAAATAATTTTTATCATTTATAATATAATTTTTGTCCCGCTTTTGTTTGTCTCTGTGCACATTGCGGGACTTTTTAATGCAAAAATAAGAAATGGGTTAATTGGGCGCCGCGATTTATTTTTGAAATTAAAAACGCACATTGACACACTTGCTGAAGGACAGCCACGCATTTGGATGCATACTTCTTCGGCCGGAGAATTTGAGCAGGGCAAACCCGTCATTGAAGAGTTTAAAAAATCTTTTCCCCGAGGGCAGGTTGTGCTTTCTTTTTTTTCTCCTTCGGGATATGAGAATGTGCGTGTTGATGATGACAAAATGATTATAACCTACCTTCCGATTGATTCTTATTGGCATGCCAAAAAATTTATTGATATTGTTAACCCGACTATCGCGTGCGTCATACGTCATGATATCTGGCCGAATTTTCAATGGCGTCTTCGGAAACGCAATATTCCTTCTTTTTTAATCGACGCCAGTATCTCGGATGAAAAACGTCAGGTGTACAAGCTTTTTGCTTTTCTTTATCGAATAGTATATTCCACGTTCACACACGTATTCGCTGTTTCTGACAAGAATGCGTTGTTGCTGAAAAGTATTTACCCTTGGCCGGAAAGACTGATTACTGTCGGAGATACGCGTTACGACCAGGTTGATTATCGAACCCGTGAAACCGGAAAGATTGATCCGCTGCTGAAAACGGATTATTTTGATAAAAATATGACTATGGTTGCCGGAAGTACCTGGACAACTGACAATGAGCATTTACTGCCTGCCTTGCAGCAGATTTTACGCGAATTCCCTGATTTTAAAGTTGTCATTGTTCCACACGAACCAACACCGGAAAATGTCAGTGACATTGTCGTGTTCTTTCAGAAAGCAGGGATTGAAATAGAACGATATTCACAATTGAGATCATCGGGTGACTGGAGTTTTCGCATCCTACTTGTCGACGCATTTGGGCTTTTAGCGAATTTGTATATGATGGGAAAGCTGGCTTATGTCGGCGGCGGTTTTGGTCTCGGCGTTAACAGTGTGCTTGAACCGGCAGCTTACGGGTGTTTGGTTTTCTTTGGCCCGCGGTATCTCAACGTGGTCGAAGCAAAGGTTCTCAAAGATAAGGGCGGCGCGCTTGTTATTCATAATCAAACTGACATTGAGCACGTCATTAGGGATTTTTTGAATGATCCTGGCCGCAGTGAACAGAGGGGGCAGATTTCTAAAAAAATGATCGTGGAAAATATGGGGGCAAGCAAAAAAGTAATGGAAATTATGATAAAGTCATCCCCGAGACTTCGGGATTAATGTAGCAGGAGATTTTATGGAAGAATTTGCAACAGTACAATGGCATGACGGAAAAGTCAGAATTTTGGATCAAACCCAGTTGCCGAACGATCTGGTTTTACTTGAAATATCTGATCATAGCGGGATTGTGAATGCCATTAATAAATTGAGCGTACGCGGGGCACCGGCAATTGGCATAGCTGCTGCTTTTGGTGTTGTCCTTTCCGTCTGGAACGCCAGCGATATTGATCGTACCGGCTTTCTTGTTAAAGCAAACAAAGCGATTGATGATCTGAAAGCAACTCGGCCGACGGCGAAAAATTTGTTTTGGGCGTTGAACAAGATGCGGGTCGCTCTATCGAGTAACCTCAACAAACCATTAAAGGAAATCAAGCTGGAGCTTTTAAAAGCAGCACAAAATATCCTTGAGGATGACATTGACAGATGCAGGAAAATCGGTAAATTCGGTGCCGAGCTTTTGCCAATGCGCGCGAATGTGTTGACACACTGCAATGCGGGTGCGCTGGCGACCGGCGGTTATGGCACTGCGCTGGGTGTCTTGCGCGCTGCAAAGGAGATGGGTAAAAAAGTACAGGTCTATGCCGACGAAACCCGGCCCCTGCTCCAGGGAGCACGGCTGACGGCCTTTGAACTCATGGAAGATGGATTTGACGTTACCCTCATTTGTGATAATATGGCGGCCATTGTAATGAAACAAGGCCTCGTTAATGCGGTAGTTGTTGGAGCGGACAGAATTGCGCGGAATGGGGACGTTGCCAATAAAATCGGTACGTATGGAGTGGCTGTGTTGGCCCGACAGCACAACATACCTTTTTATGTTGCAGCACCTCTATCCACTTTTGATTTTGATCTCGCAAACGGTGATGAGATACCCATCGAAGAACGTGATCCCGAAGAAGTCAGAAAATTTAATTCGTCACTCGTTGCGCCGGAGGATGTGAAGGTTTATAATCCTGCTTTTGACGTAACGCCTCATGAGCTTGTAGAGGCCATTATTACGGAAGAGGGTGTCTTTAAAAAACCGTCTGAGCAAAGTTTGGCCGAATTAAAAAATAAATCTTGATTCCAATTTGAAATAGCATTATATTTGCCAAATTTTATTATATAAAACTAAAACAAACAGGAGATTTTGATGAGAGCAAAAATTGCCGTATTTGTGTTATTGTTAGGCAGCCTCGCATTGGTACTCATGACGGCGTGTCAAACAAAGGAAGTTACTTCTGCAAAAGTTTACATTCAACAGGATAACTGGGATAAGGCAATTGAACAATTGGAGCAGGCGGTTAAGCTTTATCCTAATGATGCTGAAGCGTATTATCTCTTGGGTGAAGGGTATGGAAATCAGGGTGAATGGGCCAAGATGAATGAGGCCTTTGATAAATCTCTGGCAATCTCTCCCAAATTTGAGCCTCAAATTAAGAATAATCGTGAAAAGTATTGGGTCACAACGTTTAATGCGGGTGTAAGCAGGATTAACGGTAATGATGTCAAGGGTGCGATCAAGCAGTTTAAAACATGTCTTTTAATAGATCCCAAACGGGCTGAGGCGTACAAGAATCTTGCTTATAGCTATACCCGAATGGACAGTCTTGATGCTGCAAAAAATGTTTATGAAAAATTTCTAAAAATTGAACCGGATAACATGGAAACCATGCAGGCGCTGGCGAATATATATTTCCAACTCAAGAAATATGAGCCGGTTGTTGAATTGGAAAAAAAGGCTTTGAAGATTGATCCGGAAAACAGCGATGCCATAGCTAACCTTGCTCTTGCCTATGATTTTCTTGGCAAAAAAGATGAGGCGATAAATACCTATACAAAAGCCCTGGCTAAAAATCCGGATGATAAGGATCTGCTCTTTAATCTCGCTCGCCTTCATTATATGAACAATGAATACGATAAAGCGATTGAATTATTCCAAAAGGTTATCAACCTGGATCCGAATGATTTCGACTCTAATTTGAATGTGGGTAATGCATACCTCAGTATGGGTGAGAATTATCGGAAAAAGCTCGTGGAGAAAGAGAATGCCGGCCAAGCAATCACAAAGGAAGAGAAGGACAAACTTCTTGGTTTTTTTAAGCAGTCAATTCCTTATCTCGAAAAAGCAAAAAGTATTAAACCCGATGATGCAAACTTGTGGAATAATCTCGGTGTTGCTTACGTCCAGACCGGTAATGCGGAAAAAGGGAAGGAATGTTTTAATAAAGCTGATGCACTGAAAAAAAAGTAGTGCTCAACATATTTTTCGTTTGTTTTACGAGCCCCGTTTGTAGCGGGGCTTTTTTTTGTTAAAAAGACGTTTTTTGAGCGGTATATTTTTCTTGCTTTTCAGCGTATTTTCGCCTATTTTAATTTTTCAAAAATGAGGTGATAAATCGCGTGAAGGATGAGCAAAGAATAGATCGAATTAAAAAGTACGGCAACTTACCCCATCATGTTGCAATCATCATGGATGGGAACGGACGTTGGGCTAATAAAAGAAATCTTCCACGCACCGAAGGTCACAAGGAAGGCATAAACTCTGTGCGCGCTGTTGTTGAAGCGGCGGGATGGCTCGGCATCAAAGCGGTGACTCTTTATACTTTTTCATCCGAGAATTGGTCCCGGCCCAAAGCTGAAGTATCAGCTTTAATGTCGTTGCTGCTAAATACGGTGAAGAAAGAAGTAAACGAGCTGAATGAGAAAAACGTCCGATTAATGACCATTGGAAATATTGATGCTCTGCCTGTGGCGCCGCGCCTGGGAATAAAAAATACAATGAAGCGACTACGCAATAACACAGGCCTGATTTTGAATTTAGCCCTCAGTTACAGCGGCCGTCAGGAAATTATCACAGCAACACAAGAAATTGCGAGAAATGTACAAGCAGGGAAGCTTAAGGTTGACGGTATAAACGAGAAGCTGTTCAGTGAATATTTGCAAACCACAGAAATTGGTGATCCTGACTTGCTTATCCGCACATCGGGGGAATTAAGGGTGAGCAATTTTTTATTATGGCAGCTTGCGTATACCGAATTGTACATTACGGATACGCTCTGGCCTGACTTTCGGCACGCTGATTTTTATGAGGCCATCGAAGCATATCAGCACCGTGAGCGAAGATTTGGTAAAGTGAGTGAACAACTAAAAGCCTAAGGATTTGCCCCTTTGAGGTTTTGCCTCCTGAATAAACTTGCCTGACCCGATCAGGCTCTTTTTGTTTATAGGGAACACTTTTTACAAACTGTGGTGTAAGAAATAAATATATTTTCAGGTATTTCATTAATTTGATGAACGAGAGGCGGAGCGATCCGCCTTTTGTAATGATATATTGTAATATGATTTTATCAAAAATGGATTTTAATATTTGCGTAAAAGGAAATGGGTCCTATACGTCTTTGCGATTCTTGCTTCGGTAACGATAATCGGTTTTTCGGCATATCGTCTGCTTAAGACAAATGATAGGATTAAAAAATATGTACTTTCCGAACTTCGCCCAACGATTGGGGAAAAGTTTGATATTGCCCGTGTGCATCTGACTGCAAATACAATCCATTTTTTCGGTGTGGAAATTCCTCTGTACAATTCCGCTTATTCGCTGCACATTAAGGATCTTCGGATCGGATATAACTTGATAAAGGCGATAATCCGCAAACCTGCTTTCAGCGCAATTTCTAATGATATTTTGCTAGTAAAACCCCGCCTGATTATTTCTTCGTTTCCTGTGGATTCTTCTGAAAACCAATCCCCGGAATTATCTCCGATTGCTGAATTCAGAAAACTGGAAAATGATTATAATTACAAAATCAAGTATTTGAAATTTCTTGATCGTCTGTCAGTCCAGGATGGTCAAGTGGTTTTTAAAGATTTGAATAATCGTGAGATAATCCTTGGCCATTCATTGGATGGCGTACTTTTTTCCGAAAAAAATGACTCCCTGCACTTACGTTTAAGTGGCAAGCTTTTTTCTTCGGATCATGAGAACCTGTTCATAGAGGGAAAAGCGGAATCAAAAAGTGGTAAAATCAACTGTCTTAATGTCACCTTTGAAGATTATAATCTAAATACACCTCTGCCGGACATCTTTTCAAATATTATCAGCTTTTCGCAAGGCTCTTTAAAAGGAAAATTGAAATTGACGAATGACCCTTCAAACATCATGGGGTTCGATTTGAATGGTTCCATTCGCCTGGCTGACGCCTCTGCAAATATCAAAAATGAACTTTTTTCTGTCTCCGATCTTAATTTTCAGGGCCGTATTAAGCACTGGTCTCTTTTTATTGATCGTGCCGTTCAGAAAGTGAATAATGCACCGGTGAGAATTACAGGAAACATTCAAAATTTGTTCAAGCCAAACCTGGAATTAAAGCTGTCAACTGATCCGTTTGCTCTTTCGGAATTTTCACATCTTTTTAATAAAAAAATTCAAGGTTGGGCCAGTTTAAATGCCTATATATCCGGTTCGCTAAATGCACTTTTAATAAAAAGTCGTCTCTTTTCGCGGAGAATTTTACTCAGCGGAACGCCATTCGAAAATTTTCGTGCAAGCATTTTGTTTGATAAGGGGGTCCTCAATATTAGTAAATGCAACGTGGGTCTTTTTCGTAACAAATTAAACCTTGTCGGGAAGATTGATTTTAATTCACCCAAAAGGCCGGTGGATGGAAATGTGACTTCCACAGGTGATATCGCGCCTTTGCTGCATTTGGTTGCCGGAGACACATTATATGCCTGCCCGACCTGGCTGGATGCTGAAATTTCCGGCCAATTAAATAATCCGACAATCTTTGGTAGCTATAGTTTAAAATTTATGAAAAATGCAAATGATTCGCTTGTTTTGCGTTCAGCCTTTTCGTTTCATAATAAACTTTTGCGTTCTTCTCCTCTGGCGGAAAATGGTGGGCCAAAGTTTAAGGGGCTCCTCGATTTTTCTCATACTCCTATGACGTTCAATATTGGAATGGAAGGACTTTTTAAATTATTGCCCTATTTTTACAATGCTCCGTATGAAAGAAGAATTGTTGACGACTTTACATCGAGCCTTTCAGCTCATGGGTCTGCTCAACGATTCACTGTTGATGCAAAAGTAAGTGCTTTGGAGGGTGGTTACATAAAGATGGATGTGGCCAAAGTTTCGGCTCATTTTAACAGGAACCCGGACATGCTGAAAATCCGCGGAAAGATATCCATCTATCCGGAGTCCGACCGCAAATTTCAGGGAGAATTTGCTTTCAATAGGAATAAGGATTCTATTCAGCTTCAGAAACTCTCATTCGGAAATCAACTATCGGCTTCTTTTACGGCAAAGCAGCATGGGCTGGCTTTTCGGGATATTTCAGGGAAAATTGTTTTAAATGAATTTGATATTTCGCGTTTCTTTATCCGAGATTCCTCATTCAAAGGTGTGCTGAATTCCGACATAACGATTAGTGGAACGGATCGGAATCCGGAAATGGCAGGGTATCTTAATTTGCGGAAAGCTTTTTTCTATAAGAACGGCCCCTATAAAAGTGATCTGTTTTTCAAGTATGATTCCTCTGACTTTTATTTACAGCGCTTTGTTTTCAATACAAATGAATCGACGCTGCTTTATGCTTACGGTGATTATGATTCCAAAATTGATAACATGAATTTTAATATCACCGGTGCAGGTTTTGATGTCGCACAGTTGGCCCGCCGAACAACCGGGGGCCCGTCATTTATTTCCGGCAATTCTTTTATAGATTTGAAATTTGACGGCAATTTATCGAATCCACAAATTTCGGGAGTTGTTGCTATAAAGGATGGAAAGTTTCTAAAGTTTCCTTTTGACGAACTGGAAGTGCAACTTGGTGAAAAGCATGAAATAATGAAAATGGAGCCGTCAAAGCCGGTTTTAAATATACGAAAATTTCGATTAAACCGTTTTGATAATTATGAATTACTCGGGTCAGGTGTCTATCCCTTACGGCCGGATGACAGTTTGCACCTTGATTTATCCGGGCATGGAAATTTTTTGACTCTGTTTTCGGATATGACCGGATATTTTCAGGAGTCGGGCAGTTCCGGTACATTTGCTGCGAAAATCAGTGGCACGCCGTCGAGCCCTGTTTTGGAAGCAGCGCGGCTGAACATTAGCGATGGCAATTTAAAATTACAATCTGTCGTTCCGCCTTTGTCAGACCTCCACGCCGATGTGGAATTTGAACCGGAAAATCAGTTTTTGCATATTAAAACCCTGGCTGGTGAGATGGGAGGGAAGCCATTCAAAATTTCAAATCAACTGGCCGGGGATGTTGCAGCTGATGTGGAACTGGATGATTTGATTTTAGGCGGCTCTGGTATTAATCTTGGTGTCCTGGAACTGGAATCTACTGATCAGGGTGTCCCGCTGAGTATTTCGGGTCTTATGCAACCGGGCGTTTATGGTGACTTTGTCCTCGGCGGTCGTACGGACGGGGAAAAGTTTTATTTTGCCGGTCCCTCCACCAGTCCCCGCTTGCGCGGCTCCATTCATTTGTATCATACGCAATTTATGTATCCGTTTTTAGAGGGTACGCAAAAACCCTCACCGGTAATCGCCGAGCTACTTGAAAATATGCAATGGGATCTGTCTGTCACGCCGGAGCGGGATGTGAGGTATATCCGTTCTTTTCCCGGCGCTGTAGACAAAGTTTATGTGAATATACAGCTCGACCGCCAGTACAGTACTCTCGAGTTTACAGGAAAAGTTTCGGACGAGAGCTTTCGTATTAATGGTCATGTGAGATCGACAAACGGTTTTATCGAATATCTCGGCATGAATTTTCGTATCGAAAGAGCCGGCGCCGAATTTGATAAAAGTGGTCTCATACCCGTCGTATACGGCCAGGCCAGAACCACGGTGACGGATTCGGTAGGAATTCCGACTCAGGTTATGTTGACGCTGCAAACGGTGGATCGGACCATGTCCAAAAAGCAGGTTGATGATATTGTTCGCGAGGAACAAGGACGTGCCAGGTGGAACCATATTCGCTTTAAGCTCAGCACAGATAATCCCAATTTGGGAAGTTCGGAGGAGCAAATTTTGGCCGCTCTCGGCTATTCGACCGGGTCGCTACAAAACACAGCGTTTGATGCCATTGGACTTAGTACGGAAAATATCCTCTTTCGTCCGCTTTTTCGTCCGGTCGAACGAACACTTGAAAATGTTCTCGGTCTGGATTATGTGCGATTCAGTTCGCGCTTTACGAAAAATATCATTGACTTCAATTTGAATAATAATTATGAATTAAACACACGACTGGCGCTGCTACGGAGTACAAAAGTTATTGTAGGAAAATACCTCGCTGATCGCTTCTTTTTTCAATATACCGGCCAGGTTGAGGCCGGTATTGATTATCGCTACAAAGGCAAAGGAGTTGGATTGCATCATCAGTTCGGTTTCGAATATCAGATTAATCCGAAACTATTGTTGGAACTTGAGTACGATTATGATAGTTTGATGAGATATAATCCTGAGGATAAACGGATTGTTTTACGCCATTGGTTTCCGTTTTAAAATTTATATTTTCCTTTACAAAAAGCCAAGAATTTACTAACTTTATAGATTCAAAAAATCAGGTAAGGGTTCATGTATAATATGCTTAAAAAGATTTCAATAGTTATTCTACTCGGTCTTTTGCTTTCATTCGCAGACGGCTTGGCACAAAAACGGTCAATCAAAGTTCTGGGGGTTTCTGTAGAAGGCAATTCAACGACTGATGCAAATATGATACGGTTGAGTTCCGGGATTACCCCGGGAACTGAAATAACCGGCGATGGCATTCAGCATGCAATCCGCCAATTGTGGCGGCTTGATCTTTTTTCCGATATTCAGATTGTTGTTGATCGTGAATTGGCCGAAGGCGTCTATTTGACAATCAAGGTCAAAGAATATCCCAGGCTGGAAAAAGTCGAACTTGAGGGAAATAAAAAGCTCAAAAAGCACGACATTGATGATATCCTGAATTTTTATTCCGGCCAGGTCGTCAGTCAAACCCTGCTGGCGCGGGCGAAAAGTAAACTGCTTGATAAATATAAAGAAAAAGGGTATCTGCTGGCCAAAATTGAAACAAAGTTATCGCCGGGTATTTTGGACACAAACAGAACAATCGTGCGCTTTATATTTAAAGAAGGAAAAAAAGTCCAGATCAAAAGAATCAGGTTTTATGGTAATAATTCGTTCAAAGATAAAAAGCTGAAAAAGCAATTTAAGAAAACCAAAGAAGACAGATGGTGGCGTGGAGCGGATTTTGATAAAAAGGAATATCAGGACGATTTGAGCAAACTTGTCGAATTTTACCAAAATGAAGGTTTCCGCGACGCTGAAGTTTTAAAAGATTCAATATTTTACAATGATAAAAAGAGTGATCTTTTTATCGATATCTGGCTGAATGAAGGACCAAAGTATACTTTTGGAGATATTAGCTGGGAAGGTAATAATCTCTTCACCGACCAGGAACTCACGGCCAATCTTGGATTTAAAACGGGAGATGTGTACAGCAAGAAAAAGCTGGATGAAGCTATTTTTAAGCACATCGGCAGCATGTATTACGATGACGGTTATATTTATGCGTCGGCAACACCAAAAGAGATTGTAAAAGATGGAAATGTCCTCGACCTGCATTTCATTGTTTCCGAAGGCAAGCAGGCCAAGATTAATGAAATTAAAATTGTTGGTAATACGAAAACCAAAGAAAAAGTCATTCGCAGGGAACTGCGCATTTATCCCGGGGATACGTTCAACCGCTCACTCCTGGAGCGCAGCCAGCGCGATGTGTGGATGCTGAACTATTTTGCCAATGTTGAGCCAAAAGTAAATCCCATCGATGAAGAAAAGGTCGACCTTGAATTTAAGGTAGAAGAAAAGTCCACCGACACTGCAAATATGTCGGCAGGATGGAGTGAGCGCGACAGGCTTATCGGCAGTGTGGGCGTTGCCATGGCAAACTTGTTTGGCAATGGTCAGCGCCTCAGTTTTGACTGGAATTTTGGCCGTTATTATCGTTCTTTCAATATCGGTTTTACGGAACCGTGGCTAATGGACACACCAACTCTTGCCGGATTCAATTTTTATGATACGAAACGCGATGCAATTTATTACGGCTACCAGCAGCAGAGCCGCGGTGTTTCGCTGCGTCTTGGACGACGATTTCAGTGGCCGGATAACTTTTTTCGCGGCGACTGGATTTATCGGCTGGATGAGTCAACCCTGTCCAATTTTAACGAATATATCCTGCGGACAAATCCGAGCGGCATTGTAACGGAACAATGGCCTTTAACGAGCAGCAGTATCACACAAATATTTTCCCGAAACAGCCTCGACCGTCCCGAGTTTCCGACCGCCGGTTCCGAGTTTTCGTTGTCCAGTGAATTGGCCGGAGTTTTTCTGGGCGGTAATGTCGACTATCATAAATACATTTTTAAAATGGATTGGTTCACCCATTCCTTCTGGAAATTGGTCATCTATACCAGTTTTCAGGCCGGTTTCATGGAAGGAATTAAAGGGAATTCAAGAATTCCTTATTTGGAATACTTTTTTATGGGCGGCGATGGTTTATCCCGTTCGATCCCGCTGCGCGGGTATGAAGACCCGCTTAACGGCTATACCAGGCTTTACCAGGGCGGAAAGGCCATGATGAAATACACGGCGGAATTGAGAATTCCTATTGCTCCGAATCCCACTATATTCGGGTTGCTGTTTGCCGAGGCCGGCAATACCTGGCAGGATTACAAACATGCGGATCCATTCAATATGCGAAGATCTGTCGGCGTTGGAGCCCGGGTGTTTATGCCGATGATCGGGATTATCGGTTTTGATTATGGATATGGTTTTGATCGGATCGATAGCAATGGCAATCCCGACCCTAAATGGAAAATGCATTTCGTTTTCGGAAGAAGTTTTTAATTGTAATTTCAAATCATTGAAACTCATAAACAAATACCAGGAGGAAAATGTGAAAGCAAGAACCCTTTTGAAAGGCATTACTTTAGCCGCGTTGATGATTGTATTTACATCTTCAGCGAGTTGGGCGCAAAAAATAGGGTACGTTAATTCACAAAAAATACTCGCTTCTTACAAGGAAGCACAGGACGCGCAGGAACGTCTGAACAAAATAAATAAGGAATGGGAAAATGAGGCCAAGGAAATGCAAAAGCAGTTTCAGGATCTTGGCCAGCAGTTGGAATCCCAAAGATTGCTTCTTAGCGAAGAACGCCAGGCGGAGAAGCAGCAGGAATTGCAGAATCTGTATATGAAAATTCAGCAATTTCAAAATGAAAAATGGGGGCAGAATGGTGAAGCTGTGAAAAAGAATGAAGAATTGATGCAGCCGGTTATTGATAAAGTGAATGCTGCCATTGCCAAAATCGGCGAAGAACAAAGATTTGATTATATCTTTGATACTGTTGCCGGAAATATTCTTTATGCCAGCCCAAGCCAGTCCGACCTGACTGACGAGGTTCTGCAAGAGTTGGAAAAAGGACTTGAATCTTCCAAGAAATAAAGATGCAATAATTAAAGGGAACTCTATGTCAGTTACTCTTGCCGAGATCGCGAAATGGATCGGCGGAACTGTGGATGGGGATGATTCAATTAAAGTTTCTGCATTAGCAAAAATTGAGGAAGCAAAATCCGGTCAGCTCACCTTTATTGCTAATCCCAAATATGCCAGGTTTATTAGTTCAACAGAAGCATCAGCGGTTTTGGTTGATTTAGATTTTCCAAAATCAGCAAAACCGCTGATCCGCGTTTCAAACCCATATTTTGCCTTTTTAACGCTTGCCAAAAAATTTTATCACCGCGTATCATCGGTTGAAAAAGGTATTCACCCGTCAGTCGTTTTAGGTGAAAACTGCAATCTGGGTCGGGATGTTGCCATTGGCGCTCATGTCGCTATCGGTAAAAACTGCACTATTGGTCGGGGCACGGTTGTGCATCCCGGCGTTGTTATTGGCGATGACGTGCAGATCGGAACAAATTGCCTCCTGTATGCGAATGTGAGTATTCGCGAACAATGCCGAATCGGCAATAATGTCATTGTGCAAATGGGGGCTGTTATCGGTTCCGATGGATTCGGTTTTGCGTTTGAGGGCGGAAAGTATCACAAGCTGCCGCAAATGGGTATCGTTGTGATCGAGGACGATGTCGAAATAGGAGCGAATGCGACCATAGATCGCGCAACAATGGGAGAGACGATTGTTCACCGGGGAACCAAAATCGATAACCTGGTGCAGATTGCACATAATGTCGAAATTGGTGAGCACACGGCCATTGCTGCCCAAACCGGAATTTCAGGAAGTACAAAAATCGGCAAATATGTGAAGCTGGGCGGCCAGGCAGGTTTGGTCGGTCACATTACTATTGGTGATTACTCTGCTGTCGGCGCCCAGGGTGGCGTAACTAAATCTGTTCCCGAAAAGACCTTTGTTTCCGGTTACCCGGCGCGTGAGCACATGAAAGCCAAAAGAGAAGAAGCGGGCCTTGCACGACTGCCCGAGCTTATCAAAAAATTTCGCAGGCTGGAAGCGCAAGTGAAGGAATTGCAAGGTCAATTGATGGAGAAAGGACAGAAGGAGGAGCAGTAATTTTTATCAGTTTTCTATGGAGGTTGAATGCTTAAGAACCAACAGACGATAAAGCGAGAAGCATCTTATTCGGGTGTAGGATTACATACAGGAAACAATACAAAAATTATATTTAAACCGGCCCCGGCAAATTCCGGGATTTTGTTCAAACGCATTGACGTTCCCGATAGTCCCGTTATTCCCGCCGATGTTGATCACGTCGTGGATATTTCTCGCGGTACGACCATCGGAATTGGCGACGTAAAAATTCATACCGTGGAACATGTGCTGGCAGCCATCAGCGGCTTGGAAATTGACAATATCGTCTGTGAAATTGACGGCAATGAACCTCCGGTTGGAGACGGCAGCGCGCTTCCTTTTGTGGAAATATTGCTCAAATCCGGCCTAGTCGAGCAGAATTCCCCGCGCGAGTATCTGATCATTGACAAAACGATTGCTTACAGCGATCCTTCCAAGGGTATTGATATCGTTGTTTTTCCTTCGGATGAATTTCGTATTACTTTTATGGTCGATTACAAGAATCCTGCACTCGGTACGCAGTACACTTCTATGTACTCTTTGCATGAAGAATTTGCCACCGAGTTTGCCGCTGCCCGAACGTTTTGTTTTCTCCATGAGGTCGAAGAATTGTGGAAAGCCGGCCTTATCAAAGGAGGGAGTCTTGATAATGCCGTGGTTATTATCGATCGCGATATGGAAGATAAAGAGCTTGCAGATCTTCGCAAACTTTTTGGCATTGACGAAAGAGTTACCTTGTCAAACAACGGCATTCTTAACGGCAAGGAATTGCGTTACCCGAATGAGCCGGTCAGGCATAAAGCGCTCGATTTGATCGGTGATTTGGCCTTGCTCGGGGTTCCTCTGAAAGCGCATGTTATGGCAGCGCGCTCGGGGCATGGTGCCAACGCGGAACTGGTCAAGTTGATCCGCAAAGAGTATAAGAAGAAATTGATCAAATCAAAATACCAGACCGGCCAGAGCAAAGGTGTTTTGTTGGATATTGATGCGATTCAAAAGATTTTGCCGCATCGCTATCCGTTTTTGCTGGTTGACCGCATTATTGATCTGGTGCCTCAGGAATATGTTATCGGTATTAAAAACGTTACTGCAAATGAACCCTTTTTTCAGGGGCATTTCCCGGGAAAGCCGATTATGCCGGGCGTTTTAATCGTCGAAGCTATGGCCCAGGTTGGCGGCATTATGTTATTAAATGCTGAAATCGACCCGAATTCAAAGCTTGTGTATTTTACCGGCATTAATAATGTGCGTTTTAGAAAACCGGTAACTCCGGGAGATACCCTTCGTTTTGAAGTGGAAATGGCTGCGTTTCGACGTTCCATGTGTAAAATGTTGGGGCGTGCTTTTGTTGGCGACGAACTGGTGTGCGAAGCGGAAATGAAAGCGGCCATAGTGGATCGTTAATCAAGTTTTAACAAGGACAAAAAATTGACCCATATTCACCCTACAGCCCTTGTCGATAAGAAAGCTCGCCTCGGAGACAATATTTCAATTGGCGCATTTTCTATTGTCGAAGCCGACGTTGAAATCGGAGATAACAGCCAGATTGCCAGCCATGTCCTGGTTGCCGATGGAGCCAGAATTGG
>Ga0114931_10001762_pt1 | contig 27474 bp, 26 predicted proteins | sample 2SBtaG_FD_89579 | JGI IMG/M metagenome (GOLD analysis project Ga0114931, IMG submission 89579) | Deep subsurface microbial communities from Kolumbo volcano to uncover new lineages of life (NeLLi) - 2SBTROV14_V59a metaG | ecosystem: Environmental > Aquatic > Marine > Volcanic | place: Kolumbo... | reverse complement strand
CGGTGGGGTCGCCGTTGACCAGCGACGGCTCGTCGGACAGCGCCTCGTTGACGGCGACCACCTCGCCGTCGACGGGAGCGTAAATGTCGCTGGCCGCCTTGACCGATTCGACCACCGCGGCTTCCTCGCCCTTGGCCACGGTCTTGCCCACATCCGGCAGTTCGACATAGACCACGTCGCCGAGCTGTTCCTGGGCATAATCGGTGATGCCGACGATGGCGCTATCGCCATCCACGCGCATCCATTCATGGTCCTTGGTGTAACGCATCTCGCTCATCGCATTCGTCCTCGGTACTGATTTCAGGATTTGTGATAGCGGTGGGGAACGAAGGGCAGCCGCGCCACCGTCGCCGCCCGGGGCTTGCCGCGCACGATCAGCTTGACCTCGGCGCCGGCGGCGGCGTGGCCGGTCTCGACGTAGCCCATCGCCACCGGGCCATTGACACTGGGGCCGAAGCCGCCCGAGGTGACAACGCCGATGGCGGCGCCGGCGCTGTCGGTGATCTCGGTATGATCACGGGCCGGGGCGCGGTCGGCCGGGCGCAGGCCGACGCGGCGCCGGGGCGGACCATCGGCGATCTGGCGCTGGATGATGTCGGCGCCGGGGAAGCCGCCTTGCTCGCGCCGGCGCCGGCCGATCGACCAGGTGATCGCGGCCTCGACCGGGGTGGTGGTGGTGTCGATATCGTGGCCATAGAGGCAGAGCCCGGCCTCGAGCCTGAGACTGTCGCGCGCGCCGAGGCCGATCGGCGCCACCTCGGGCTCGGCCAGGAGGGTCCGGGCGAGCGTGTCGGCATCGGCGTCGGCGAGCGAAATCTCGAAGCCATCCTCGCCGGTGTATCCCGAACGGCTGATCCAGCAGGGAATGCCGGCGACCGTCATCGCGGCCGCGCGCATGAAGCCGAGGCTGGCGCTCTCGGGTGCTAGACGGGCCATCACCGCCGCCGCCGCCGGGCCTTGCAGGGCGATCAGCGCGCGGCCGTCGTCCATCGTCACGTCGCACCCGGACAGGCCGGCCGCGAGATGGGCCAGATCGGCGTCCTTGCAGGCCGCGTTGACCACCAGATAGAGATGATCACCGGCATTCGTGACCATCAGGTCGTCGAGAATGCCGCCGGCGTCGTTGGTGAACTGGGTATAGCGGATGGCACCCGGCGTCAGACCCTGGATATCGCCCGGCACCAGGGTTTCGAGCGCTTGCGCGACGGCGTCGCCGCGCAGCCGTACTTGGCCCATGTGCGACACGTCGAACAGCCCGGCTTGATCGCGGGTATGGCGGTGTTCGGTGAGAATCCCGGCCGGGTACTGCACCGGCATGGCATAGCCGGCGAAGGGCACCATCTTGGCCCCGAGCTCGACATGAAGATCATAAAGCGGAGTCCGCTTGGGGCTCCCGGCGTTGCTCTCGTCCACATGGTCCTCCGACATTCGTCGCGGCATCGCCAACTCGATCGAGTCGGCGGCGTGCCCCCTCTGTCGTCGGACCTGAGAGATTGGCCAAGCGGCGTCACGCCGCCGGCTTTCCCCTTCGGTGAGGTTTCCGCGCGTGGAAACCCGCTTTCCAGAGTCCCATCCCCCTGCGGTCCATTTGCCTGAGAGTTTCCGGGGCGGTTGCTCCTTCGGCGCCGGACGGCGTTAACCCGCGTCCGGTCTCTCCCACAAGGTTCGATTGGCGTTCGTTCCGTTGTTGACGCAAAAATAAAATAAAGGGTCGAGGCGGTTTTTCTTCTCGTTCGCCCCCTTTGGCGTCGCCAAGGCGACGTCGACATGGATGATAGCGGCGTGGGCTCCGAGGTCAAGCCATGGTCGTCGCGATTACTCTTGCCCGCGCCGGTACTTGAGCTGCTCGGGGGTGAGCTGGAAGCCGACGAAGCTGCGCCAGGCGTGGGCGTCGGGGGCGGGCGCGAAGACGATATGCTCGCTGACCTCGTCGCGGAGCCGCAGGCGCTTGGCGCCGCTTGGAAAGGTGACCGTGACCGGCAAGGTCTCCTTGGTGACGATCTTACCCTCGGGATTTGTCAGGGCGACGAAATAGACGAAACTGCCGGTCTCGTCCTCGGCCGCCGGTCCGCGGGTCAGCACCATGTTGACGGCCACGGTGACGTCGACGAAACCATCCGAGTCGTATTCACAGGTCTGCGAGACGCCGACGATATCGCCCTCGTAGCGGACGTCGGTGAGGTCGCGCCCCGGGCCATCGCGAAACTGCGTGATGCTAGCGGCGTCGTTGACGATGGCGAGACGCGGGCAGGGCGGCTGGACGTCGCTGCCGAACAGGCTGCAACCGGTGAGAAATAGTCCAAGCCCCGCCGCCGCGATCGGGCGGCGCCGGTGGCCGTCGTTGGGTGATTCCATGACGCCCGCGATCACAGACGCTTGTGACTTCCATCGCAAGTCGGCTTTCGTCCCGAGTGCTTGCAGCCGCAGAAAAAGACGGTCTCGTCGGTCTCGGCCTCGAAGGCCATCGGCGCGTGACCGGTTCCCTTGTGCGAACCGTCGCAAAAGGGTTGCTTGGCGCTGCGCCCGCAAACACACCAGTAATAGGTACGTCCGGCCGTAACCTCGACCGGAAACGGTCCCTTCTTGGCGATGACGATGTCGGACATCGTATTTTCCTAAAATGTTTTCTTGACGGTTGCTCTATACTATCGTCTCGCCGCCGATCGCCGGCAGGGTCGTCGACGGCTGGCACTCTACCGGCCGGCCGGGACGACGGCAAGCGATGGCCATGAGCGGTGACCATGAGCGGTGATGGGGCGGCAAAGGGATCCATGGGGGACATGTCGAAGCCCGGGCTGACTATTCTTCTCGCCAATCCGCGCGGCTTCTGCGCCGGGGTGGAACGCGCGATCAACATCGTCGAGGCGGTGCGCGATCGCTATGGCACCCCGGTCTATGTGCGCCACGAGATCGTCCACAACCGCTACGTGGTCGAGAAACTCGAGGCCGAGGGCGCGATCTTCGTCGACGAATTGGAGCAGGTGCCCGACGGCGCGCCGGTGGTCTTTTCGGCCCATGGCGTTTCCAAGATGGTGGTCGCCGAGGCGTCCGATCGCGCGCTAACCTACATCGACGCCACCTGCCCGCTAGTGAGCAAGGTCCATCGCGAGGCCGAACGCCATTTCGCCGCCGGTCGGGAGATTATCCTGATCGGCCACGCCGGCCATCCGGAAGTGGTGGGAACCATGGGGCAATTGCCCGATGGGGCGGTGCGTCTGGTCGAATCGGAGGCCGACGCCGAAACCATCGCGCCGGCGCGCTCGGACGCGCTCGCCTATATCACCCAGACGACGCTGTCGATCGACGACTGCTCGGGCATCATCGCGGTGCTGAAACGCCGGTTTCCCGGCATTCGCGGCCCCCATCGCGAGGATGTCTGCTACGCCACCTCGAACCGCCAGCGGGCGGTCAAGGCGATCGCCGCCGAGTGCGATGCCTTGATCGTGGTCGGGGCGCCCAATTCGTCGAACTCGGTACGTCTGGTCGAGGTCGCGCACAAGGCGGGCTGTCCCCATTCGATCTTGGTGCGCCGCGCCGACGATATCGACTGGTCGGCGTTATCCGATGCGCGCAATGTCGGCCTTACCGCCGGCGCCTCGGCGCCCGAGATCCTGGTCGGCGAGGTATTGGCGGCGTTTCGCGCGCGTTACGATGTCACCCTGCGCGAGGTCGAGGGACCCGAGGAAACGGTCCGCTTCAACCTGCCGCGCCGGCTGATCGCCTGATCGTCCCGGCTCCCGGGTTCAAAGCCCCAGCGAGGCGCCATGGCTGGGGACCTCGTCGAAGCCGGCCATCGACAGAAGCGCCGGCAGATTGCGCAGGACGACACGGTGGGTGTCGGGCATTTCGATCAGGCCCTGCTTGCGAAAGCGGGTGAAGGCGCGGCTGACCGATTCGACCGTGAGGCCCAGATAATCGGCGATATCGGCGCGGGTCATCGGCAGCTTGACCTCGTCGACCGGTTCGTCGTCGAATTTCCAGCGCCGGCTGAACAGGATCAGAAAGGCGGCCAGCCGTTCCTCGAGATGCTTGCGGCCGAGCAGCACCACATGGTCCTGCTGGGCCTCGATCTCGTCGGTGGCGGTGAACAAAAGACCGTATGTGAGCTGTGGGTAGACGGTCAACAAATCGAGAAAGCCCCGGCGCGAAAAGGCGCAGGCGATGACGTCGACCACCGCTTCGGCCGTGCAATGGGCGCCGCTCGCGCGCTTGAGCCCGCCCAGGAGATCGCCGGGGCCGAGGAAACCGATCACCTGGCGGCGGCCGTCGGGCAGCAGGTGATAAAGGCGCACGGTGCCGTCGGCGATGACGGTCACGGTCTTGACCGGCGCATCCTGCTCGAAGACCACGCTTCCCTTGCGATAAAGGCGGGTGCCGCCGATCGCGCGCAAGCGCGCCATGCCGGCGTCGTCGAGATGAGAGCAAAAAGCAACATCCCGCGCCCGGCAATTGCCGCAGGTCGGCCCGAGCCGTTGGCGCGCGTTGCAGATCGAGAACCTTGGCCGTGCGTCCTCGCGTTCGGCCGATACAAACATGCGTCCCGGAGCCGTCCCCGCCGTTGTGTCGTTCGTTGGACGGCCATCGTAGACCGCTGCTTGGCGAAATCCAATTATCGTCGGTCGCTCAACCGTCGGTCGCCCGGACGCCGGCCCCGTTTCGCTGGGCTCACTCGGGCGGACCGCTGGCGCCGGGACCGGCGATGGGCGCCTCGATGGTGACCGCGCCGGCGCGCTCGAAGCGCAGCGTCAGCGACAGTGTTCCGCCCTTCTTGAGAGGTTGGCGCAGCTTCATCAGCATGATGTGAAGGCCGCCGGGTTTGAAGGTCACGGTACCCCCCGCAGGAATTTCGACTGCGCCGGCGGGTTCCATTTTCATGACCCCGTTTTCCATCGTCGTGCGATGCGCCATGGCCCGCGCCGCGACCGGGCTCTCGATCGCGACCAGACGATCGCTCTCGGCGCCCCGGTTGGTCACGCTCAGGAAAGCCGCCGCCGGACGCGAGGTGCCGATCGACGCCCGCGCCCAGGGCGAGACGATGGCGAGATCGCCCAGCGTCGCCACCTCGCCGGCGCGCGCGGCGACGGCGACGAACACGAGAAAAACGAGCGCCACGGCCGAACGGTGCATGACCCTAATCATCGGTGATCCTCTATTTACATTGTTTCACAGGTATTTGCGAATACCGGCGGCGATGGTCTCGGCGTTGTCCTCATAGGCGAAGACGGTCTCGAACCGGCCGTGGTCGTCGACCAGATAGAGATAGGCCGAATGGTTCATGAGATAGCCGTCGGGCGCGTCCTTTTGCGCCACCTTGGCGTAATAAACGCGGAAGGCGCGCGCCGCCGCGTCGACCTCGGCCGGGGTTCCCGATAATCCGACGATGCGCGGATCGAAGGCGCCGACGAATTCCTTCATCGCCTCGGGGGTGTCGCGTTCGGGATCGATGGTGATCATCAGCGGTTGGACCCGCGCGGCGTCGTCGCCGAGCAGGTCCATGACCACCGATATCTCGTTCATGGTGGTCGGGCAGACGTCGGGGCAGTGGGTATAGCCGAAGAAGATCAGCAGCCATTTGCCGCGATAATCCTCGTCGCTTACCCGCTTGCCGGTCTGATCGACCAGCGTGAAATCAGCCTTGATGAGATTGCGCGCGGTCTCTTGCCAACCCGGAATGCTCGGCTTTGGGCCAAGCCAACGCCAAGCGCCGAAGGCCGCGACCGCCACCAGCGCGCTGGCGACCAGGGTCCAGGCGACGATCCGCGCGGTCCGCAAGCGCGAGCGCTCCGGCCCCATCGCGATCTCCCATAGTTTATCACCGAGAAGCCCGTCTATTTAAGAGGACTTTCGCGCCATTGCAACGTCTCCTTGGCCGGCGCCGTCAGCGCCAGATCGCGTCGCCGAGCTCGGCCTTGCGGGCGTTCCAGTCGGGCTTGTCGAGAACGATGATTCCATAGCGCGCGATTAGGCGGTCGAAGCCGCCGGCGCGGCGCTCGAGATAGTGGGTCAATTGGCCCGGTCCGCCGTTGACGATCAGGTCCTCGCCGGGGTCGATGTGGGCGAGCACGGCGGCGGTGCCCTCGGGGCTGATCACCGTCAGCGACTTGGCCCAGCCGTGGGTGATGCCATGGAGGCCGTAGAGGACCATGGACGAATGGAAAACCCCCGCTCAGCGATCGCCGGCCGGCGTCGCCCAGCGCCGGGCCGGGTTGAAGAACGGCCGGGGCACGACCCGGCAGGCGGCCTTGATGCGCTCCCACTTGAGCTCCTTGGCGACGTAGATGTCGGCCCACAGGCCGTCGTCGGGGCAATCGGCGTCGAGGGTGGCGATGGCTAGGTTGCGCTTGCACGTCGGCGACCACAAGGCCGAGGTGACCTGCCCGACCCGGCGCCGTCGGCGATAGATCAGGGTATCGACGGCCGGCTTGTTGTAGTCGATGTCGAGGCCGACCAGGCGATAACGCGAGCCCCGCGCGCGTTCGGCGAGAAGCGCCCGGCGGCCGTTGAAGTGGCCCTTGTCGAAATCGACCATCCAGCCGAGCCCGATCTCGAACGGCGAGCGCCCGCGCGAGGGGCGGAGCGCGGCATCGGCCGAGACGAAATCGCCGTTGGTCTGGATGAACCCGGCCTCGACCCGGGCCATCTCCAGCGCCGCGCCGCCGATCGCCCGCAGGCCGTGCGGCCGGCCGGCCTCGACCAGCGCGTCCCACAGGGCCAGCGCCGTTTCGGGCGCGGTCCACAGCTCGTAACCGAGATCGCCGGTGAAGCCGGTGCGCGAGACCGTGAGCGGCGCGCCGTCGAGCGCGTAGGAGCGCAGCCGATAGGGCGGCAGGGTCTCGATATCGGCCAGATCGAGCGCCTTGAGCACGGCGCATGAGGTCGGCCCTTGAAGCGCCAGCGCGGCGATGGCGGCGCTCGAGTCCTCGATCGTGACGTCGTAGCCCAGCGCGCCGTCGCGCAGCCAGCAGAGGTGTCGTTCCTGGGCGTTGAGCTGGAATTCGGTCTCGCCGAGGCGGAACAGGGTGCCGTCATCGAGCACCTTGCCGGCGTCGTCGCACCAGACCACATAGGCCGCCTGGCCGACCGCGATACGGCTCACGCTTCGGGTCACCAAGCGGTCGAGGTAGCGCATGGCGTCCGGGCCATGGATACGATATTTGATCATCGGCGAGAGATCGAACAGGGTCGCCGCGTTGCGGATCGCGAAATACTCCTCCTCGACCGTGGTGAAGACCTGGACGGTTGTGTAGCCGGCCCAGCGCCCCCATTGGTTGCCCAGACACAACGCCGCCGCGCGGGCGTGAAACGGGGTCTTCAGAACCTGTTCGAGGCCGACCGGATCTTTCATCACGCGGTCTCCCCGGCCAGGACCCGGCGGGCGGCGTTATACCCCGGCACGCCGCTGACCCCGCCGCCGGGGTGGCTGCCGGCGCCACACAGATAGAGCCCCGCCAGCGGGGTTGCGTATTGCGCGCAGCCGGGCAGTGGGCGCAGCATCAGCATCCGGTCGAGAGCTAGTTCGCCATGGTGCCAATGGCCGCCGGCGAGGTTGAAATCGCGTTCCAGATCGGCGGGCGTAAGAAGTTGGCGGGCGATGGTCCGCTCGGCGATGTCGGGGGCGTGTTCGGCGAGCGTCGCCATCACCCGGTCGGCGAAGGCGTCGCGCGCCTGGTCCCAGCCGCCGTCGAGGTCGTGGGGCGCGTATTGCGCGATCGCCGACAGGACGTGCTTGCCGGGCGGGGCGAGCGACGGGTCGTGCAAGGTCGGAATAGTGATCTCGATCGCCGGCGCGGTCGAACAGGCGCGGTATTTCGAGGCGTTGAACGCGGTCTCGACATAGCCCACCGAGGGCGCCACCAGCAGCCGCGCGCCGATCAGGTCGGGGGTCGCCGCCAAGCCGGGAATGCGCGGCAGGCCGTCGAGGGCCAAGTGCAGCTTGGCCGCGATCCCGGTCATGCCGATATGGCGCAGGCGCCGGGTGAAGCCGATGTCGAGGTGCTCGGGGCCGAGCAGGTCAAGCAACGTCGTGCGCGGATCGGCATTCGAGATCACGCATTTGCCGGCGATCACCGCGCCGTCGTCGAGCGCCACGCCCACCGCCCGGTCGGCCTCGACCACGATCCGCGCCACCCGCGCGCCCGTGCGTATCTCGGCCGACGAGGCGGCGATGGCGAGCGCCCGGCCGACCGCGCCCATGCCGCCATGCGGCAGGCTCGGGCCGCTCCGGGCCATGCCGGCGAGGCGGTGAAGCAGGGTCATCACGGTTCCCGGCGAGCGCGGCCCGGCGCGGTTTCCGAGCACGGCGTCGAAGGCGATCGCGCCCTTGATCAGATCGTTGGCGAAGGTCTCGTCGACCAGGTCGGCGACGTTCATGCCGATGATGCGCATGAACTCGCGCATATCGTTTCGTCCCAGCCGCCGGATCGCCCAACCGATCCGGGCGAGGCCGAGCCGGTCGCCCCAATCGCTGCTCCCGAGGCGCGGCGGGGCGCGGGTGAGCAGGGGGCGCAGGGTGGCGGCGAACCGCTCCATGCGCGCGCGGAACGCGGCCAGGGCCTGGCCGTCGCCGCCCGCCGCGCCGTCGATCGCCAGCGCGCCGTCGCCGTCGAGGGCGACCGTTTTCATCGCCGTCGCGGCGTAGGCCAGGCCGTGACGAGCGAGCTTGAGATCGCGGGCGATGCGCGGATGCAGCGCGGTCGCCAGATGGGCGCAAGCCGAGACCTTGAAGCCGGGGTGGAACTCGGCCGTATGGGCGGCGCCGCCGAGATGTTCGCAAGCCTCGAGCACGATCACCCGGCGCCCGGCCCGGGCCAGATAGGCGGCGCAGACCAGGCCGTTGTGGCCGCCGCCGATGATGATCGCGTCGTAGCGCCCGGCCATCGCCCTAGCCTCGCCGCCGGCCGAGGTCGGCCAGCACTTCGCGGGCGGCATTGGCCCCCGGCGCGCCCATCACCCCGCCGCCGGGATGGGCCGATGAGCCGCAGAGATAAAGTCCCTCGATCGGTGAGCGGTACTGCGCGTAGCCCGGCACCGGGCGGTTGAAGAGCAGTTGATCGAAGGTGAGTTCGCCCTGGAAGATATTGCCCTCGGTCAACCCGACCTCGTTTTCGAGCTCGCGTGGGGTGCGGACCTCGACGTCGAGGATCAGGTCCTTGAAGTTGGGACTGTGCTCGCCGATCATGTCGATCACCGTCTTGCCGAAGGCGTCGCGGGCGTCGTCGTCCCAGTCGCCGTCGGCGAGCCGGGGCGGCGCGTATTGCACGAACACCGACATGTAATGCTTGCCCGGCGGGGCCATGGTCGGGTCGATCAGGCTGGGGATGACGATGTCGAGATAGGGCCGACGCGACCAGCGGCCGTCCTTCCAGTCATCGTAGGCGCGTTCCAAGGCGTCGATGCCGTCGAGCAGGTGGAGATCGCCGGCCCGGGCCGGCGCGTCGGCGGGCAGGGCGGGGAAGTCGGGGCGGCCGTCGAGGGCGATGTTGAGCTTGCCCGACGAGCCGCGAATGCGGAAGTTCCGCACCCGGCGCAGGAAATCCTCGGGCAGCGCGTCGGCCTCGACCAGGGTCAGGAAGGTGCGCTTGACGTCGAGGTTGGAGAGCACGATCGGCGCCCGCAGTTCGTCGCCGTTGGCCAGCGCCACGCCGCGCACCGCGCCCTCGTGCAGGATGGTGGCCACGACTTCCGCGTCGACGCGGATGTCGCCGCCCGCCGCCCGCACCGCGCCGGCCAGCGCCTCCGATACCGCGCCCATGCCGCCTCGGGCATAGCCCCAGGCGCCGATATTTCCGTCGACCTCGCCCATGTAGTGGTGCAGCAGCACATAGGCCGACCCCGGCGAACGCGGCCCGAGCGCGGTGCCGATGATCGACGAGCCGGCGAGGTGGCCCTTGATCAGGTCGGATTCGAAATATTCGTCGAGGAAGTCGGCGATGCTCGCGGTCCAGAAGCGGAGCGTGTCGTACATCTGCTCCTCGCCCAGGTCCCAAAAGGCGCGGCCCATGCGGTAGAGGCCCTTGAGATCGCCGGGCGCGAACGAGGTCGGATCGGGCGGCGTCATCATCAGCATCGGGCGGATGAAGCGGCATTGGCGCGAGACGTCGCGCGAATAGCGCTCATAGGCTTCGGCGTCGTGGGGCGAATGGCGGGCGAACTCGCGCCGGTGAAGATCGGGGTCGTTGTAGGCCGCCAGATAGTCGCCGTCCCGGGCCAAGGTGGCGCTGCCGTCGTAGGGGATGATTTGCAGCCCGTGCCGCGCCAGGTCGAGCTCGCGCATGATCTCGGGCCGCATCAGACTGCACACATAGGAGCAGTTGGAATAGGTGAAGCGGGGGTAGAGCTCGCGGCTGACGGCGGCGCCGCCGACCCGGTCGGAGCGCTCCAACACCACCACGTCGAGCCCGGCGCGCGCCAGATAGGCGGCGGCGGTCAGCCCATTATGACCGGCGCCGACGACGATGGCGTCGAATTGGCTCATATCCCGATCCCCGATCTCCGGCCGCGCCGATGGTCGTGCGCCCGATCGTCGGGCGAGCGCGGCGATCCAATTCTCTCGATCGCCGCGCCGGCGGCAAGCGCAAAATGTCGGTTGGCCGGACGGTCGTCGGGAAAGGGCTAGTTTTCGGTCGCCTTCCAACGGCCGGTCATGCGCTCGGCCAGGGCGATTTCGTCCGTCGACAGGAAGCGGGCCGCGTTCATGCGGTTTTTCTTCGCCCCGGGGTAGTCCTGCTCCTCGGCGAGGGCGAACCAGACATGCGCCAGCAGATGGCTGGTTTCCACCCCGCGCCCGAATTGGTAAAGCAGGCCGAGATTGATCTGCGCCGGCGCATAGCCGCGTTCGGCGGCGCGTTTGTACCATTCGAACGCAATCGTGTAGTCGCGCCCGACGCCCTCGCCGTTCTCGAACAACAGGCCGAGATGGTATTGCGCCGGCACGTAGCCCTGGTCGCCCGCCGAGCGATAGAGTTCGAGGGCCTTCTCGTAGCTGCGCGGCACCCCATAGCCGGCCTCGTACATGGTGCCGAGATAGTAGCGCGCCTCGGGGTCGGTCTCGGCCACCGGCTCGAACTCGATGCGCGCGGTTTCGTAATCGCCCGCCCGATAGGCGCTGATCCCCTCCTTGGTTCCGGCCAGGACCGGCCACGACGTGGTTACCAGAGTAAGGGCGATCAGGGCGAGGGCGAGCGGGACCGTGCCGAACCGGCGCCCGCGATGGCGGAGAGAGAGGCGAGGCGAGGGTCGGATCATGGTCGTTCCATCGGGTCGTGGGCGATCGGCGGGTCGATGTCGTCAAGCCTCGCACGGAAGGGCTTAACAGCGGTTAACGGCGCACTCAAATCGACCTTGCCCCGACGCGCGGGGGGTTGTTCTATGCCTCGTGGTTCGGTCGGTATCGGGGAGGCGGACATGGCGGCGTTTCCAACCTCGGCGCGGGTGGTTGTCATCGGCGGCGGCATCGCCGGATGCAGCGTCGCCTATCACCTCGCCAAGCTCGGCTGGCGCGACGTGGTGCTGTTGGAGCGTCAGCGCCTGACCTGCGGCACCACCTGGCACGCCGCCGGCTTGGTGCGCGAGGTCCTGGGCAGCTATGCCCTGACCCGGATGGCGCGCTATACGCTCGCGCTGTTCAAGGGCCTCGAGGCCGAGACTGGCCAGGCCATCGGCCTCAAGCAGAACGGCAGCCTCGGCATCGCCGACAACGAGGCGCGCTGGGAGGAGCATCGCCGGGCCGCCGATCTGGCCCGCGCCGCGGGCGTTTCGGTCGAGCTGATCGCGCCCGAACGGGTCAAGGCGCTCTACCCGATCATCGACGACAGCGGCGTCCTCGGCGCCGTCCACTTTCCCGACGATGGCCAGGTCAACCCGGCCGACGCGGCGATGGCCCTGGCCAAGGGGGCGCGAATGGGCGGCGCCACCATCATCGAGGACAGCAAGGTCACCGCCATCCGAACCCGCGACGGCGCGGTCGCCGGGGTGGTTACCGACCAGGGCGAGATCGCCTGCGAGGTGGTGGTCAACTGCGCCGGCATGTGGGCGCGCGAGGTCGGATTGATGGCCGGGGTGGCGGTGCCGCTGCACGCCTGCGAGCATTTCTACGTGGTCACCGAGCCGATCGATGGACTGCCCGGCGATCTCCCCGTGCTGCGCGACATGGATAGCTGCGCCTATATCAAGGAGGACGCCGGCAAGCTCCTGATCGGGGCCTTCGAGCGCCAAGCCAAGCCCTGGGGCATGGACGGCATCCCCGAGGACTTCTGCTTCGACCAGTTGCCCGAGGATTTCGACCATTTCGCGCCGGTGCTGGAGAACGTCATGCGCCGCCTGCCGCTGCTGGAAAGCGCCGGCATCCGCACCTTCTTCAACGGCCCCGAGAGCTTCACCCCCGACAACCGCTATCACTTGGGCGAGGCGGCGGAGCTCGACAACTTCTTCGTTCTCGCCGGCTTCAACTCGATCGGCATCCAGTCCTCGGGCGGGGCCGGCAAGGCCCTGGCCGAATGGATCGTCGGCGGCGCGCCGCCGTTCGACCTCGCCGACGTCGATATCAAGCGCATGCAGCCGTTTCAGAACAACAAGACCTATCTCTTCAACCGCGTCTCCGAGGCGTTGGGCCTCCTTTACGACATGCATTGGCCCTATCGCCAGCCGGTGACCGCGCGCGGGGTGCGGACCTCGCCCCTGCACGAGGCGCTGGCCGCGCGCGGCGCCTGTTTCGGCGAGGTCGCCGGCTGGGAGCGGCCCAACTGGTACGCGCCCGAGGGCGTCGCCCCGGAATACGTCTATTCCTACAAGCGCCAGAACTGGTTCCCCCATGCGGCCGCCGAGCACCGGGCGATCCGCGAGCGGGTCGGGCTGCTCGACCAGACCTCCTTCGCCAAGTTCCTGGTCCAGGGTCCCGACACCCTGGCGCTTCTGCAACGGGTCTCGGCCGGCGATATCGCCGTGCCGGTCGATCGCCTGGTCTATACCCAGTGGCTCAATCCCCAGGGCGGGATCGAGGCCGACCTGACCGTCACCCGCGTCGCCGAGGATGCCTTCATGGTGGTGACCGGGGCGGCGGTGGCGGTGCACGATCGCCATTGGCTCGCCCGCCATACCCCCGCCGACGCCCGCCTCGCCATCACCGACGTCACCGCCGGCCACGCCGTGATCGGGGTGATGGGACCGGAGAGCCGGGCGCTCTTGGCGACGCTCAGAGACGCCGATCTCTCCACCGACGCTTTTCCCTTCGCCACCTCGCGCGCGATCGAGATCGGCACCGCGCCGGTCCGGGCGAGCCGGGTCTCCTACGTCGGCGAATTGGGCTGGGAGCTCTACGTCCCGACCGAGTTCGCGCGCGGCGTTCTCGCCACCCTGATCGAGGCCGGCGTCGCCCATGACCTCGCCCTGGTCGGCATGCACGCCATGGACAGCCTGCGGATCGAGAAGGCCTATCGCCACTGGGGCCATGACATCACCGGCGAGGACACGGCCTTGGAGGCCGGGCTCGGCTTCGCCGTGGCCTTCGACAAGAACACGGATTTCATCGGCCGCGAGGCGTTGCTCCGCCAGCGCGAGGGCGGGCCGCTTAAGCGCCGCCTGGTCCAGTTCCTGCTGAGCGACCCCGAGCCGCTCCTTTATCACAACGAGCCGATCTATCGCGACGGCGCGCGCGTCGGCTATATCACCTCGGCCAATTACGGCCATACCCTCGGCGGCGCGATCGGCCTCGGCTACGTCGCCCACGACGGGGGCGTCGACGCCGCCTATATCGACCAGGGGACTTACGAGATCGAGGTCGCCGGAACCCGGGTGCCGGCCCGCGCCAGCCTGCGCCCGCTCTACGATGCCAAGAGCGCGCGGATGCGGGCGTGAGCGCCAAGGCCAACGAGGGCGGCCCTTATGGCGTGATCTACGCCGATCCGCCGTGGTCCTTCGCGACTTACAGCGCCAAGGGCAAGGGCCGCGCCGCCGACGCCCACTATCCGGTCATGAGCCAAGCCGAGATTCGCGATCTGCCGGTGGCCGACTGGGCGGCCGCCGACGCGGCGCTCCTCCTCTGGGTCACCGATCCGATGCTGCCCCGCGCCTTCGAGCTGATCGAGGCCTGGGGCTTCACCTACAAGACCGTCGGCTTCTACTGGGCCAAGCTCAACAAGTCGGCGCCGCCCCATGGCTTTCAGATGAGTGATTTCTTCACCGGCATGGGCTTTTGGACGCGGGCCAACGTCGAGCAATGCCTGCTGGCGACGCGCGGCAAGCCCAAACGCCAAGCCAAGGACGTCCGCCGCCTGGTGGTCTCGCCCCGGCGCGAGCACAGCCGCAAACCCGAAGAAGTCTACGATCGCATAGAACGCCTTCTACCCGGCCCTTATCTGGAAATGTTCGCCCGCCAAAGCCGCCCCGGCTGGGACGCCTGGGGCCGCGAGGCCGGTCTCTTCGACCAAGGCCCCGTCGCCACCCGCCGCTGGGCCTCCGACCTGACCAAAGGGCCAGCGCCGGGCGGGAGGTGAGGGGTGCCACCTTGCCTCCCGCCCCGGGCCGGGGTATCCAGGCGGCGATCCTGAATCTTCCGCGAGGGCGCCATGTTGCATACGCCACGAGCCACGCGCGGCATGGTCGTCGCGCCGCATCATTTGGCCTCGCAGGCCGGGCTCGGGGTGCTGCGCGAGGGGGGCAACGCGGTCGAGGCGATGATCGCGGCGGCGGCGGCGATCGCCGTCGTCTACCCGCATATGAACGGCCTCGGCGGCGACAATTTCTGGCTGATCTCGGACGGACGCGGCGGCCCGCCGGTGGCGATCGACGCCTGCGGCGCGGCGGCGGGGCTGGCCGATGTCGGCTTCTATCGCGAGCGCGGACTGGCGGCGATCCCGGCGCGCGGGCCGCTGGCCGCCAACACCGTCGCCGGCGCGGTTTCGGGCTGGCAAGCGGCCCATGCGCTGGCCCGCGAAATGGGCGGCCAACTGCCGCTCGCTCGGCTGTTAGAGGACGCCATTGCTTACGCCCGCGACGGCGTGCCGGTGACCGCCAGCCAGCATGAGAATACGACCGATAAGAAGGCCGAGCTGGCCGAGGTTCCGGGCTTTTCGGATACCTTCTTGCCCGAGGGCGATGTTCCGGCGGTGGGCGCGATCTTCCGCCAGCCGGCCCTGGCCGAGACCTTGGCCGGATTGGCCGCGCGCGGCCTCGACGATTTCTATCGCGGCGGCGTCGCCCGCGCCCTCGCGGCCGGGCTGGAGGCCGCCGGCAGCCCGTTGCGCGCGGCCGATCTCGCGGCCCATCGCGCGGCCCGGGTGACGCCGCTGTCGCTGGCGCTTCGCCAGGCGACCGTTTACAACCTGCCGCCGCCGACCCAGGGGCTCGCCTCGCTGATCATCCTCGGCCTGTTCGAGCGTCTGGGCGTCGCCGAGGCCGAGAGCTTCGTCCACCTTCACGGCCTGATCGAGGCGACTAAGCAGGCGTTCATCATTCGCGACGGCCATATCGCCGATCCGGCGGCGATGACCGTCGATCCGGCCGCCTTCCTGACCGCCGATGCGCTCGACCGCATGGCGGCCGCGATCGACCCGGCGCGGGCCGCCGATTGGGACACGGGCGGGGCCGCCGGCGATACCGTGTGGCTGGGCGCGATCGACGGCGCCGGTCGGTCGGTGAGTTTCATCCAGAGCATCTATTGGGAGTTCGGCTCGGGCCTGGTGGTCGGCGAGACCGGGGTGACCTGGCAGAACCGGGGCACCAGCTTTGGCCTGGAGAGCGGCGCGCGCAATCCATTGGTACCCGGCCGCAAACCCTTCCACACCATCCAGCCGGCGCTTGCGCGCCTCGCCGACGTCCGCGAGATGGTCTATGGTACCATGGGCGGCGACGGCCAGCCGCAAACCCAGGCGGCGCTGTTCACCCGCCACGTCATCTTCGGCCAGGAACTTCAGGCGGCGGTCACCGCGCCGCGCTGGCTCTTGGGCCGCACCTGGGGGGCCGAGAGCAGCAATCTCCGGATCGAGAACCGGGTCGACGCCGGGGTCATCGCGGCCTTGCGCGCGGCCGGCCACGACGTCGCCGAGGTCGGGCCGTTCGATCCGGTGATGGGCCACGCCGGCGCCCTGGTCCGCCACCCCTCGGGCTTGATCGAGGGTGCCGCCGACCCCCGGGGCGACGGCCTGGTGGCGGCGTTCTGAACCGAGGTCGACCGGCGCCGCCCCGGCGGATCGAGAGCGTCGGTGAGGGGCGTTTCCCGAGATCGCGTTCATGAAGAATTAGGTCCCATCTAGTATCCGTAAACGAGCGAACGGCCGCCGACAGTATCGGCGCGCGTGTCGGGACAAACATCGACGATGTCGGCTATAGTCGACCCGGTTGCGCGGGTGGAAAGCGCATGAAGCATGCTATTGGTCGATATCTGACCCGCATCGTCCTCGCGGGCGTCGCCGTGCTCGGTCTGGTCACCGCGAGCCTGGCCGAGGAACCGCGTTTCGTCCGCATCGGCACCGGCGGCACTGCCGGCACCTATTACCCCATCGGCGGCCTGATCGCCTCGATCATCAGCAACCCGCCCGGCTCGCGTCCCTGCGACAAGGGCGGAAGCTGCGGCGTGCCCAATCTGATTGCCGTGGTCCAGTCGTCGAACGGTTCGGTCGATAACGTCACCCGTCTCGGCGCCGGGGAATTGGAACTGGCGCTGAGCCAGGCCGATATCGCCTATTGGGCCTTCCACGGCACCGGGTTGTTCGCCGAGAAGGGGCCGATCACCAACCTGCGGGCGATCGCCAGCCTGTTCCAGGAGACCGTCCACGTGGTCGTCCGGCGCGAGTCCGGGATCGATCGGATTGCCGATCTGGGCGGCCGCCGGGTGTCGCTGGGCGAACACGGCTCGGGTACGCTGGTCAACGCCCAGGCGGTGCTCGATGCCTATGGCATCGACGTCGACGACATCGAGGCCCAATATCTCAACGCCGGCGCGGCGACGCTGATGATGAGCGCCGGCAAGCTCGACGCCTTCTTTTTCGTCGCCGGTCCGCCGGTCGGCGCGATCGAGGAGCTGGCGCGGACGACGCCGATCAAGCTGCTACCGATCGACGGCGCCGAGGCCGATACGCTGGTCGCTTTCTATCCCTTTTTCACCAAAACCGAAATCCCGAGCGGGGTCTACCATGGCGTCGACGGCGTTAACACCATCGGCATCGGCGCCCAGCTCCTCGTCGCGGCCGAACTCGACGACGATTTGGTCTATGGCATTACCCGGGCGCTGTGGCACGAGAACGCGCGCAAGCTCCTCGACCGGGGGCACGCCAAGGGCCGCGATATTCGCCTGGAGACCGCGCTCGCCGGCATCAGCGTGCCGCTGCACCCCGGGGCCGAGCGCTACTATCGCGAGGTCGGCCTGATCAAATAGGGCTGGGGCCGGGGACGGATTTGGCGGCTACAGATCTTCCGCCTCGATCCGCTCGGTCTCGTCGCGCGCCGCCGCCACCCAGCCGCGCATCGCCGGCAGCGCCATCACCGCCTGGACATAGGCCCGCGACAAGGGGTCGAGGTCGACGTCGTAGGTGACCAGGCGCGAGGCCACCGGCGCGAACATCGCGTCGGCGATGGTGAAGTGACCGAACAGCATCGCCCCGTCGCCGCCGAAACGGGCGCGACAATCGCGCCAGATCGCGGTGATGCGGTCGATGTCGGCCTGGGCGCCGGGGCCGCCGCCCTTGCCGGGAAGGCTCGCCCGGCAGTTCATCGGCATGGTCGCGCGCAGATCATCGAAGCCCGAGTGCATCTCGGCCGCAACCGAGCGGGCGACCGCGCGAACGCTGGCGTCCCGGGGCCACAGACCGGCGTCGGGATGGCGCTCTGCCTGGTATTCGCAGATCGCCAACGAATCCCAGACCGTCACCGGCCCGTCGTGCAGCACCGGCACCCGCCCGGCCGGCGAATGGCGCAGGATATCGGCCCGCGTCGTTGGCACGGAAAGCGGGATGCGGACCTCGTCGAAGGCGATCCCGGCATGGCTCATGGCCAGCCAGGCGCGCAGCGACCACGAGGAATAGTTCTTGTTGCCGATCACCAGCGTCGGGCGTTGCGCGTTCATGGCGGTTCCTTTCCGGTCACGGTGGATCGGCTTCGATGTAGCGGACCGCGGCCCGTCTGTCATCCGTCGCTTGTCGCCCCGGCGCCGCGCGCCTATTCTCGCGCGGCGATTTCAGGCTGCTTCGAGGGAGGACTCGTGAACGACTATCTGATCGACGCCCCGGCCGGGGCGACCACCGAAATCATTGCGCTCGACGCCGCCGGCTTCGAGCGTTGGCGCGCCGAACAAGCGACCGAGGCCGCCGCCTGGGTCGCCGCCACCGGCTTTGCCGCCGAGCCCGGCGGCCATTGCCTGATGTCGGCGCCCGACGGTGGCCTTGCCCGGGTGATCGTCGGCGTCGCCGCCGAGCGCGATCCCTGGGCGTTCGCCGGCCTGCCCGGGGCCTTGCCGGTTGGCGATTATCGGCTGGCGACGGGTGGCGACGCGGTGAGCGCCGACGATGCGGCCTTCGGTTGGGCGCTGGGCTGCTACCGCTTCAGCCGCTACAGCGCCGCCAAGCGGCCGCCGGCGCGCCTGGTCTGGCCCGAGGGCTGCGATCGGGCGCGGGTCGTGGCCCTGGTCGGCGCGGTGACGCTGGTTCGCGACCTGGTTAACACGCCGGCCGAGGACCTGGGGCCGGGCGAACTCGCCGACGCCGCTTGCGCGCTCGCCGACGCCCATGGTGGGCGCTGCGCCGTGACCGTCGGCGACGATCTGCTCGGCGCCGGCTACCCGGCGATCCACGCGGTCGGCCGGGCGGCGGCGCGGGCGCCCCGGCTGATCGATCTTACCTGGGGTGAGGCCGACGCGCCCCGGATTACCCTGGTCGGCAAGGGGGTGTGCTTCGATTCAGGCGGGCTCGATCTCAAGCCGGCGAGCGGCATGAAGCTGATGAAGAAGGACATGGGCGGCGCCGCCCATGTGCTCGGCCTGGCCTCGGCGCTGATGGCCAGGGGCGCGCGTCTGCGCCTGCGGGTGCTGGTGCCGGCGGTCGAGAACAGCGTTTCGGGTAACGCGCTCCGGCCGCTCGACGTCATCGCGAGCCGCAAGGGACCGACCATCGAGATCGGCAATACCGACGCGGAAGGAAGGGTGATCCTAGCCGACGCCCTGGCCGAGGCCGACCGCGAGCGGCCCGACCTGCTGCTCGACTGCGCGACGCTCACGGGCGCCGCGCGGGTGGCTTTGGGGACCGATCTGCCGGCCCTGTTCACGCCGTCCGACGCGCTCGCCGCCGATCTCCTGCGCCACGCCGCGACCGAGCGCGATCCGCTGTGGCGGATGCCCTTGTGGGCGCCCTATCGCGCGCTTCTCGACAGCAAGATCGCGGACATCAACAACATCGCCGACGGGTCATACGGCGGTGCCATCACGGCGGCGCTGTTCCTCAAGGACTTCGTTACCGAGACCGAGAACTGGGGCCATGTCGATCTAATGGCCTGGAACCTGAAGGACCGCCCCGGCCGCCCGGTCGGCGGCGAGGCGGTGGGCCTGCGCACCCTGCTTGCCCTGATCGAGGAACGCATCGACGCCTGACTACCATCGGGATCGCGGCATGTCCGAAACAATTACGCCGGCGGCGGCCCGTGACCACCCTGGCGGCGCGGGCGGTGGCGATCCTGGCCACGGCGGCGCCGGCGGACAAGGTTCGCTTGAGCGAGGCGGCCGCCGCCGCCTGGCGCGCGGGCGCGCTCGGGATCGGCAAAGCGACGCCGCCCGATCGCCCGGCCCGGCCGGACCGTCCAGTGCTGCGGCCGCCACGCGAGATGGCCAAGCGGCGCGGCGCCGGGGCGCGGGCGTCGCGGATCGCACTCCTTCACGCGCTCGCCCATATCGAGCTCAACGCCATCGACCTCGCCTGGGACCTGATCGCCCGTTTCGGGGCGGCCGGAACGGCCCTGCCGCGCGCCTTCCACGACGATTGGGTGGCGGTGGCGGCCGAGGAGGCGCGCCATTTCACCCTGCTCGCCGACCGTCTGGGAACGCTTGGCGCCGCCTATGGCGACCTTCCCGCCCACGACGGTCTATGGGAAGCTGCGACCGAGACCGCCGACGATCTGCTCGCCCGTCTGGCGGTGGTGCCGCTGGTGCTGGAGGCGCGCGGCCTCGACGTGACGCCGGGCATGATCGCCCGCCTGCGCAACGCCGGCGACGAGACGAGTGCCACGCTGCTGGAAACCATCCTCCGCGACGAGATCTCCCATGTCGCCGCCGGCCGGCGCTGGTTCGATCATGTCTGCGCGGCCCGTGGGCTCGCGCCTCGGGCCAGCTTTCAGGCCCTCGTCCGCGCCCGCTTCAAGGGCCGGCTCAAGCCGCCCTTCAACCGGCCCGCGCGCGACGCCGCCGGCCTCGACGCCGCCTACTACCGGCCGCTCGCCGATGACTAGAATAATTCCGGTCACCTTTACGCGGTAAAGGTGAGCTGCGTTCAATCGCCACGCGGGCTCCCGCCGCACGAGCGGCGGCCCGCGCTTGCGGGCTGGCGCGATCCGCGCGGTTCCCCCTATTCGGATTGCGCTCTAGGCTAGGATTGATCGAGAGCCCGGCGGCGTTCCTCGAACTCTTCCTTGTCGATCTCGCCGCGCGCGAAACGCTCCTCGAGGATGTCGAGCGCCGAGCGCCCGCCGCCCCGCTCGCGTGGCGACCCGCCGCCAAGCCAGCGCACCAGGAATACAATCGCGACGACGACCGCGGCGATGACCACGATCATCATGATCGGGCCGATGATCATGCCGGCCCAGCCGCCCCCCCACATATACGGGTGGTCGTAGTTGCCGCCGTACTGGCCGTGGGCGTGGGCCAGGGTTATCGTGGCCGCGACGAGGAAGGTGGAAGCGACGGTCAGCAAGCGCATCGGGCTACCCCTGGAGGTTATGGACCGGATGGATAAGGGCATGTTTCAACGTGACCATAGGCGACTTCACGCCACCCGGCAACGATCCCGCGTGCTGGACGTCGGCCGCTCATGAGCCGGGTCGAGCCGATCGCCGTCACCGCTTCGGCGCCCGTGAAGGCGATCGCCCTGATGGTCGCCGGGGCCGCCTTCCTGACCGCCAATGACGCGGTCATCAAATGGCTCGCCGGCGGCTATCCGATCGGCGAGATCATGTTTTTCCGCGGCCTTTTCGTGTTGCCGGCGTTGATGCTGCTGAGCTGGCGGGTGGGCGGCGCGTTCTCGCTTCGGGTGACCAACTGGCGTGGGCAGATCATGCGCGCCGGGCTGGCGATCGCGGGATCGTTCCTCTTTTTTCTGGCCTTGAAGAACATGCCGCTCGCCGACGCGGTGGCGGTCGAGTTCGCCGGGCCGCTGATCCTTACCGCGCTGGCGGCGCCGCTGTTGGCCGAGCGGGTCGGCTGGCGGCGCTGGCTGGCGGTCGCGGTCGGTTTCGCCGGCGTGCTGGTGATGCTGCGGCCGGGCGGCGATGCCCTGCGCTGGGTCGTTGTCTTGCCGCTGAGCGCCGCGTTCCTGGGCGCGCTCAAGGACATTCTCACCCGGCGCCTGGCGGCCACCGAGACCTCGGCGGCGATGCTCGCCATCACCACCCTCGGCGTGACGCTCGCCGGGCTCGCCACGCTGCCGTTAGGCTGGCGCTGGCCCGACGCCGGCTCGATGGCGCTGTTCGTCGGCACCGGGGTCCTGCACGGCATCGCCGGCTATCTCCTGACCGAGACCTTCCGCCACGCCGAGGCGGCGACGGTCTCGCCGTTTCGCTACACGGCGATGGTCTGGGCGGTGCTGCTGGGCCTGATCATCTGGGGCGACGTTCCCGACGCCTGGATGATCACCGGGGCCGCCATCATCGCCGCCAGCGGAATCTACGTGCTGCACCGCGAGACACGGGCTTAGGAGAGCCGCTCAACCGCCCCGGAGCGGAGGCATGATGGCCAGCGTGTCGCCGCTCTTGAGCTTGCGCGTGGCGCGCTCGGCGACCGGGATCGAGGCGCCGTTGAGGGTCACCAGATAGCTCGCTTCCGACGGCATGCCGAGGCTCGCGATCACCGTTGCCGGGGTGGCGCCGTCGGCGATCTCGATCTCGGCCCGGTTGCCGATTGAGCCGGCGGGCAGGTGCTTGCCCAAGAGCCCGGCGGTCTTGACCGTGATGCGCATGCCGGCGGCTAGGCTTGGCCCTGGGCGCGGGCGAGATAGGCGCTCATGACCTGGTGCGGGTCGTCCATCAGCCGCGCCTTCCAGGGGCCGAGCGGGGCGCGGGTCTGGACCAGGCCGCGGATCACGCCGACGTGCTGGGTGAGGCCCAGCGCCAGCGCGCCGACCAGAACCTCGCCGGCGAATTCGAGCCGCAGATACTGAAAGCGGTCGCGATCCACGGCCTCCACCCGCTCGCCGCCCTCGACGCCCCGCCACAGCCCGAAGCTGCTCGAGATCAGGCCCAGGGTGTTGAGCACGTTCATCGCCAGCGAGCCGCGATAGCGGGTCTCGTGGCCGGCCATGTTGCGCGCGGCGATGCGGCCGTGTTCGCTGGCGGTCGGCTGGATGGCGTGGACCGCCCGCTCGCCGGTCGAGAAGTCGGGACCCTGGGCGACGTCGCCGGCGGCGTGGATGTCGGCGACGCTGGTCCTTAAATGGTGATCGACCAGGATGCCGGCATCGGTCTCGACGCCGCTGCCGTCGAGAAAGCCGATGTTGGGCGAGACGCCGGTGGCGGCGACCACCAGATCGGCCTCGACCGAACCGCCGTCGGCGAGGGTCAGGCGAAGGGCGTCGCCGGCGGCCTCGATGGCGCCGACCCGGGTTCCGGTCATGACCGTGACGCCCTTGCCTTCGCACCAGCGTTCGAGCAGGTCGGCGCCGGTCCGGTCCATCATCCGCGCCAGCATCCGGTCGGCCATTTCGATCACGGTCAGGGCGACGCCGCGCGCGGCCAAAGCCTCCAAGACGATGCAGCCGATGAAGCCGGCCCCCATCAGCACCACCCGCGTGCCGGGTTCGGCCCGGGCGGCGATGCGCCGGGCGTCGGCGAGCGTCCAGCAGTTCTCGACGCCGGCGAGGTCCATGCCCGGAATCGGCGGCCTGACCGCGTGCGAACCGCAGGCGATCAACAGCCGATCATAGCCGAGGGTCGCGCCGTCATCGAGGGTGACCCGGTGGGCGTCGGGCGCGACGGCGCTGACCCGCCCGTGGCGAAGCGCGATGCCGAGGCGGTCGTAGTGATCCGGGCCGTGACGCAGATGGGTGCCGTCCTCGGCCACGTTGTTGGCCAAGTAATAAGGCAGCGCCATGCGCGAATACGGCGCCTCGGGCTCGTCGCCGATCAGGGTGACGGCGCCCCCGGGATCGGTCTTGCGCAGGGTCTCGGCGGCGATGACGCCGGCAGGCCCGGCGCCGACGATGACATAGTCCATGGTTCGACCTCTTGGACTCGACCTCTTGATCGCCGCCGCCGCGCTTTCGCCCGGCGGCGGCCTGCTGCGTCGCGGCTGCGCCTACAATCCGAGCCGGGCGAGGGTCTCGTTGGTGGGCACGCCCTCCGTCGTCCAGCCCCGGACCTCGTAGTATTCGGGCAGCATCTTGCCGAGCTCGCTGACCTTGCCCTTGGCGGTGCCCGAGGGCGTCGGCTCTTCCAGCATGCGCTTGGGCAGGCTGTCGTCCTTGGCGGTGAGCCCGGCGGCGAGGTTGAACATGCGCTCCAGGGTCCAGGTCCGCTCGCCGGTCTCGATCAGGCGCTTGACCGTCCACTCGCCCTCGCAGGCGGCGTCGATCTGGCGGGCGAAGTCCTTGAGCCCCCAGGAGCCGGCGGTGAACAGGCAGAGCCCGGTCGAATCGAGCACCGCGACCTTGTCTTGCGAGCGCTTCACCGGCACCGCCTTGCCCTTGCCGGTCTGGTCCTCCATGTCCTCGGCGAAGACGTCGTGCTTGAGATGGCAGGCGCCGCGATTGGAAGTCGCGTAACCCAGCCCCATGCCCTGGAGGGCGCGCGAATCATAGCCCTCGAACTCCTGGCCCTTGACCGTCATCGACAGCTCGGGGTGCCCGTATTTCTCGCACATCCGCCGCGACCCCAGCCCCAATATCTGGCCGAAGCCCTCGTATTTTCCGGTCTTCTCGGCCATCACCGTGAGCGCCTCGGCGTTGCCGAAGGTGAGCGGGACGCCGTCGGTATCCTTGTCGGTGATGACGCCGAGCTCGTAAAGCTCCATCGCCGCCGCGAGCGTCGCGCCAAACGAGATCGGGTCCATCCCGTGCTCGTTCATCAGGAAACCGGCGAAGGTCAGGGCGTCGATGTCGTCGATGCCGACCACCGGGCCGAAGGCGTAGGCGGTCTCGTATTCGAGCCCGCCCGAGGCGTGGCGGTATTCGGGCCGGTTGACGATGGTGAAGTGATGCTCGTCGATATAGGCAATGCGGCCGCAGGCGATAGTGCAGCCGAAGCAGGCCTTGTTGGTGATCAGGTTGCGGTGACCGTCGGGCATGACTTTCATCATCGCCGCCGGGTTGATCTTGTCGACGCCCTCGAACTGGACCTCGCGGAAGTTGCGCGTCGGCAGGCCACCGAACTCCTGCATCATGTCGATCATCGAGTTGGTGCCGAGCTCGGTCAGCTCCTTGCGACCGTCGCTCTCGGCCAGCAGCTTGTGGGTGTCGCGGACCGCTTCCATGAAGCGCTTCGGGTCCTTGACCTTGACCCCGATGCTGCCGTGAACGGCGATCGCCTTCAGGTTCTTCGAGCCCATCACCGCGCCGACGCCCGAGCGCCCGGCGGCGCGGTGGAGGTCGTTGATGATGCAGGCGTAGCGCACCCCGCGCTCGCCGGCGACGCCGATCGAGGCGACCTTGAGCAAGGGATTCTGGTGCTTGGCCCTGAGATGGCCCTCGGTGTTCCAGCAGGTCTCGCCCCAGATGTCGTCGGCGGGCAGGATCTCGACCTCGTCATCGACGATGTGGAGATAGACCGGCTTCTTCGCCTTGCCTTCGATCAGCACCAGGTCGTAGCCGGCGAACTTGAGTTCGGCGCCGAATTTGCCGCCCGAGTTCGAGCACGCGATGGCGCCGGTCAGCGGCCCCTTGGTGACCACCGCGTAGCGGCCGCTGGTCGAGGCCATGGTGCCGGTCAGCGGCCCGGTGGCGAAGATCAGCACGTTGTCCGGCCCCATCGGGTCGGCCTTGGGGTCCATGTTCTCGTGGAGATATTTGGTCGCGAGCCCGCGCTCGCCGAGATACTGCCGGGCCCAGTCCATGTTCAACGGCTCGGTCTTGGCCGTGCCCTTGGTCAGGTTGACCCGGAGGATATTGTTCTGCCATCCCATCGTCGCAACTCCTGTGTCGGAACCTCGTTACACGCCGTCGGTCGAGAAAACGCGGCCAGTCAGGCCGACGGCTGGGTGTCGGTCTTGACGGCCCAGGCGCGCATGCGGTCGTAGCCGGTCCAGTCGGCGTCGACATAGACGATGGCGTCGGTCGGACAGACGGCCGCGCATTGCGGGTCGCCGCCGCAGAGGTCGCATTTGATGACCTTGCCTGAGGCGTGGTTGTAGTTGATGGTGCCGAACGGGCAGGCGATGGTGCATACCTTGCAGCCGACGCAGACGTCGTCGTTCACCTCCATGGCGCCGGTGGCCAAGTTCTTGGTGATCGCCTCGACCGGGCAGGCGTGCATGCACCAAGCCTCGGCGCATTGGGTGCAGGTGTAGGGAACCGAGCGTTTGCCGTGCTCGAACTCGAAGATCTTGATCCGCGACCGGGCCGGATTGAAGGCGCCCTCGTGCTCGTAGCTGCACGCCATTTCGCATTGCAGGCAGCTCGTGCACTTGTCCGGGTCGATGAGAAGTGATTTCTGCATTCCGTTCTCCTCCCAAACGGTTATTTTACAGGCCCGCGCGGCGTCGTGGCGGCGGCTCGGGCAGGCGTGGCCGACCGTCACTTTAGTCGCTTCGCGGGGCCGTGAATAGACCCGGATTGCCGTGCCGGGTCGATCTTGAATTAATCGAACGGCGGGGCGAGGTGACGGGTGCGGGTTCTCGGGATCGCCGGCTATAGCGGCAGCGGCAAGACGACGCTCGTCGAGCGCTTGATCCCGGCGTTGCGCCGGCGCGGCGTCCGGATCTCGACCATGAAGCACACCCATCACAATGTCTCGCTCGACCGTCGCGGCGACGTCAGCCGCGCTTTGCGCGACGCCGGCGCGGTCGAGGTGGCGGTTCTCGGCCCCGATGTCTGGGCGATCCTGCGCGAACTCCACGGCGCGCCCGAACCCGGGGTCGAGGCCCTGGCGGCGCGCATGCGCCCGGCCGATCTCTTGATCGTCGAGGGTTTCAAGCAACACGCCCACGACAAGATCGAGGTCCATCGCCAAGCCACGGGTAAGCCGCTTCTCTGCGTCGACGACCCCCATATCGTCGCCGTCGCCAGCGACACGCCGCTGCCCGGCATCGCCCCGCCGGTCCTCGATCTCGATGACGTCGAGGCGATCACCGCCTTTATCGTCGCGCGCTACGGGTTCGATTAGCGCGCAATCCGAATAGGCGGAACCGCTCGGATTGCGCCAGCCCGCAAGCGCGGGCCGCCGCTCCCGCGGCGGGAGCCTGCGTGGCGATTGAACGCAGGCCATCTTTACAACGTAAAGGTGGCCGGAAATTGTTTTAGCGCGTCGTCTCAACGTCGGGGTCGGCGGCGAGGCGATTGGTGGCCTTGCGCGCGAGATGGGCGATCAGCAGATGCGGCGGCATCCGCAGCCAGTGCGAGCGCACGTAGAGCAGGAACAGCGCCAGGGCCGTCGCCCGGCGCGGCCGGTCGGGGTGGTCGGGCAGCAGCGCCAAGGGGGCGAGGCGGTCCATGAGCGCCAGCAGCGGCGCCGGCGGCGCGTGGCGGGCGGCGGCGGCCACCACCTCGGGCGGTACCCGCGCGTCGAGGATGCGGCCCATATAGCGCAGCGCGTAATAGAGCGGCCGGGCCAGATCGAGCGCCTCGGCCCGGGGCACGAGGTCGGCCCAGAAACCGGATTCGACGGCGCCGAAATGCGCGCAGAGGTCCTTGAGATCGACCAGGTCGCGCAAGGCCAGGGCCAGGTCGCCATCGTGGAACAGATGGGTGGCGCTGTGCAGCACCATGTCGGCCGGCGCCAGCGCATGGAAGCGGCCGTCGATGGCGCGCGCCGCCCGCCACATCAGCGCCGGGTCGGGGCGGAGGCGGGCGGTCGGCGGCAGGATGGTGTGATGAACGTCGATCACGCTGCCGCGCTCGCAATGCCGCATGGGCGGCAGTTCGTGCATCCAGCGCCGGTAATAACGCTGGTCATAGGGCTCGAGCGTCATGGTTTCCCAACCGGCGGCGATCAACGCGGCCTCGACCGCGTCCAGGCGATCGCGCGGGACCATGATGTCGACGTCGGAGATCAGCCGCCCCCGGGCCGGCGGCAAGGCGGCGAACACGTAAGCGGCGCCCTTGAGCAGCATGACCGGCGCGTCGAGACCACGCAACGCATGGG
>Ga0114931_10001761_pt1 | contig 27480 bp, 26 predicted proteins | sample 2SBtaG_FD_89579 | JGI IMG/M metagenome (GOLD analysis project Ga0114931, IMG submission 89579) | Deep subsurface microbial communities from Kolumbo volcano to uncover new lineages of life (NeLLi) - 2SBTROV14_V59a metaG | ecosystem: Environmental > Aquatic > Marine > Volcanic | place: Kolumbo... | reverse complement strand
TTTCGACCCGATTTCGCACCGTGCAGGGCTCCGATCTACGGCCCCCGTCCCCCCTCTTGGCGCCGGTCGCGCTCGCGAGCACGCTCTTGTCGAGCCGCTGCGGCAAAGACCTCCGGTCCGGACCTGCGCAAGACCTCCGGTCCGGACCTGCACGCGACCTGCCAAAGACCTCCGGTCGGGACCTGCAGGACCTGCAGCACCGGACCTGCAAAGACCTCCGGTCGGGACCTGCAGGTCCGGACCTGCGGGACCTGCCGCAAAGACCTCCGGTCCGGACCTGCTTGTCCGGACCTGCTTGACCTCGTTCCTGACAACGCGCTGATGCTGCTTGGCGGCGCGAAACAGGCAGTTGCCGACGTGACGCGGGCGCTCAGCGACACCGGGTAGCAGCCCGGCGATCGGTTGTTAGCCCGGCCTTCGGTGGTTTGCGCGTCCGCCGGCGAGGTTCTGTAGTAGATTCTGGTGGTGCGTCCCCTCTTCGCCGCGGTTGCAGTGGCGCTGGCTCTGCTGGTGCCCTTCACCGAGATCGCCATGGCCCGGCCGGCCGCGACGATCGAGTGCTGCTGCGGGCGCCACGATGCCGACAAGCCGTGCGACTGCCCCGATTGCCCGGCGGCGCACAGCCGGCACGCGCGCCAGGTGGGGGCGCCGACCGTGGAGCCGTGTCACGGGCCGCGCGTGTTGTGGCAGACCGTCGCGCGCAGCTGGATCGCGGCCGCCCCGGTGACCCTGTCGGTGTCGCGCGAGATCTCCGAGGTGCCCGCACCGCGGCGATCCGTGCCGATGCGGTCCCGCGCGGTGCCAACGCCGACACCGCCTCCGATAGTCAGCTCTCCGCTCGACATCCAGTAGTCGTTTCGAATCGTCGACGCGAGGGTCACCCCCCTCGCCACGGAGATATTGACCGTCGCGCCTCGAGCGCGGCATTCCGGAGCCAGAGACCATGCGTTCTTCGATTGTTCTTTCCGTTGTTCTCGCCCTCGCCCTGTCCACCAGCATCGCCGCGTGCGGTGGTGGCAACGGCGGCGAGAGCTACGACAACCTCATGGCCTGCGTGACCGACCACACGATGACCGACGGCCTCACCGAGGCCCAGGCCATCACCCACTGCCTGGTGGACTTCGATTTCGGCCAGGATTTCACCGATCAGGCCGGCTGCGTGCAGTACGTCACTGATAACGGCGGCTATCCCGATAGCCGCGACGCTGCGTGCATGGACTACTTCGTGCAAACTGGGCAGTAATCGTGTCCGACGCAGTACCCCTGGCAGTACGACGATTGCTGCTCATCGCCGGCCTGGCGCTGCTCGTCGCAGCGCCGGCCGGTTGCTCCTCGGGCCCCTGGGTTCCGACGCCGACCGGCGCCACCTGTCCGCCCGAGGGCACCGACCTCACCTACGAAAACTTCGGCACGCCGTTCATGGAGGCCTACTGCGTTCGCTGTCACTCCAGCGAGCTCAAGGGGGCCGCGCGAATGGGCGCGCCGATCTACCACGACTTCGACAGCAAGATCGGCATCCTCAACGTTGCCGCCCACGTCGACCGCGAGGCTGCGGCCGGCCCCGACGCAATCGATCGGCACATGCCGCCCAATGGCGACAAGCCGACCGATGCCGAGCGCTACGACCTGGGCACGTGGCTGGCGTGTGAGGAGCAGGCCCTCGGCAACCCGCCCGACGGCGGGGTGGCCGACGCCTCTTTAGCACCCGACGGTGGGGACGGCGACGCCGGCCTCGACGCCGGCAATGCGGATGCCGGTCCCGACGCTGCCCAATAGATAGGGCAAGAGATGAAAATACTCGCCATCCTCGCGACCCTCGCGATCCTCGCCGTCTGTCTCGTGCACGAACAGCTCGCACATGCGTGCTCGGTGTGCGGCTGCGGCGATCCACTCGTCGACGCGAGCGACTCGGTGTCGGCTGCCGTACGGCTGCGCCTTGCGCTCGACTTCGAACATCTCACCGCGACGGCGGCCAGTGACGAGATCCCTGACGCCGAGGAATCGGTCTCGCAGTGGTTCGTTCGTCCGGTCGTCGTCTACAGCCCGATCGAATCGCTCAACCTCGTGCTCCAGGTGCCGCTCTTGCGCAAGACCTGGGCGCTGTTGGCGGCAGGCGATACCGAAGAGACGACGATGACCGGCCTGGGTGACGTCGATTTCGGCGCCCGATGGTTCGTCTGGCAAGACCGCAACTGGCAGGCTCAGTCGCGGCAGGCAGTCGGCCTCTCGGCCGGCACGACGCTGCCGACCGGGGCCAACGGCGCGACCTTGGGCGGAATGCGCGTGGACGATCACGGGCAGCTGGGCAGAGGTGCCTTTGCTTCCTACGCCGGGTTGCTGTACGCCTACCACCGCGACCCGTGGAACCTGCTCGCCACCGCCACCGGCGCGGTGCACAACAGCAACGACTACGGCTACCATTACGGTGCCAACGCCCGCTGGTCGGTGCGCGGGGATTATCGTCTGGGTGACCGGCTGGCTGTGGAGCTGGGCCTCGACGGTCGCTACGCCCGCCGGGACACTATCGACGGCGAGGCGCAGGAAAACACCGGCGGCCTGGTCCTGGCCGCGGCGCCGGGGGTCGCCGTCGGCATGACCGATGAGCTATGGCTGCGCGTGCGCGCGCAGCTGCCGGTGGCGACCGCGCTCTACGGCCAGCAGACCGTCGGCCCGACCTACTTCGCCTCGGTCCAGTACCTGATGCGCTGACAGCGGCGTCCTTCGACTCCGCGCGCTGCGCGCGCTCCGCTCAGGACGATCGGTCTGTTTCAGTTGAGGACGACCGGTCTCCGGTCTCCGCTCGCGACGACCGGCCTCAGTTCCGCTTGAGGGCTTCGGCCTGGGCGTGGGCCCGCAGCGCGTCGACGAACTCGCCGATGTCGCCGTCGAGGATGCCGGGCAGGTTGTGCTTGGTCAGGCCGATGCGGTGATCGGTGACGCGGTCCTGCGGGAAGTTGTAGGTGCGGACCTTCTCGGAGCGATCGCCGCTGCCGACCAGGCTGCGGCGCTGGTCGCGCTCCTCGGCGTCGCGCTTGGCGATCTCGGCGTCGAGCAGGCGCGAGCGCAGGATGCGCATCGCCTTGGACTTGTTCTTGTGCTGCGACTTCTCGTCCTGGCAGATGACGGTGACGCCGCTGGGGATGTGGGTGATGCGCACGGCCGAGTCGGTGGTGTTGACCGACTGTCCGCCGGGCCCGCCGGCGCGCATGACGTCGATGCGCAGATCCTTGTCGGGGATCTTGAGGTCGACCTCTTCGGCCTCGGGCAGCACCGCCACGGTCGCCGCCGAGGTGTGGATGCGCCCCTGAGACTCGGTCGCCGGCACGCGCTGCACGCGGTGGACGCCGGACTCGTACTTGAGCTGCGAGTAGACGTCCTTGCCGGAGATGAGGACGATCACCTCCTTGACCCCGCCGGAGCCGCCCTCGGACATGCCGAGGATCTCGGTCTTCCAGCCCATGCGCTCGGCGAAGCGCATGTACAGGCGGAACAGGTCGCCGGCGAACAGCGCCGCCTCGTCGCCGCCGGTGCCGGCGCGCAGCTCGAGCAGGATGTTCTTGGCGTCGTTGGGATCCTTGGGCAGGAGCAGGATCTTGATCCGGTGCTCGAACTCTTCGCGGCCGGACTCGAGGCCGGTCAGCTCCTCGCGCGCCAGCTCGCGCATCTCGGCGTCGCTCTCGCTGTCGACCAGCTCGCGGGCGCCCTCGATGTCGGAGATCAGCTTGCGGTATTCGCGCCAGGCGTCGATCAGGTCGGACAGGTCGGCGTGCTCCTTGGACAGCTTGGTGAACTCGGAGCGCTTGGCGATGATCTCGGGCTGTCCGAGCATGCCGGAGACCTCGTCGAAGCGAGCTTCGAGCGCGGTCATCTTGTCGATGAAGGATTGTTCTTCGAACATCGGAAGCGGGCCTCGGGCTGCTTACGCCGCCATCAAGCCATGAGCGGTAGGTCGATCTCGTCGGCGGACGCGTAGACCTCGACGCCCTGGGCGCCGATCGGCGCGGCATCGCCGGCATGATACTCCCGCCAGAGAGTCTTGCGAATCGACACGAGCGCGACCTCGAGTTGGGCATCGTCCGGCTCGCGCGTGGTGATCTTCTGCAGCCACAGGCCGGGCATCGACCCGCAGCGGGCCACGACGCTGGTCTCCCAGTGCTTGCCGGCCAGCTTGATCAGCTCGTACGACAACCCGGCGATCGGCAGCATCAGCGGGATCTTGATGACGATCTTGAGGACGTTGTCGATCCAGGTGGTCTCCGAGATCTGGAAGCGCAACAGCGCGCTGAACAGCACCACCGAGACCATGATGACGATCAGCAGGAACGAGGTGCCGCAGCGGGGGTGGAAGCGGGTCTGCACCCGGGCGTTCTCCACGGTGAGCGGCAAGCCCTTCTCGTGGGTGAAGATCGCCTTGTGCTCGGCGCCGTGGTACTGGAACACGCGACGGACGTCCGGCATCAGCGAGATCGCGGCCAGGTAGCCGATCAGGATCGCCAGCTTGATGACGCCGTCCACGGCGTGGAACTCGAACGAGCTGGTGTCGAAGCCGAACACCGAGCCCATGCCCCAGGCCGCCAGGTGCGGGGCGCCGACGAACAGCGCCAGGCCGAAGACGATCGAGATGGCGACCATGCCGAAGGTGGCCAGCTTGGACGGCTCGTCCGCGGGGTTGTCGTCGGCAGCGCGGGCGCCCAGCGAGCGCAGCGGCGCGCTGCCGGCGGCGGCTTTGGCCGCGGGCGTCTTGCCGGTGGCAGGGGCGGGCGCGGTGCCGGCGGGAGTGGTTTCGCCGGCCGCGGCCTCGGCGGGCGCGGCCTCCTCGATCAGCTGCTGATTGGCCGAGAAGGTCAGGGCGGAGATGCCGTTGACCAGCGACTCGATCAGCACGACGCTGCCGCGGAGCAGCGGCCAGCGCAGCGGCTTGATCCGGCTCCACACCGGACGCCACTCCGACTCCTTGATCACGATGCTGCCGTTCGGCCGCCGACAGACGACGGCGAACGACTTGGGCGAACGCATCATGACCCCCTCGATGACCGCCTGGCCACCGACCGCGAGCCGTTCTGGCGCCGTGTCGCCCACGGACCTAGTTTGACGTCTTCTTCTTGCCCCGGATACCGGCGTACTTCTTCTGGAACCGCTCGATGCGCCCGGCGGTGTCGATCAGCTTCTGCTTGCCCGTGTAGAACGGGTGACATTTCGAGCAGATGTCGATCGTGAAATCGCCGCGCGTCGAGAAGGTCTGGATCACCTCGCCGCAGGCGCAGGTGATGGTGGTCGGCCGATAGTGGGGATGGTTGGCAGTAGCCTTCATCGCAAAATCCTCTGAATGAACGCGGCTGTATAGCAGATCGACGGCGGCCGGTCCACCAGTCGGGTGGCCGCCGCCAACCCCGCGGAATCAGGCTCCTCAGGGAGCCTTGTTGCCGCCGAGGGCCGGCGGAGCCTTGTCCGGGTAGAGCGGCAGGATCTCGTGACCGACCCGCAGGTCCCGGACCGTCCGGTAGTGGGCGGCCAGGTCGAGCTCGACGTACACCTTGTTGGAATCGAACACGCCGAAGCTGGTCGATACCACGATCTGCTCGTCGCCGACCCGCTCGAATCCCTCCGGGATCACGTCGTGGCCGTAGATGGCGATGGTCCCGCCCAGGGCGTGGAGGAAGTCCCGGGCGGCCTCCGGCGTGGCCGAGCGCGCCCACAGGATCGGGCCGATGACCGGGACCTCGAAGATGTCGAGCGGGCTGTCGGCCACCGGGGCATCCAGCCGGGCCGCCTCGATGTCGCGGATCGACTCGATGGTGGCCGCCGGGGCTCCGTGGGTGAAGATGGCCCCGCACGGCGCCACCGCCACCAGCGGCAGCGTGCGCAGGAATCGGCGCAACCGCTGCGAGTGCTCCTGGCCGAGCAGATGCTCGAGCAGGGCGACCTCGTCGACCGCGAACTTGGCGGTGTGCGGCCCGCCGATGTGGCCGTGCTCGTGGTTGCCCAGCAGCGCGAACACCCGCCCCGGGTGGGTTCCCGCCAGCGCCACCAGCTCGTCGACCACCTCGCCGGACTGGTCGCGGTAGTACTCGCCGAGGAAGTCGGGCCAGTCCTCCGGCTCGATGTGCGGCCCGTGGACCAGGTCGCCGGTGAACAACAGGTAGGCGTCGCCGGTGCGCTCCAGCTCGTCCTCGAAGATCTCGACGATCCGGTGGTAGTCGCGCAGACAGCCCTGGAGGTCGGTGCAGACGATGAGGTGCCCCTGTCCCGGGAGTCGGAGCACCTCGGCCATGGGCCCGAGCTTATCAGAGGTCGGCGATCGGCGCCCCGGGCGCGGTCGCCTCGAGCCGGGCGAGCAGCCGGCGCATGGCGTCGGCGGGCCCGTCCTCCTGCGCCAGCTCGCGCAGCTGCTGAGCCGCGCTCGCCTCGTCCTCTCGCCACAGCCGCTCGGCCTCGCGGGTGAACGAGCGGGTGACGTCGATGCTGGGGAAGATCCGGGCGTCGGCCAGGGCGCGCGACAGCTGGATGCGCGCGGTGGCGGCGTCCACCAGCGACCGGGCGATGGCGTCGCCGGAGCTGCCGGTGTCGTCGGTGGCGGCGGCGATCATCGTGAGCGACCCGCCGCCTTCGAGGGCGCGCGCGGCGCCGAACAGGCGCTTGACCCGGTGCATCGCCGCTGCGTCGATCCCGCCCTCGAGGTCGCGACCGCTCGGCGGCGACGCCGCGTGATAGGCCCGCGCCAGTCGGGTGATCGAGTCGAACAGCACGACCACGTCGCGGCCATTCTCGGCCAACCGCTTGGCCTTCTCGACCACGATCTCGGCCAGCTGTACGTGGCGCGCCGGCGACTCGTCGAAGATCGACGCGATCACCTCACAGCTGGCGCTGCGCCGGGTCTCGGTCACATCCTCCGGGCGCTCGTCGACCAGCACCATCAGCGTCTCCAGCGTGGGATGCCCGGCGGCGATCGCGCGGGCGACCACGCGCAGGATGGCGCTCTTGCCGGTGTGGGGCGGCGCGCACACGAGGGCCCGCTGGCCCTTGCCCAGGGGGCAGACGAGGTCGACGACCCGCGCCGACATCTCGCCGTCGTCCGCGGCGAGGCGCAGCCGCTGATCGGGATAGATCGCGGCGCGTTCTTCGAACGAAAGCTGGCCGCGCTGGCCGTCGACGGGGCCGTGGTTGACCGCCTCGACCTTGAGCAGGGCGAAATAGCGCTCGTTCTCCTTGGGCGGACGGATCTGCCCCTCGACGGTGTCGCCGGTGCGCAGGTCGAAGCGCCGGATCTGCGACGGCGACACGTAGATGTCGTCGGCTCCCGGCAGGTAGTTGGCGTCCGGAGCGCGGAGGAAGCCGAAGCCGTCGGGCAGGATCTCCAGCACCCCGGAGCCGGTCAGGCCGCCGCGGCGATCGCTCTGCGCCCGCAGGATGGCCAGGACCAGCTCGGGGCGGTGCAGCGAGTCGGCGCCGGCGATCGACAGCTCATCGGCGAGCGCGACCAGCTCGCCCGTGGTCTTCTGCTTGACGTCGGAGAGATTCATCGGTGGGTTCCGTTGGTCGGGCGAGGTAGGCAGAGGTGGGCGGACGGGCTCGCAGGGCGAGCGGTGGGCGCTGACGGCAGGCGTGAGCCGCGGGGCTCACTGGGGCCCCGATCCCTCCCTCGAATACAGGTAGAATCGCCACACGTCAGAAGTTGTCAAGGATCATGGAAACCGTCCGAGTCAGAGTTCGCGTGACCGGTGTCGTGCAAGGCGTGTACTTCCGCGCATCAACCCAGGCCGAGGCCCGTGCCCTCGGCATCACGGGATGGGTGCGGAATCGGGTCGAGGGCGCCGTCGAGCTGGAGGCCCAGGGCACTCCTGACGCCGTGGACGCCCTGGTCGCCTGGTGTCGCGGCGGCCCCCCGGCGGCCCGGGTCTCCGGGGTCGAGGTCGCGCCGGCGCAGGCGATCGACGGCGAGCAGAGCTTCGAGGTGCGTCGGTGAGAACGGCACAGTACCTGTATCTGGTCGAGCTGGTTCGCGGCAAGCGCGTGCTGTAGGTTGGCTGCGGCGATGGCGCCGCGGCGTTGTTCCTGGCCGAACGCGGCGCGGCGCGTGTGGTCGGCATCGACCCGTCGGCCGATTCGATCGCCCGCGGCCAGGCGCTCCACCGCCTGACCAACCTCGAGCTCCGCTGCGAGGACCCGCGGCGGATGGAGATCGACGACGGCGGCGTCGACTGCGTGCTGGTGCCGGACGGCGCCGCGCTGGTCCGCCGCGCGGCGGTACTCGACGAGCTGCGCCGGGTGCTGGCGCCCGAAGGAACGCTGGTGGTGATCGCCGCCAGCGCCGATCGCCCGGGGGCGCCCGGTGGGGTCAGGTATCACGAGATGGTCGACCGGCTGTCGTCGCGTTTCTCGCCGGTGCGCATGGTCGCCCGCTCGACCATCGCAGCCGAGGCGATGGTCGGTTTCGGCCAGGCCGCCGGCGAGGTGGTCGGTGACATCGTCCTGGACCGCTCGCTGGCCGTCGGCGTCCTCGAGGCGGTCGACTACATGGCGGTGTGCGGCGGCGCCGACGAGCTGGAGCTGTCGGCGCTGACTCTGGTCGAGCTGCCCGTCGCGCCGCCGGCGCTCGCGCCGCGGGCGGACGACGCGGTTGCGGCGGCGGTTCCGCAGCACGTCACCGACATCGCCACAGCGCCGGTGCTCACGCCGTGGGAGGACGAGGCTGACAGTCAGGCACCGCCGCCGGTGCCTGCGCCCGCCCCGGCAGGGCCGACGGTGAGCGAGCAGATCGCCGAGGCACTCGAGGGTCACGCCGAGACCGTGCGCGAGCTCGAGCGCGCGCTGGCCGAGGCGCTGCGTGCGAACGAGGAGGTCGAGGCCGAGCTCGACGTCGAGCGCGAGCAGCGCCAGCAGCTCGAGCGCGAGGTCGCCGAGCTGAACGGCGAGCGCGCCCGCCTGACCCGCGAGCTGGGCCGGTTCCGCGATCGCGCCGCGCGCAGCGAGGGCGAGGTGCTGCGGTTGACCAACGAGCTGGCGTCGCGCCCGGCAGAGCCGGAGATCGATGCCGACGCCGTGGCCGAGCTCGAGCACCAGCTGTCGCGGTCCGAGGAGCGCTGCGCCGAGCTCGGGGGCGCGGTGGAGGAGGCCGAGGAGAGTCGCGCGCTCCTCGAGGCGCGGCTGGCCGAAACTGAGGCGCTGTCCGACGAGCTGCGCCGGGCGCTGTCCGACCACCATCCCGACGACGCCGACGCGCTGGTCGCCGAGGCCGAGGCGCGCGCCGCGCTCCGGCGCCGGGTCGTGCGGCTGGAGCAGGAGCTGGCCACCGCCGGCGCCGTGCTCGGCGAGCTGGAGGAGGGGCTGTCGGCGCTGGCCGACACCCACTTCGAAGCCGAGCAGGGTGAGAACGAGGCCAACATCGCCATCGAGCTGGGCGTCAAGGACGCCGAGCTGACCTTGCTCAACATCGGCCTGTCGACGCTACAGCAGCGCATGGCGCGCATCGTCGACGAGGTCAAGCAAACCCGTCGCGCCATGACCGGCCGGCCCGCCGGCGACGTCCTCGCGCTGATTGACAGCCTCGAGCGCTCGCTCGACGACATCAGCTTATGAGAGGCGGGATGTGAGCCACCTGGACCACCCGCTGCAGCTGGCACGACTGGTGCTCGTCGGCGCTGTCCTGTGCGTCGGCGGTTTGAAGCTCCTGATCATGCGCGGGCGCCGCGACCCGGTCAGCGCCTGCACCGCGATCTGGTCACTCGACATCGCGGTGTTCGTCGCGGCCCGCTGGGTAGTCTCGGGGACGAGCAGCGCGGCGGTGGCGCTCTTCGCGATGCGACTGGAGTGCGCGGCGGGGATGACGATGATCCCGCTGGCCATCCAGCTCGCGGCGTGCCGGGGGCGCGTGCAGATGCCACCGGTCGCGATCAAGGCGATGGTTGTCGTCACCGGCGGACTGCCGTGGCTGGGGTATCTTTGGTCGGCGCCGACCCTCGTGGCCCGCACGGATCTCCTGGGGCTTCGCTACTACCGCGCAGATCGCGTCATCCTGCATGCGGGGCTGTTGCTGGCGATGATCGTCCTCCTCCTGGTCATCGTGCGCCGGAACCTCACCGCACCTGCCGAAGGAGAGGTCCGCGAGCACCGCGCCATCTTCCGCCTGAGCCTGGCTCTCCTGGTGCCGGCCGGCATCAACGACATGCTGATGCAGAACGGGGTCTGGACCACTGTCCCGCTGCTCGACCTTGCGCTGGCGTTGCACGTGGCGGCGCTGGTTTGGCTGGTGAGCGAGCACGTGGAGCGGCTCCGGGGCGGCCTCGAACAGACCGTGGCCGAGCGCACGGCGAAGCTGGCGCAGACGCTCGATGGCGTTCGCGCGCTGCTCGACATGCTCCCCGACACCGTGCTGGTCTACCGGCGCAACCTGATCCTCTACGCCAATCGCGCCGGCGAGGCCTTGCTCGGCTACGACCAGGGCGAGCTCGAGGGCAAGAGCCTCGATGAGCTGGCTGCCCCGGAGCAGCGGCAGGCGCTGGTCGGGCGCCTGCGCCGGGCCGCCCGTGGGACGCCCACCGCCTTCACCGCCGACCTGGTACAGCGCGACGGCGCGCACTGCGTCGGTGACGTGGTCGCGTCGTTCGCCCACTACGACGACCGGCCGGCCGCGGTCGCGGTCATCCGCGACGCCTCGGTGCGCACCAGGCTGGAGCAGAAGCTGCGGACCGCCGACCGGCTGGCGTCGATCGGGCGCCTGGCCTCGGGCGTCGGCCACGAGATCAACAACCCGCTGACCACGGTGATCGCCAACCTGTACGAGGCGTCCGAGGCGGCGCGCGACGTCGACCAGCCGCCCGCGGCCGCCGCCGAGCTGCGGCAGTCATTGGACGAAGCCAGCCGCGGCGCCGATAGAGTGCGCGGCATCGTCGCCCATCTGCGCCAGTTGTCGCGCACCGACGACAAGGCGGAAGCGGCGATGTCTGCGCTCGACCTGCGCCACGTCGTGTCGCAGACCATCCAGCTGGCGCGCTACGAGACCCGGCACCGGGCCGAGATCCACACCGAGCTGGACGAGGTCGAGCTGGTGGTGGGCAACGCTCGCCGCCTGGGACAGGCGGTGCTCAATCTCCTGGTCAACGCCGCCGAGGCGATGGACGGGCACGAGCCGGGTCGCATCGACGTCCGCGTCCGACGCGACAGGGACGCGGTGGTGCTCGAGGTCGAGGACAACGGCCGCGGCATGTCTCCCGAGACGCTGGCGCGTGCGGCCGACCCGTTCTACACCACCAAGGATGTTGGCGAGGGGACCGGCCTGGGGTTGGCGCTGTGCTACGGGGTCGCCGAAAACCACGGCGGCGCGCTGGCGATTCAGAGCGAGCAGGGCGTTGGCACGCTGGTGCGGCTGACCTTGCCGGCCGCCTCGTGTCGGTTCGATACCGGCAGAATCGTTCGCCTGATCACGTCGGAGCGGCTCTCTCCGCTCCCGGCGGTCGAGGTCGCCCAGCCCCGACGCGCGCGGGTGCTGATCGTCGACGACGAGGAGGCCCTGGGCAACGCGTTCGTCCGCCTGCTGCGCGAGCACGAAGCCCACTTCGTCACCTCGGGCGCCGCCGCGCTCGCGGCCTGGGACGACGAACCGTTCGACGTGATCTTGTGCGACCTGATGATGCCGGAGATGACCGGCGCCGAGCTGTACGCCGAGCTGTGTGCGCGCGAGCCGAACATGCGCGACCGCTTCATCGTCGTCACCGGCGGCGCCGTCACCCCGGAGAGCGAGCAGTTCCTCGCCAACAGCGAGCTCGAGGTACTGTACAAGCCGGTGTCACCGCCGCGACTTCGTGAGGTGGTCGCCGAGCACGTCGCGCGTATCCGCAGTGAAGCCGTGGGCGCGGCCTAGGCCTAGGAGGCTGGTGTCAAACGGGACCGAGCGGCGGTTTCATTGGGGAAAAGCAACAATGGTAGAGAACCAACGCACACGCCCGGAAAGGAGCCGAATTTCGTCCGCCCTCACCCAAGAGGGGCGGCGAAATTTGGCTCCCGATCCAGGCGTTTGTGGCTACAGGCCGAGGAGGTCGCGCATGGCGTAGTGGCCGGGGGTGCGGCCGCGCAGCCAGCGGGCGGCGCGAAGGGCGCCGGCGGCGAAGATCGAGCGCGAGGCGGCGCGGTGGGTCAGCTCGATCCGCTCGAGCTCGCCGATGAGATAGGCGGTGTGCTCGCCGATGATGTCGCCGCCGCGGACCGTGGCCACGCCGACCTCGCCGGCCGGCCGCGCGCCGATGTCGCCCTCGCGGGCATAGCGGTGAGCCTGGTCGTAGTCGACACCGCGACCGCGGGCCAGCGCCTGAGCCAGGGCGATGGCGGTGCCCGACGGCGCGTCGCGCTTGCGCTTGTGGTGCATCTCCACCACTTCGAGGTCGAAGCCGTCGCCCAGCGCCCGGGCGGCGGTCTCGGCCAGGGCAAACAGCAGGTTGACGCCGAGCGAGAAGTTGGGCGCGACCAGAACCGGCGCCCGCGCCGACAGGGCGTCGAGGGCCGCGGTTGCGGCGTCGTCCAGACCGGTTGTGCCGACCACCGCGCCGACCCCGTGCTCGGCGGCCGCCTGCGCGGCGGCGGCGGTGGCGGCGGGGCTGGTGAAGTCGATGTAGACGTCGGCGCCGGCCAGGCCGGCGGCCAGGTCGTCGCCGGCGACCACGCCCGGGGCGACCTCGGTGCCGATCACGTCGGCGCCGGGCCGGTCGATGGCAGCGGCGATCGCGAAGCCCGGATCGGCCGCCGCCAGCGCCAGCACCTGCGCGCCCATCCGCCCGCCGGGGCCGAGCACGCACAGGCGCAGCGGGGCGTCCGTCACCGCAGCCCTTTCTCGGCCAGCAGCGCGCGCAACCGCCCCTGCAACTCCTCACTGCAGCGGACCAGCGGCAGACGCAGGTCGGGCTGGATCCAGCCGAGCAGCGCCATCGCTTCCTTCACCGGCGCCGGGCTGGGCTCGGCGAACAACAGCTCGGTGAGCGGCAGCTGCTCGTAGTGCCGCGCGCGCGCGCGCGCCCAGTCGCCGGCAACCGCCGCGTCCCACATCTCGGCCATGGTCCTGGGCATGACGTTGGACACCACCGAGATGACGCCGTGGCCGCCCAGGGCATACAGGGTGTAGGCGGTGAAGTCGTCGCCCGACAGCACGGAGAAGTCGCTGCCGCAGCGGGACAGGATCTGCGCGGCCCGGTACATGTTGGCGGACGCCTCTTTGATGGCGACGATGTTGTCGATCGCCGACAACCGGATCACGGTGTCGGCGAGCAGGTCGCACGAGGTGCGGCCGGGCACGTTGTACAGGACGATCGGCAGCTTGGTCGCCGCGGCGACGGCCGCGAAGTGTTGATACAGCCCCTCTTGCGACGGCTTGTTGTAGTACGGGGTGACGTGCAGCAGGCCGTCGGCGCCGACTTCCTCGGCCGCCTGCGACAGCTCGATCGCCTCGGCAGTGGCGTTGGCGCCGGCGCCGGCGATCACCGGGACCCGGCCTTTGACCCGTCCGACGACGTAGCGAACGACATCGATGTGCTCGTTGACTGCCAGCGTCGCCGACTCGCCCGTGGTGCCGACCGGCACCAGGCCGTCGATGCCGGCGTCGAGCTGCGCGTCGACCCGCGCACCGAGTGCGTCGTAGTCGACTTCCCCCCCGCGCATCGGTGTGACGAGCGCGGTCATGACCCCTTCGATCTTCATGTCAGTCCCTTCCGCAGAGGCGGCTCGAATCATGCGCCGTCGGTCTGACGACTAGACGGAAAACGACGATGGCAGAGAAAAACACAAACGACCGGGACGAATTTCGTCCGCCCTCGGCAAAGACGGGCGACGATAGTCGGGTCCCGATGCAGGCGCTTGTGTTCACAACGCCCGAAACGTAGACCAGCTTCCCGCCGGCTTGTCGAGCAGAATTACCCGGCCAGATCCGGGCGGTTGGCGGCCACCTTGCGGGTCTGCTCGACGTCGCGGCCGATCTGCGCGACCAGCGCTTCGACGCCGTCGAACCGCTCCTCGCCGCGCAGCCGCTCGATGAAGCCGACTCGAACCCGCCGGCCGTACAGGTCGCCGCTGAAATCGAGGAGATGCGCCTCCAGGGTCAGCGGGGCGCCGGGGCCGAAGGTCGGGTTGGTGCCCAGGCTGGTGGCCGCGATGTGCAGCCGGTCGGGCTCGGCGCCGTCGACGACCCGGAGCCAGGTGGCGTAGATGCCGGGTGGCGGCATCAGCTCGGCGGCGCCGGCGTCGACGTTGGCGGTGGGGAAGCCGATGTCGCGGCCGCGCCGGGCGCCGGTGACGACCTCGCCGTCGGTGTCGAAGTCGCGGCCGAGCAGGGCGCGGGCGCCGGGCAGGTCGCCGCCCGAGACCCGCTGGCGCACCTGGGAGCTGGACGCGAGCACGCCCCCGGCCTCGACCGGCTCGATCACGCGGACGTCGATTCCGCGGGCGGCGCCGAACGCGCGCAGCGTATCGGCGTTGCCGGCCCGCTTGTGGCCGAAGGCGAAGTCGTGGCCGACGACCAGGCCGCGGGCGCCGAATACCTCGGCGAACACCCGCTCGAGGAAAGCGTCCGGCGCCATCGACGCCAGCTCGCGGGTGAACGGCTCGACCACGCAAGCGTCGACGCCGCGGGCGGCGATCAGCTCGAGCTTGCGCTCGCGGCTGCAGATCATCGGTGGCGCGCGGTCGGGGGCCAGCACCCGGGACGGATGCGGGTCGAAGGTGTAGACCACCGCGTCGCCGCCCCACGAGTGGGCGGCGGCCACCGCCTCGTCGATCAGGCGTTGGTGGCCGACGTGGACCCCGTCGAAGTTGCCGATTGCCACCGCGGGGGCCTGCAAGGGCCGGAACAGCGCCCTATGGCCGTCGAATATCTCCATGGACGGGCAACCCTACACGAAAACAACAATGCCAGAGAGCAAACGCATACGACTGCAAAGGGGGCGGATTTCGTTCCGCCCTCACCCTCGAGGGGCGGCGAAATTCGCATCTCGATCCAGGGTTGGTTGCCAAACCGAAGCGGCGCGCCCTGACAACGCGCCCGAATTGTTTGCGCCCCTCGGGGGGCCGGCCGTAGTGTGATTCGGTGGACCGGACCCGGAGATGGGTGCCGCGCGCGACCGCCCTGGCGGCGCTGCTCGCCTACCTGGTTTGTGCCCCATCGGGGCCGTACTGGCTGGATTCGGGCGAGCTGTCGGCTGCCGGCGTCGGCCTGGGCATCGCTCACCCGACCGGATTCCCGCTGTATGCGCTGCTGGTCAAGCTGGCCAGCCTGCTGCCGCTGGGCGAGCTGGGGTTCCGGGTCAACCTGCTCAGCGGGCTGTGCGCGGCCGCGGCGGTCTGGTCGCTGTGTCGCCTGGTGCTGGCGGTGGCCGGCGACGACGTGGCGGCGCTGGTCGGCGCGGCCGGGGCCGGGGCGGCGCTGTCGCTGTCGCTGACCTTCTTCCGCCAGGCGACGGTGGCCGAGGTCTACGCGCCGATGGCGGCGCTGCTGGCGGCGGCGCTGCTGCTGTTCCACCGGGTGGCGGCCGGCGGTGGGGCGCGGGACGGCCTGCTCCTGGCGGTCGTGTGCGGGCTGGGGTTGGCGGTGCACGTGTCGTTCGCGCTCATCGGCGTGCCGGTGGTGGTGCTGCTGGTGGTGCGCCTGTACCGCGGGGCGCGCTGGGTGCTGGCGGCGCCGCTACTGGTCGTCGCGGTCACCGGCGGACTGTACCTCTACCTGCCAGTGCGGGCCGCGGCTGGACCGGATCCGTCGGTGCAGTGGTCGCGCGCCGACCGCGCCGGGGGCTTCCTCGACCACGTGACCGGCGCGGGCATCCGCGCCGCCTACGCCGGCGAGATGAACGCGAGCGAGGGGCTGGTCTGGCACCAGAACGCGCGCGCCTTCTTCGGCGAGGTGGCCGAGGAGCTGCTGCTGGTGCTGTTGGCCGCGGCCTGTGGCGCGGCCTGGCTGCTCCGCCACCGCCGCACCCGCTGGGCCGGGGCGGTGTTGCTGGCGGTGGCCGCGGGCGACGGGATCTATTCGGTCTGGATCAACCCGATGGGCCAGGTCGATCTGCAGAACGGCGTGCCGTTTGCGCTGGCGGTGTGCGCCGCGGCCGGGGCCGGGCTGGCGTTGCTGGCCCGGGTCTTCGGGCGCGCGTCGCTGCCCGCGGGGGCGGCGCTGGCGGTGATCATGGTGGTGCCGGTGGCGATGGACACCGAGGCGGCTGGCGCCATGGCGGCGCGCACCGGCGACCTGCCTCGGGCGTTCGCCCAGGCGTCCCTCGACGAGACGCCGCCCCGCGGCATCGCCATGGTGACCAACGACTCGACCTCCGCCGGGCTGATCTTCCTGACCGCGATCGAGGGTGCGCGTCCCGACGTCACCGTGATCGTGCGCCAGCGCAGCAGCGAGCGCTGGCGGGTGAGGCGGCTGCTCGATCTGGCGGCGCCCGACGGCCACGGTCAGCCGGCGATCGTCGGCGCGCGGCCGATGACGTGGGAGCTCGGCGCCGAGTCGCCGCCACCCGGCTATCGCATCGCGCTGGATGCGCCGCTGGGACACCTGGTGCCGGCGGGCGCCACCGCGCCGGAGCTCGGCGCCGGCGCTGCGGCGGCCAAGCTGGCGCGGCTGTTCGACCGCCCGGCGTCGCGCGATGCGTCGGCGCGGCGCACGCTCAGCCACGCGCTATCGATGATCGGCCGCATCGCGCTGCAGCGCAACGATGTCGCCGGCGCCGAGCGGGCGCTCGACGCGGCGGTACGCGTCGACCCGCGCTATGCGCGCGCGCTGGTCAACCGCGGCGCCGTCGCCGCCGCTCGCGGAGACCTCGAGGCCGCCGTCGACTTTACCGAGCGCGCCCTGGCCGTCGAGCCGAACCTGGTGATCGCTCGCATCAACGCCGCCCGCTATCTCATCGGTCTGGGCCGCGACGCCGACGCGCGGAGCGACGTCGACCGCGTGCGCCGGCTGCACCCGGACAACGCCAGCGCCCTGGCGTTGCTCGGCGTGCTCGAAGCGCGCGCCGGCCATCTGGACCGGGCGGCGGAGCTGACCCAGCGCGCCCTGGCGATCGATCCGAACAACCGCGACGCGCTGAGCCTGCAGGCGCAGCTGCGCGCCCACTGAAGGAAAGAAGAGACCTCCCCCGCGAGCGGAGGAGGTCGCCGATCTCACGGAAAGATGCCGCGCTCGCTGTAGGCCTGCTGCAGTCGCTCGAGGCCGATGCCGTAGCTGGCGGTGCGCAGATCCACCTCGTGCCGCTGGGAGTACTGGCGGACGTTCTGGTAGGTCCGCTTCATCCGCCGCTCGAGCTTGGCCAGCACCTCGGACTCCTCCCAGCGCTCCGACCGCTTGTTCTGCAGCCACTCGTAGTACGAGACGACCACGCCGCCGGAGTTGGCGAGGATGTCGGGGATGATCTCGATGCCCTTGTCGAGCAGGATCTTCTCGGCCGATGGGTAGGTGGGGCCGTTGGCGCCCTCGGCGACCAGCTTGCAGCGCAGCGCCTTGGCCTCCTCGTCGCCCAGCTCGAGCTCGAGCGCGGCGGGGACGAAGATCTGCGCGTCGATCTCGAAGAACCGCTTGCGTGTGATCGACTTGCCGCCGCGGTACTCGGCGACGCCGCCGGTCCGCCGGACGTGCTCCATCAGCTTGTGGGCGTTGATGCCCTCCGGGTTGGCGATGTAGCCGGTGTGGTCGCCGACGCCGACCATCACGCCGCCGAGCTTGGACAACAGGCGCGCGGTGTGCGTGCCGACGTTGCCGAAGCCCTGGATGATGAACGTCGCGCCGTCGAGATCGAAGTTCTTCTCCACGGCCCACTCGGTGATGCAGTGGATGATGCCCTGGCCGGTCGCCGCGCGGCGGCCGTGCGAGCCACCCGACAGCACCGACTTGCCGGTGACCACGCGGCGGACGGCGTTCTTGTCCTGGAAGCCGACCACGTTCATGTACGTGTCCATCATCCACACCATCGTCTGCTCGTTGGTGCCGACGTCGGGCGCGGGGATGTCCCACTCGGGGCCGATGTTGTTGCCGAGTGCGTGGGTGAAGCGGCGGGTGATGCGCTCGAGCTCGAGCCGGGAAAGATCGCGGGGGTTGACCTTGATGCCGCCCTTGCTGCCGCCGAACGGAATGTCGTGCAGCGCGCTCTTGTAGGTCATCCACGAGGCCAACGCTTTCATCTCGTCGAGGTTGGCCTCTTCGTGGTATCGCATACCGCCCTTGAACGGGCCCAGCAGGTTGTTGTGCTGGATGCGATATCCTTTGAAGACGTGGTACCGGCCGTCTTCGAGCCGGACCGGGAAGTTGATGATGACCTCGTTCTTGGGTTGCGCGAGGATCGCGCTGACGTCGGGGTCGAGGCCAATCGCCTCGGCGGCCTTGTTGACTTGCGCGCCGGCAATCTCGAAGAGGTTGCCGCGCTCCTTGAGCGCGCGTTTCGAGGGCGAACTGTCGTCGGTAGGGGTGGCGGACTTGCTGGATGGTTGGGTACTCATGTCAGGCGTGTCCTTATCGCAGGTTTTGAGGTCCATTCAATGACGGCCGCGGACAAAACGCAAGACTTCCAGCTGGCACGTTCGCTGATCGAAGGCAGTCCGCTCGCGACGCTGGTGAAGGATCTGTGGCAGCGCGTACGAATCGACTGGAGCTTCGCCACCGATCACCTCGCCGCCGCCTTCCGTACACAGCGCCAGCTGGGCTCACATGAGCGCCGGTTCGCCGCCGAGACGCTGTACGGGATGATCCGCAACCTGCGCAGAATCGACGAAGCGCTGGCTAGGGGCGGGTATCGCAAGGGAAGCGGCGCACCGGACGATCTGCGCCTGGCCGCCTACCTGGTCCTCGAGGCCGGCGCGCCTGCGGACGACGCCGCGCGTCGTTACCCCGACGTGGACTGGAATGCGGTTCGCACCATCGACGACGCGCTGCGCAGTGAACGCGACGTGACGCGCCGCATCGCGCTGCGCTGGTCGCTGCCCGACTGGCTGGCGGCGCTGCTGGTCGACGACCTCGGCGCCGCCGACGCCGAGGCGCTGGCCGAGGCGCTCAACCAGCGAGCGCCGATGACCGTGCGCGCCAACCGGCTGGTCGGCGATCGCGAGGCGCTGGCCGCCGCGCTCGCCAGCGAAGGGATCGAGACCGAGCCCGGGCGCTTCGCTGCCGACGCCCTGCACGTGATCGGCCGGACCAACCTGTTCGGCCTGAACGCGTTCCGCAAGGGCGCCTTCGAGGCCCAGGACGAGGGCAGCCAGCTCATCGCCGAGCTGGTGGCTCCGCCGCCGCGCGGCCTCGTGGTCGACTACTGCGCCGGCGCCGGCGGCAAGACGCTCGCGATCGCCGCCGCGCTGGGCGGACGCGGCCGGGTCGTCGCGTGCGACGTGCACAAGAACAAGCTCACCGAGCTCAAGCGCCGGGCCAAGCGCGCCGGCGTGACCAATGCGCAGTCGGTGCGGCTCGACGAGGAGGGCTGGGCGCCGCCTCTCGAACGGCTGCGCGGCGGCGCCGACCGGGTGCTGGTCGACGCCCCGTGCACCGGCATCGGCGCGCTGCGGCGCAACCCCGAGGCGCGCTGGCGGCTGACACCGGCCGATCTGCAGCGACTGCCGGTTCAGCAGCTGGAGATCTGCGAGCGCGCGCTCGACCTGGTGGCGCCGGGCGGGCGGTTGATCTACGCCACCTGCACGGTGACGAGCGTCGAGAATCGCAACGTCGTCGACAAATTGACTACCGTTCACCCCGAGCTGGAGACGGTCACCGCTCGCGAGATCTGGGGCGCCGAGCGCGCAGAGCCGGTGACCGACCCCAGCGGTACGTTTCTCGAGCTGTTTCCCCATCGTCACGGCACCGACGGTTTTTTTGCCGCGGTGCTGCGGCGGAGAAAGTAGGCCCGGGCCGCGTCGCCGCCGCCCGATTTGGGTATCTTCGCCGCGATGGTTCCCGTCGAGCTGACCCCGGTCTCTACCGTCGCCGAGCTGCACGCGCTCGAGGAGGAGTGGCGTGGGCTGGCGGCGCTGGGTGGTTCCGGCGCGCTGTTCCGCGGGCCCGAATGGCTGGTCCCGTGGTGGCACGCCTACCACCGCGTGCTCGGTGCCGAGCTGTTCGTCCACGCCGGCCGCGCCAACGGCGAGCTGGTCTTCCTGGCGCCGTTGTACATCCGCGACGCCCGCCGCGCGCCGGGAATCAAGATGCGCGAGATCCGGCTGATGGGTGACGCCGGTCCGCGGCCGCCGTCGCTCGATCTCCTGGTCGCGCCCGGTAGTGAAGAGCGCTCGGGCGCGGCACTGGCCAAGCTGCTGGCCGACGCCGCCGACAGCTGGGACGTGATGGATCTCGAGCCGCTCGAGGATCCGTCGCGGGTGCGCGCGTTCATGGCCAGCCGCCTGGCCGCGTCGGGGCAGCGCATCGAGTCGAAGCCGTCCGCCGGTGGCGCGCGGCGCATCGCGCTGTCGGTCGCCGGCACCGACGTCGGCGACTCGCTGCCGGTCGACAAGCTGGTCACCGCGTACGGCGACGACACCGCGGCGCTGCGCAAGGGGTTGTCGCTGCTCCGCCGACTGTCGCGGCTGGAGTGGGCGGCGCGCGAGGAGAACAGCCCGCTGGCCGACCCCGAAGCCAGCGCCGTGCTCGAAGAGGTGACCCTGGCGCTCGGCGCCCAGGGCAAGGCGCGTCTGGCGCGCCTGGACGACTCCAGCGCCGAGGCGATCGCAGTGGCGCTGGTCGTCGACGACGGCGACCGCGCGGTGGTGCTGGCGATGGCCGTCGATCTCGAGCACACCGATCGCGGCGCGGTCGCGCGGCTGTTGGCGTCAGAGTCGCGGGCGGCGTCGTTGCGCGGGCGGGTGGCGATGGACGTGGTCACCGGCGCCGCCGAGTACGCGCTGCCCAGCCTGCCGGCGTCGCGCCAGCGGGTGCTCAACCTGCGCGTCTACAGCGGTTCGCGCCACGCCGCGCTGGCGCGGACGTACGGTGCGGTCAAGCGCCGGGTCGACGCCGCGCGCGACGCGCAAGGTGCGGCCGCGGCGGGCGCCCGGGCGGCGTGGGCCAAGATCCGCACCACGGCCGCCAACGTGGCGTCGTATGAGCGGCTGCACCTCTATCGCGGCGAGCTGTGGACCCGCGGCATCGAGCCGACGCCGGGGCTGACGCTGGAAGTGCTGGACGAGGCCGGCTTCGATGCGATGGACGAGCGCGAGCGCGCCGCGGTGGTCGAGCAGCTCGAGCTGGACGAGGCCTACTGCCGCGACAAGTGGCGGCGTGGCGATCTGGTCATCTTTGCCCGCGTCAACGACCGGCCCGCCGGCATCGCATGGTGCGCGCGCAGCCCGGTCGAGGTGCCGGAGCTGGGTCGGGTGCTGCAGCTGGAGAGCAACGAGGCCTACATCCACGATGTCTTCGTCGCTCCGCCGGCGCGAGGCCGGGCAGTGGCGCCGTCGATGCTGGAGTTCTTGGCCGGCGAGCTGCGCCAGCGGGACGTATACCGCTCCTGGGCGCTGATCGGCTCGGACAACCTGGCGTCGATCCGCGCCTTCGAGAAGGCCGCGTATACGCCGCTGGCCGACATCATTTATGCTCGGATGGGCTCCGTGGACCGGATCATCGTGCGCACGCCCGATCCAGAGGCCAAGCTTCTCCTCGGGCTGCCCTAGCAAAAGCATTCGTTCGTCATGACTGCTACCGACCGAATTACCCTGGTCGTCATCAACGACGATGGCACTCGCGAGAAGTTCACGCTCAGCTCGTGGGTGGGCATCCCGCGCAAGCACGAGCTCATGTGGATAGGTGACGATCCGTACATGGTCATCGAGGTCGAGTACGCCGTCAGCGAGGGCTTCTTCGGCGCTCGCTCGATCGAGGCCGCCGGCGTCTACGTGCGCCGGCTGGACGAGGACGAGCAGGCCGCTGTCGCTCGCCGCCTCGAGACGCCCAAGCGCGGCAAAGACGAGCAGCCGTTCCGCCCGTAGCCGGCCGACCGTCGGCTACACGCCGTCTGTCGGCTGGTGCAGGATCTGCAGCCGGTTCTTCAGACCGCTGGAGACCTTGACCTGGTTCTTGGAGTCGACGAAGACCGCCTCGACGTCGGGCATCTTCTCGACCATCTTCATGCCGACCACGTCGCCGAGGATGAACAGCGAGGTCGACAGCACGTCGGCCGTGATCGCGTCCTTGGCCAGCACCGTGACCGAGCGGCTCTTGGTCGCCGGGTAGCCGGTCGATGGGTCGATAATGTGGTGATAGCGGACGCCGTCGACCACCAGGCCGCGCTCGTAGTCGCCCGAGGTCGAGAAGGTGCCGTCGGTCAGCGGCAACAGGGCGAAGCTGTCGTTGCGCGGTCCGCGCGGGTCGCGGATGCCGACGATCCACGGTCGGTTGCCCTTGCGACCGGAGACGTACAGGTCGCCGCCGGCCTGGACGATGAAGCTGTTGAAGCCGCGTTCGCGCAGCATCTCGACCGCGCGGTCGACGGTGTAGCCCTTGGCGATGCCGCCCAGGGTGATGCGCGTCCCCGGCGTCGGCAGGAAGACGGTCTTTCCGGCCGGGTCGACCTGGATCTTGCGGTAGTCGACCAGCTTGCGGCGTTTTTCGACCTGGGCGCGGGTGGGGATGGTGCCGTCGAGATCCTGGTCGAACTTCCACAACCCGCGGAACGAGCCGACGGTGATGTCGAAGGCACCTTGGGTCAGCTTGGAGATCTCGATCGACTTCTGGATGACGCCGAGGACCTCGTCGGAGATCGCCACCGGCGCTTTGCCCGCACCGGCGTTGATGCGCGATACGTCGCTGTCGGGCAGCCAGCTGCTCATCAGCCGGTCCACCCGCTCGAACTCGCCGAAGATGTCCGAGGTCACCTTGGCGGCGCCGGGCTCGTCGTCGGTCCAGATGGTGACGGTGACCCGCGTGCCCATCGCTTTGGCCGAGCGGCTGTAGGCGCCGGCGGCGTGCTTCTCGACGGTCGACGGCTCGAGCTGGGCATCGGCTGGCGGCGCAGGAGCGGCGGAGCGGTTGAGCACGTCCTCGGGGACGTCGCTGGTGCGGGTGACCTCTTTCTTGCCGCACCCGCCGAGCGCGGTCAGCAGCGCGACACCGGCGATGACGGTACGGCGCACGGCGCTCTCAGCGGAGCCAGTCGACGAACCGGAGCACGATGAGCAGCGCGGCGACGCCGAGGTTGGCCAGGAGCAGGAGGAACGGTGCCAGCACCGCGGTCTGCGTCTTGTGCTGGAGCCCGTTGACGATGCCCCACAACGCCGGGATCACGCCGAGGCCGGCGACCACGGCGCCGGCGATGGAGCCGCTGGTAAAGCCGCCGATGGCAGCGATGACCAGGCCAATGGCCAGGAGACCCGCGGAGATCATGCTGGGCAGCTTGGTGTCGGGAGCGCTCATGTGTTCTCCTTCATGCGGAGCGTATCCCAATCCGGCATGATCGGCCAATGACATCGGCGCAGTCACGCTGCCGCGTCGCCGTGCTGGCGGTGCTCGGGCTGTCGCCGGGATGCGGGCCGCGCGGGCCTGCTACAGGCACGCCTGCGCCCGCGGCCGCCTCACCCGCAGCGCACGCGACCGGGGCCGATCCCTTCGCCCCCGATCGCATGATGGCGGACATCACCTGGCTGACCGACCCGGCGCGCGCCGGCCGCGGCGCCTACCAGGCGGGCGGGCGGGCGACCGCGGTGTGGATCGCGCGGGCATTCGCCGACCTCCATTTGCGCGTGATCCGCCAGCCGGTGGGGGGCGGGGTCGAGAACGTGATCGGTATTCTCGAGGGCGGGCCGGACGCGGTGCTGGTCAGCGCCCATTACGATCATCTGGGTGAGAAGGGCGGGGTGGTCTATCCCGGCGCCGACGACAACGCGTCGGGGGTGGCGGTGCTGCTGGCCATGGCGCGCGCCCACGCTGCCGCCGGGCCGGCGGCGCGGACGATCCTGTTCGTCGCCTTCGGCGCCGAGGAGGAGGGGCTGATCGGCTCGGCCCACTACATGGCCGAACCGGCCTGGCCGCTGGACCACACGGTGGCGGTGATCAATTTCGACATGGTCGGGCGCCGGTTCTTCGAGCTGGGCGCCGATCGGCCGGCCGCCGTGGGGGTGGTCGGCCTGGAAGCCAACCCAGCCGCGGCCGCCGCGCTGGGGAAGGCCGCGCAGCGGGTTGGCCTGACCCTGGTGCCGGCGCCTGCCCGGCTACTCGAGGTGTTCGGCTACGCCTATCGCACCGACGACTGGTGGTTTCGCCGTCGCGGGATCCCGGCGTTCCATTTTTCGACCGGATTCCACGTCGACTACCACCGGCCCAGCGACACTCCCGACAAGATCGTGCCGGCCCAGCTCAGCCGCATCGCGCAGGCGGCCGACGGGCTTCTCGATCATTTCGCGGAAAAGCCCGGCCGCGGGGGAAAATGACTCAGCTCTCGGAGTAGGCGCGCAGCTGGTCGCGGATGACGTCGTCGGAGATGGATTTCTGCACGTGCTCGAGCAGACAATCGGCCAGCACGAGCATCATCTCGTTGACCCCGCGCTCGGCGACCAATTTGGTCAGGAGCGTCTTCGAGTCGCGGCTATCGTCTTCCTTGAGGAACTCGCGAACCATGTCCACGGTCAGATCGCCTTGAAAGTCGAGAAGGAGGTTCTCTCGCAGATATCTGATGAGTTGGTTCACGGGTTCGTCTCCCAGGCGTCGTCGCGATGGCCGCCCCATCGCGATTTGAGCCTCGTGTCGTCGGCGCGGTAGTATCGTAAGAGCGGCCCCGGTTCAAGTAATACTGGCAACTTCCGTACCATCCAAGCGGTGGCTCGTATCCTCATAGCCGGCTTCTGCGCCATACCCGGGCCGGACCGGGCAGGTGTGCAGATGCGACACGTGTTGCGCGCTCTGGCGCCGCACCACGGGGTGGACGTGCTCGCCCTGCGCGCCGGCGACCAGCCGTACGTCGAGCGCCACGCCAACGCGCGCCTCCTCCGCGTGCCGCTGCACGAGTCGGCGCCGCGGGCGCGGGTCGAGGCGTTCCGCCGGGCGCTGCGGCGTCAGCTCGACGGCGCCGAATACGACATCGTTCACGTGCGCGACGGCTGGAGCGGAATGCCGGTCCTGGAGGAGCGCGACCGCCTGCGCTACGGCGTGGTCTTCGACGCCGCCCGCTCGCCGCTGGCCGAGCCGGCCCGCGTCGATGCCGATCTCGCCGCCGAGCTGGCCCGCGACGAGGAGGCGTGCCTGCTGGCGGCCGACGCGATCCTGGCGCCACACGAGCCGGGGCGCCGCTATCTGGCGGCGCGCGGCCTCGCCGACCGCGTCTACGTGGTCCCGCCCGGCGTCGACGTCGACCGCTTCGACTGGGATTCGCCGCCCGAGTCCGGGCCGCCGCGCATCCTCTACAGCGGCGCGCTGGCGCCCGGCTGCGGCGTGCGCATCCTGCTCCGCGCGATGGGCGACGTCGCGCGCAAGAGCGACGCCCGACTGGTGCTCGCCGGTCCGCCCGCGCCCGGCTTCGCCGGTGTGTTGGCGTCGGCAGTCGCCGATCTCCGCCTGGCCAACCGGGTCGAGCTGCTCGGCCCGGTCGAGCACGAGCAGCTGCCTGCGCTCATCGCCACCGCGACCGTGTGCGTCGCCCCGGCGGCGGCCGAGCTCACTCCGCGGCCGACCGCGCTCTACCCGACCAAGCTGCTCGAGTACATGGCCTGCCGCCGGGCGGTGGTGGCGCCGCGGCGCGGCACCGTCGGCCTGCTCCTGGTCGACGCCACGCACGGGCTGTCGTTCACTCCCGGCGACCCCGGCGACCTGGCGCGCAAGATCCTGGTGCTGTTGTCCGACGGCCAGCTGCGCCAGTCGCTGGCCAGCGCCGGCTACGAGCTGGTGCGCTCGCGCTGCACCGCCAGCAACACCCGGCGGGCGCTGCGCGCCGCCTACCGGGCCATCGAGCGGCTGCCCCGGGTGCGCGAGCGGCTGGTGGCGGCCGCCGAGCCGACGCCGCGGCCGATCGTGGACAACGTCACGGCGGAGCTGGGTTCGACCGATCTCGAGGCGGCGGCCGGGATCGTCGGCGACGCCACCCAGGCGATCGACGGCCCGCCGGCGGGCGACGAGACCAACGTCGAGTTGCCGACGGCGACGTGGAGCGGCGTGCCGCCGGTCGACGCCGTCGCCGACCTGGAAGCCAGCTGGCCGCCGCACCCGCGCGCGACCGCGCCGGCGCATCGGCCGTTCCGCCGCCGCGCCGACGACGAGTGGGTGGCGGTCGAGACCGGGCTCACCCGGGCGGTGCCGCCCGGGCCGTGGGACGACGACGACGAGGACGAGGAGGGGACGCCGGTCGACGTGCGCGCGGTCAACACCGGGTTGACGCCGCCGCTCGAGAGCCGCTTCGTCGCCGGCGAGCTCGACGTGCCGACGCCGGCGCCCGAGCCGGTCTCCGACGACGACCTGCTCGACAGCGACGACGACACGGTCTTCACCGCGGTCAGTGCGCTTCTGGGCCAGCCGGGATCGCGCGATCCGGCGCAACCAGCGGCCGACGGCGACGACGGCGCCGAGGTCGAAGGCCCCGGCGTACCGCCGCACATGCGCCGCCGCTGACCGCCTTGCGGCCGGCTCTCGTCCGCGTGGCCAGGTTCGGTGATCCCGCGGGGTTCGTGTGATAGGCTGCCGCTCATCGTCGTCCTCGGGCTCCTATTCAACCTGAGCCTCGGGCTCGGGTTTTCGCAGTGCGCGCGCGACCGGATTCGAGTCGACGGACCGTTCGCGACCCCGGCGTTCATCCTGCTGCTGCTGTTCGTCGGCCTGGCGACCGCGCCGGCGACGCTCTACCTGTACCTGGCGCACCCGGCCTGGAGCTGGCTGTACCTGGTCGACCCGGAGCACGTGCCCGGGCTGGCGGTGGTCCCGGTGCTGGTCGCCCAGGGCGGCATCGTCGTCCTCGGCTGGTACGGCGGCGCCCGCCTCATCCGCGCCGACAAGACCCCGGTCGGGCTGTACAGCGCCGTCGGCGGCCTGGCGCTCCTGGCCATCCTGGTGCTGGTGCTGCACGCCCGGCTGGGTGCCTACGGCAGCTACGCCGCCTACCACGAGGGCCACGCCGCCGGATTGCTCCAGGTCAAGCTGGGCTACGTGCTCATGGCTCTGGCGCTGGCGATGATCGTCGCCACCGGGTACACCGGGCTCGAGCTGCTCAGAGATTCCCGCCGGGTGCGGGCCAGGTAGCTGTGACTAATGCTCCAGATGCCCGGAATCCTTGCTTCTTCTAACACGCGATGATACGAAAGTCAGTGCATGGGTAGGGTCCGGGGAACCATCCTGTCGGCGGTCGTCGCCGTCCTGGCGATGGGCTGCGGCCCCATCGAGTACGTCAACCAGGTAACGCGCAAGGCGTCGAGCTCGCTCGAGTCGGCGCGCGCGGCCGAGGCCGACAAATACTCGCCGTACTGGTACACGCGTGCGGTCGAGTACCTGCACAAGGCGCGCGAAGAGGCCGCGGACGCCGACTTCCAGGCGGCCAACCGTTTCGGCCGCAGGTCCGAGGCGGCAGCCAA